>Ga0247814_10000932_pt1 | contig 19277 bp, 4 predicted proteins | sample UWRJL179409R1_FD_179947 | JGI IMG/M metagenome (GOLD analysis project Ga0247814, IMG submission 179947) | Plant litter microbial communities from Arlington Agricultural Research Station in Wisconsin, United States - UWRJ-L179-409R-1 | ecosystem: Environmental > Terrestrial > Plant litter >...
CAATCGCACAAAATATAAGGAAAAAGGCAGCCTAATAAGGACGCTTTTTACTATTTCTGGCCAGGTATTGACAACTACAGATTTCAAACAGTCAAGAACCTTAAATCTTATCAAATTCCGAGTAAAATAAAAAGAGGTCGATCATTTTTCAATGATACGACCTCTTTTATGTTTTAATCAGTTTGTCTGACATTTTTAGCTTATCTGACATTTTTTTGGAGGCGAGCAAGAACTACTATCCCTGCTACCGATGTAAGTACGATTGTAATCATATGGATTATAATTGGTTAGAGTATTTAAATATACAACTAGACTGGTTCATTCAAAAACATTTATAAAAATAAATTGTAAAATTCTTGTTAACTTAATAATTGAGCGAAAAACGCTGCAATTGCTGACAGGCATTATTAGTCTCTTAAGCACCTTATTGATAGTCCGTAAGTCTTGGTATTGGCCCGATTCAACAAGGTATAAGCATTGTACATGTAAAATCCAGCAGTTAAATCGCCAGATGTACCACTCCAGATATCACTATCTGTTCCACGAGCAGCAAGTACGCCGTCCGCATTATTCAGATACCCTGCGTAATGAAGTTTTAAGGGCGACTGATAAGCGGTTGGTATTCCTGTCCAGTTCTGTGGTGCCGCAATAGCCTTATTCCATTCTGTTGAAGTCGGAACCCTCCATCCCCACCCTAATAAACGGGAGCAGGGATCATTCTCAGGCAACCAGTCAGACGTCTCAGAAATACTTGTTATCCAGGCAGCATTGGGTGTACGGGCAGTACCATCATGTTTGTATCCCTGTAACCTGTTAAATTGCCAGTACCAGCCAGATGCTGCTTCTGTAGCATCATTTAAAGTAGCAGCCTCATTCAAGGCTCCCAGATTTTGAGTAATCCAGCATTTATTTGCACCAGTAACACTACTGTTTACTACTTTGTAAGTAACTGTTTTATCAACCGCAGCACCATCTACACCGGCTTTATGAGTTATCGTAAATGGATTACACAATCCAACCCGGGTTTGAATAGCGCTGTAACTGGTTCCTATTTCATTAGTAGCGAAAGCACGAACAAAATAGGTAGATCCATCTGCTATACCTGTAACCGAACCTGTAAAAGTACCTAAGCCCGAACCTCCGGAAACTACCTGATCTGCGATTGTAGGCTGACCGGTAGTATTCCAAACCATGCCACGTGCTGTAACTGCAGCACCTCCATCTTTGGTAACACTAGCAGTACCATTCGCAGTATTACCCGACATCCCCGTTAATGGAAAATCTGCGTTGCTCAAAACCGGGACGGTTCTGACCACATCCACTCTTAAACATCTTAGAGTAAAAGCATAAGCCTTTGTATTACGGGAAATCATCTGATTTGCCCAGTATATATAGGTTCCAGTAGTTGTGCCCGATTGTGTGCTGCTCCAATAATCATTATCAGTACCTCTCGTTTGAAGCGAACCATCACCAGCGTTAAGATATCCTGCATGGTGCATTTTTATTGATGCGTAAGCAGTGGTCATGTCCGACCAGCTCGCCGGAGCGGTATAACTACTCACCCATTCTGTTGCCGTAGGGATGCGCCATGCCCCGCCAAGAAGCTGTGCACAGGGATCATTTTCAGGTAACCAGTTACTATCTTCCGAGATTGACGAAGTCCATACAGTATTAGGTGTACGTGCAGTGCCATCATGTTTGTATCCCTGCACTTTATTAAATTGCCAGTACCAGCCTGCTGCAGCCTCTGTTGCATCATTTACAGCTGATGCCTGCGCATCTGCTCCCAGATTCTGGGCAATCCAGCATTGATTTACTTCACCTTTTTTAATCCTTGTTGTTTTATAAACCACTGTTTTATCAACCGCAGCACCACTTACCCCAGCTTTGTGGTTTAGTGTAAATGGTGTAGCACATTCTGCAACCGGTGCAACTGAAGGACTGTAAGCCGTACCCAGTTCGTTGGTCGCAAATGCGCGCACATAATAAACTACTCCCGTATTAACGCCGTTTATGGTTCCGCTAAAACTTCCTACTCCCGTTCCGCCAGAAATCACATGATCAGCAATAGTAGGGTTTCCTGTGGTATTCCACACTAAACCACGGGCGGTAACAGGAGCGTCTCCGTCTTTAATGACCGAAGCTGTGGCTGTAGCCACATTATCCTGCAAAGCAATACTTACAGTACTTACTGAAGCAACGGTTCTTACAATATCATTTCTTAAACAACGCACTGTAAATGCGTATGCTTTGGTATTTTGGGAAATCATCTGATTCGCATTATAAATATAAGTGCCCGTAGTGGCGGCCGACTGAGTACTACTCCAATAATCATTTTCGGTACCTCTGAGCTGGAGTGAACCATTAGAAAAATGAAGGTAACCTGCATGGTGAAGTTTGATTACACCATATGCACTGGCCATATCAGACCATAATTTAGGCGCAGTAAAGGTTTTGGTCCATTCTGTAGCAGTTGGAATTCTCCAGCCGCTTCCCAGTAGCTGCGCGCAAGGATCGTTTGCCAGCGTCCAGTTGCTACTTTCGTCAATTGAAGTGACCCAGGCAGTAGTCGGCGTAACCTTAGTGCCGTTATTTTTATACCCTTGAAGTCGGTTGAATTGCCAGTACCAGCCAGCGGCTGCCTCTGAAGCATCATTTACAGTAGTTGCCTGCACGTCCGCTCCAAGGTTTTTTGCAATCCAGCATTGATAGGCACCAGACATATTAGTTCTCACCGTTTGATAAGTCACCGTTTTATCAACCGCAGCACCACCTGTTCCTGCCTTATGGGTAACTACAAATGGCGTAGCACATTGCGCAACAGGTGTTACTACCGGACTGTAAGAGGTACCAGATTTATTCGTTGCATAAGCACGCACATAATATACCGTGCCGTCTGTAATTCCGGAAATTGTTGCGCTGAAACTACCCTCAGTTCCGGCACCGCCGGCAACAATATTATCCGAAAGTGTTGGCATTCCAGTAGTATTCCAAACTATACCACGGGCAGTAACCGGGGATCCGCCATCATAAATTACCTTAGCAGATCCGGTAGCTGTTCTGTCTATTAAAGGCATATCCACATTGCTTAACACTGGAGCGCGCTCTGTACCCGGATCTTTCAGACAGCGTACATTGAAACCATATGATTTCGGATTCGTAGTCCATATCTCGTTAGCGTTGCTGATATAAATTCCTGTAGTTGCTCCGGATTGTGTACTGGTCCAATAATTACTTGCAGTTCCTCTTGCAACAAGTGATCCATTAGTATAATGAAGATAACCTCCATTATGCAGTTTCAATGGTGAGGCATAAGCCATTGCCGCACTGGTCCAGTTTTGCGGAGCTTTTGTCGCTGTAATATATTCTGTCGATGTTGGTATGCGCCATCCCCAGCCTAGTAACATCATGCAAGGATCATTAGCAGCCAACCAATCTGTATTCCCGGAAATTGATGTTGTCCAGGCCGTATTGGGCGTAAGCGTAGTACCCTCATTTTTATAACCTTGCAGATTATTAAATTGCCAGTACCAGCCCGCTGCAGCTTCAGACCCATCATTAACGGTAGCAGCTTCCTGATCTGCTCCCAGATTTTTGGTAATCCAGCACTTATTTTCTCCTGAAACATTAGAATTTACCGTCTTATACGTTACTGTTTTATCAACAGCAGATCCATTTACACCAGCTTTATGCACCACAGTAACAGGTTCGCAGATCTGGAATTTGCTGTCTGAAACGCTATATCCCGTACCCGTTGCATTAGTTGCATATGCGCGTACAAAATAGCTTTGCCCCGTTGTAAGTCCGGAAATAACAGCATTAAAACTACCGGTTCCCGTACCCGCAGCTACAAAATTATCTGAAAGTGTAGGATTTCCTGTAGTATTCCAAACCAATCCCCTGGCTGTAACTGCAGATCCGCCATCGGCATATACATTCGTAGATCCGGTAATTGAAGTTGTAGTCATACCCGTTGCGGGCAGGGTTACAGTATTAATGCCAGGAGTTGCTTTCGCCAGGTTATCCTTAAGGCACCGCATAGTAAGCGCATAAGCCTTATTCGTATTGGTAAGCTGTGAACCAGCAGTAATGAAAGCGCCTGTAGTTGCTGAAGCCTGCGTACTACTCCAATAGTCATTTTCTACGCCTCTTCGTGTTAATACGCCATCAGCATAATTCAAATAGCCCGCACTATGAAACTTAAGTGGCGAAGTAAAACCATTATCAATTCCTGTCCAGTTTTGAGGTGCCTGATAAGTTTTAGTCCATTCGGCAGCCGTTGGCATTCTCCAACCCCAGCCCAGTAATCTGGCACAAGGATCATTTTCAGCAAGCCAGTCTGTATTATCAGAGATCGCAGCTACCCATGCGGTATTCGGTGTACGGGTAGTGCCGTCATTTTTAAAACCTTGTAACTTGTTAAATTGCCAGTACCAGCCTGCTGCGGTTTCTGATGCGTCAGTAGCAGAAACCGCAGTATTATCAGCACCTAAATTTTGGATGATCCAACATTTATCTGCACCTGAATAAGTTGTGTTTACTGTATTATAAGTTATTGTTTTGCTAACAGCAGATCCATTTACACCCGCTTCATGCACAACCGTAACTGGTGCACATACCATAAACCGGTTATCCAATGCACTATACGCGGTACCGGTTGCATTAGTTGCATAAGCCCTTACATAATAGGCAGTCCCTTCCGTTAATCCGGAAATCGTCGCATTGAATTCGCCAATCCCTACACCACCTGAGATCACGTGATCAGAAAGCGTTGGTGTGCCCGTAGTGTTCCAAACCAAACCCCTTGCAGTAATAGCAGAACCGCCATCAAGAGTAACAGTGGCAATTCCTTTAGCGGAACTAGCTGTCATATCACCAGCTGGCAGGTTTACTTTGCTCAGTGAAGGAACCGCTTTGGTATCCTCATCTTTAATACACCTCAGGTTCAATGCATAGGCTTTGTTCGTACTGGTCATAACAGCACCTCCGGTAATAAAAGAACCTGTAGTAGCTGAAGTCTGAGTAGTGCTCCAATAGTCGTTTTCGATACCTCTTCTCGTTAACACGCCATTGGTATAATTCAGATAGCCTGCACTGTGCATTTTGAGCACAGAAGCATAACCGTTGTCAATTACTGTCCAGTTTTGCGGTGTTCCCGGAACTGCCGTCCATTCTGTACTTGTAGGTATCCGCCATCCCCAGCCCAGTAATCTTGCACAAGGGTCATTCTCAAGTACCCAATTAGAATTATCTGTAATAGCTGATATCCAGGTCGTATTTGGTGTGCGGGTTGTACCGTCATTTTTATATCCCTGTAAATTATTAAACTGCCAGTACCAACCTGCCGCAGCATCTGTTGCATCAACTGCGGAAGCTGCCGGAACATCAGCGCCAAGGTTTTGCGTAATCCAGCATTTTTCTGTTCCTGAAAAGCCTGTATTTACCGTGTTGTAAGTTATGGTCTTGCTTACTGCAGATCCATTTACACCAGCCTGATGCACCACAGTTACAGGTAAACAAATCATCACCTTAGTTACTACCGGACTATAACCTGTACCATTCTCATTCGTTGCATAAGCACGCACATAATAAACAGTATTTTTTGTGAGGCCTGAAATAACAGCAGTAAAACTTCCGGATCCAGCGCCTGCAGCTATTACATTATCTGAAAGTGTCGGGTTTCCGCCAGTGTTCCAAACCAGTCCTCTTCCTGTAACAGTGGCTCCTCCATCTGCAATTACTTCGGCCGAACCAGTAGCAGAGTTAGCGGTCATCGCTGAAGAAGGTAAAACTGCATTGCTGACTACAGGAGCTGCTTTTGCAATAATATCTTTAAGACAGCGGATAGTGAAACCATAAGTTTTTGAATTAACCGTCCACAGATCTTTTACATCGTTGATGTAAGTCCCGGTTGTAACACCAGACTGGTTACTGGTCCAGTAATCATTTGCACTCCCTCTTCCTGTAAGAACACCATTGGTGTATAACAGGTAACCCCCATAATGAAACTTTAATGGTGATTCAAAAGCCATAGCCATCCCCGTCCAGTTTTGCGGTGCTTTCGCCACTGCAGCAAATTCCGTTGAAGTAGGGATTCTCCAGCCCCATCCCAGCAAACGCGCACAAGGATCATTTGCCGGTAACCAGTCTGTATTTTCAGAGATAGAAGAAACCCATGCTGTACCGGGGGTCATCGTACCTCCTTCACTTTTTATCCCCTGAAGCTTGTTGAATTGCCAGTACCATCCTGATGAAGCTTCCGTAGCATCATTCAAAGCAGAAGCTTCACGATCAGCACCTAAATTCTGAGTGATCCAGCATTTATCCGTTCCGGTAAAATCTGTGTTTATTGTTTTATACGTTACCGTTTTGTCGACAGCCGATCCATTTACACCTGCTTTATGTATTACTGTTACGGGAAGGCATATTTTAAAACTTTTGACCAGGCTATAGCTGGTTCCTGTTCCGTTAGTAGCAAAAGCGCTCACATAATAAGTAACACCTTCAGTAATACCAGAAATAGTAGCTGTAAAATCTCCGGTTCCAGTTCCGGCATTGATTACATTATCCGCCAGTGTTGGTGTTCCTGTTGTATTCCAAACCAGGCCCCTTGCAGTAACTGCAGAACCACCGTCCATCGTCACCGCAGCAGAGCCTTTAGCCGTTGTTGCGGTCATATCTGCTGCAGGCACTGAAACTTCACTTAACAACGGAGCTGTTTTAACAACTGCGTCACGCAGGCAGCGCAGACTGAAAGCATAACTTTTAGCATCAGCCCTTGGTATACCTACATTATAATAAAAATAAGCAGTGCTTGAATTTCCCTGTGTAGCGCTCCAGAAATAAGTAGCCGTACCTCTGTCTATAGCAGTTGCACCAGTGCTGTATCCTGCACCATGAAGTTTTAATACTGATGCAAATCCATTCGCCTGGCTAACCCAGTTTCCTGTAGTAGCAGCGGCAATCCATTCCGTTGAGGTCGGGATTCTCCAGCCTCCGCCAAGAAGCCTCGCACAAGGGTCATTCACTAATGTCCAATTATTATCTGACGCAGTAACAGCTGTCCAGGTGGTATTTGGTGTACGGGTTGCCCCATCAAGTTTATAACCCTGCAGCGTATTAAATTGCCAGTACCAGCCAGCCGAAGCTTCTGTAGCATCATTTACAGCAGTGGCCTCATGGTCTGCCCCTAAATTCTGTGTAATCCAGCATTTAGCTGAACCTGTAAGACTACTGTTTACCGGAGTATAGGTTACTGTTTTATCAACAGCGGCACCATTCGATCCGCCTTTATGTCTTACCGTAAAAGGAAGACATATTTTAAAACTTGTTGCTGCCGGACTATAACTTGTACCAGCTGCATTAGTAGCGAAAGCCCTTACATAATAAGTATCATTTTCATTCAGGCCGGCAACCACACCACTAAAATCTCCGGTTCCAGTTCCGGCATTGATTACATTATCCGCAAGTGTTGGTGTTCCGGTTGTATTCCAAACCAGGCCACGGGCAGTAACCGGAGTGCCTCCATCAATAGATACTGTGGCAAGACCCAGAGCCGATGTTGCAGTCATATTTGCTGCAGGCAAATCTACATTACTCACTGAAGGTACCGTTTCAACTATATTGTCCCTCAGGCAGCGCAATGATAATGCATAACTTTTCTGATCATTACGAATCGAACCCTGAATATATAAATAGTTACCAGTTGTGGCAGAAGCCTGTGTGCTTGTCCAATAGTCGCCAACAGTCGACCTGCTTTCTAAAACACCATTAATATAACTAAGATATCCCGCCGAATGCAGTTTAAGTGGCGAAGAATAAGGTGTAGCCGGACTGGTCCAGTTTTGTGAGGCAAGACCTACCGCTGCCCATTCACCTGATGTTGGGATCCGCCATCCACCGCCAAGAATTTTTGCACATGGATCATTCTCGGGCAGCCAATCACTGTTTTCATTGATTGCAGCATTCCACACCGTATTAGGCGTACGCGTATTTCCCTCATATTTATATCCCTGGATTTTATTAAACTGCCAGTACCATCCCGCTGCCGCTTCTGAGGCATCACTTACTCCTGTAGGCTGCCTTTCTGCACCCAGATTTTTAGTCAGCCAGCACTTAGCCGCCTCCGGCCCAGTGGTTGTCACTGAACTATAAGTCACAGTTTTATCCACCGCTGCACCCCCCAATCCTGCTTTGTGTATCACCGTAAAATCAGTAGGACAAACCCTGAAACTTGTAGTGGTCTGACTATATGCTAATCCAACACTGTTTCTGGCATATGCTCTGATATAATATACCGCATTGGCATCCAGACCTGTTAACCAATTACTAAAGCTCACCGTGCCGTCCACATTAGCAATAACAGTTCCCGTTTCCAGAGTTGGTATACCTGTAGTATTCCATATAAAACCCTGTTCTGTGATTATCCCTCCACCGTTATTGGTTATCGCAGCTGTTCCTTTTGCTGTTGTGGCGGTCATCTCCGAAATCGCTACCCTGCTGATTTCCGGCACTTCACCTTTGGTCACTAAGCTGTCCAGCTGACCATATCCTGTACCCATCACATTCGTAGCATATGCTCTGAAGTAATAAGTACTAAGCTTCGATAAAGGGCTGAGCGTACTGGTGAAAGATGTAGTATCCGCCCCATCATTTGTTTTGGTAGCCAAGGCAACAGCAGGATCCTTCTTTTTATCCCAAATTACTCCTTTGGACAATATAGGCAGCCCGTAATTTTTAGTAATTTTCCCTCCGCTAATCGCAAAAGTATTGGACACTGTTGATGCAGCCATTGTAACAACTGTTGGAACATCTACAGTGTACAAACTATCCAGGTTACCATAAGCCGTACCCTGACTATTCGTAGCATAAGCTCTTACATAGTATCTGGTACCGGTTTCCATTCCTGTAATACTACTGGTGAAACTTCCCGTAGCGGTGCCGTCAGTAGTGAAAGCAGAACTTTCAATCACCGGATCTTTACCCAATCCCCAGCAAACGCCTCTTGCAAGTATTGGGACGCCACCACTGCTGGTAATTGTTCCCCCGGAGGTAGCCGTCTTTTGCATAACAGCTGATGGTTTTGTAGTAGTTAATCTCGCAAGGTCATAACTTGTAAAAGCTGTCGACTTTAAACTGTATCCAGTACCTGCAGCATTTACAGCATACGCCCATACATAGTATTTTGTATCCGGCAGCAGATTGACCAATGTACCATTGAAGGTATTACCCGTTAAGACAGTAGAAATTCTCCCAATATTAGCTTGCGAAATTGTATCCTCTTTACTCCATATAAAACCTGCATCAGTGATTTCAGTTCCACCATTAAATACCAGATCCGCCGCTACATCCGTACTGTTTTTAGTCAGATTTGAAAGCCTGACCGCACTTAGCTGCGGTACCACCAATGGAGCTGTAAGTACCAGTTCATTTCCATAACCGGTACCCAGACTATTGGTAGCGAATGAACGTACATAATAAGTAGTTCCCGGAATTAACCCCGTAAAGACATTGGTGAAAACACCTGTGCCCGCAGCACTGTTGATCACTTTGGCAGACAATTCTATGGTTGGTAAACTTGTTGTACTCCATACCAATCCTCTGCTCGTCACTGGCATGCCTCCATCATCACTTATCTCCGCATCGGCTGTTGCAGAATAGGCATCAACAGCCAATACACTAGTAGTTGTTAATGCAGGTAATTGTACAGCATTAGTTTTGAAAATCCGCTCGCTGCCGTAAGTAGTACCCGCGCTATTCGTTGCGTAAGCCCGTACGTAATAAGTTGTATTGGGTTTCATCAGCGATAAGTCCGCGGTAAAAATACCTAAGCCCTGGGTAACATGATCAGCTGTAAAACTGGCCTCTCCCAATATCGGGCTGCTATAAATACTCCATACTAAGCCGCGGCTCAATATTGGCGAACGTCCGTCGTCTGTTATTTCTCCACCACTGCTCGCTGTAGTCGCCCTGATATTTGTTACGATAGTTGTAGCTGATAGCGTTGGAACTGTTGGTGTAATAAATGATTCCTCCAGGCCATAACCAACCCCTATCGCATTTTCAGCATACGCTCTCACGTAATAAACTGTATTTGGCAGTAAGCCAGTCATTCCACCCGTAAATGTGCCCTCGCCTGGTTCAGTATTGATGGTTTTAGTCGCCAATGCAATAGTAGGATTCCGTTCTGTACTCCAGCAGATCCCCCTTCGGGTGATCACTGCTCCACCATCACTTACCACCTCACCACCGCCTTTTGCGCCAAGTACAGTAACCTCACTTATAGCCGCTGTGTTCACTCTCGGTGAAGCAGGAAATATAGAGATCATAAACTGATTGCCATAAGCGGTGCCTATACTGTTTTGTGCATAAGCACGTATATAATAAGACATGCTTTTTATCATTCCCGACAATTCACTCATAAAAGTGCCGATATTTTGTCCATCTGTTGTTTTATTATTCACCACAGTATCCGGTTTGAAGTCTATTTTAGTACTCCACACAATACCTCTTGCAGTGACCATGGCTCCGCCATCACTGCTGATTGTTCCACCACTGCTCACTGCTATATCAGATATTACCACCGGATTAGTTGTGGTTAAACTAGCTAGTACAGCAGAACTGGCAAACATAATTTCATTTCCATATCCCGTACCAATAGCATTTACCGCATAGGCCCGCACATAATAAACTGTATGAGGTTTTAAATCTTTCAGCATACTGGTAAACGTACCTGACCCGCCATCAATAGTTACTGTACTTAAATCCGTAGTTGGATTTGGACTGAGGCTCCAGCATATTCCCTGTTTAATAATTCCCCCTCCATCGTAGCTGATGGTACCACCACTTACCGCAGTGGACCCTGTATTTGCAGAGATTGCAGTAGTTCTCAATACAGGTAAATCCTGAGTAGTAAAACTCAGTTCATCACCATATCCCGTGCCCACCCTGTTTGTGGCATAAGCACGCATATAATAAGTCGTATTTTGATTTAATCCCGCAATTACAGCGACAAAGATTCCCTTACCTGTACCTGTCTGCACACTTTTCAGCAATGCGGTAGTCGGGTCGAAACCTTTCTGCATACTCCATACCATCCCCCTCGTACCCGCATTTACCCCACCATCATCTTTGATTTCTCCACCTGTACTCGCTGTACTTCCCGTAACAGATGAAGCAGATAAAGTCGTTAATACCGGTAAAGTAGGCGAATAAGTGGTCAGACTTAACTGCTGACCATATACCAGCCCTGCTGCGGTCTCTGCATATGCTCTCAGGTAATATTTGGTATCAGGAACCAGGTCCTTAATGCTGCCGCTGAAACTTCCTGAGCCACTCCCCATGCTGATCCTATTTACACCAGACTGCACGGGCTCAAAATTTTCTACTGTACTCCAGACCACACCACGGGCAGTAACAACTAAACCACCATCATTAGATATTGTTCCCCCTGCAATTGCCGAGGTATTTGTGATTGCTAATGGAGAATTAGTCGTCAGCACCGGTAAACTCAGCGTCGTAAAACTTTGTTCCTCACCATATCCTGTACCCGCACTGTTCGTGGCATATGCCCTTATATAATAAATTGTCGCCTGGCCTAATCCTGTTATGTTTGCTGAGAAAACACCTTTTCCAGTACCTGTTTGTATCGTTCTCTGTATGGCCGTTGCCGGATCAAACCCACGCACCGTACTCCAGACCATCCCTCTTGTCGTAGCATTTACCCCGCCATCATCTTTGATATCGCCACCAGTATTTGCACTGTTTCCTGTAATTGACGACGCAGGTAAAGTGGTAACTACAGGTAAGGCTGGAGATTTTGTCGTAAAACTTAACTGCTGACCGTATACTGTACCTGCTGCATTTCCGGCATATGCTCTTATATAGTATTTAGTATCCGGAATCAGCTCATTCATATTCCCCTCAAAACTTCCCGATCCACTACCAAGACTCATTTTATTGAGCATAGACAGATCCGGTATAAAATTATCTACCGTACTCCAGACTATACCACGATAAGAAACCGCTGAGCTCCCCTCTCCGCTGGCCGTTCCGCCAACAATTGCTGTACTCTTTGTAATATCCATAGGCAGGTTAGTACTGACTACAGGCAGCATTGGTAATGGTGTTACAGGCGGATCCGTTGGTGGGACAGGTATAGCAGGGGTGGTAAAACTGACCACTGCACCATAACCAGTGCCTGCGTTATTCACAGCGTAGGCACGTACGTAATAGGTCTTGTTTAAGGTTAATTTAGTCAGCATACTCACAAATGCCCCTACATTATAGCCCGTTTCAGCTGTTTTTTGAGTAGACACAGTATCTGGATTAAAATCAGGATCTGTGCTCCATAACACGCCTCTAGTATTTAAAACTCCACCACCGTTATTGGTAATATTTCCCCCGCTCATTGCCGTTGCTCCCAAAATGGCTGTAACCCCTGCTGTAGTAACAGTAGGCGGCAGCGGTTTGCTGGTGGTAAAAACCTCCAGATTCCCGTAAGCTACACCAGCGGAATTCCTCGCAAAAGCGCGTACATAATAAGTTGTAGCACCCATCAGGTTAACCAGGCTCGCATTGAAATCGCCGGTTCCGGATCCTATAATCACATATTGATCTTCTATCGTTGGATTGGTCACCGTACTCCAGCATATACCATTGCTTTGTACAAATGATCCCCCATTATTGCTGATACTTCCGCCACTGATAGCAGATGTATTGGTAATTGTAAAAGGCGTGACTGTTGTTATTGTCGCAAAACTTGCTGTTTTAAAAGCAACTTCATTGCCGTAACTCCTACCCGCAGCATTTTCTGCATATGCCCGCACGTAATACACGGTACCCGGCTGCAGCCCTGTGATCATACTGGAGAAACTCCCTGCGCTTTGCTGAATTGTCTTATTATTCAGTACAGTATCCGGCAGGAACGCTGCAGATTTGCTCCATACGAGTCCCACAGCAGATAGGGCTCCACCTCCATCATTGGTTAATATTCCACCACTTCGTGCTGTAAAGCCTGTAATTTCTACCGGGCTAGCTGTAATGAGCACCGGCCTGGTGGGCGGGGCAGTCGTAAAAGTAACCTCATTACCATAAGCGATGCCGGCACCATTAATTGCATAAGCACGTACATAATAAGTAGTATTCCCTCTTAAACCAGTAAGGTTATTGATAAAGTTGCCCATTCCGGAATTACCCTCTGTTCTGGTAGGTAATGCTACAGTTGGATTCGCCAGTGTGCTCCAGACTATACCACTTTTTGTAACCGCAGAACCGCCATCACTCAACACATTTCCACCACCTGCCGCGTCAATATTTGTAATTGCAGTTATCTGGCTGGTTGTAAGTGTAGGCAGCGAGTAAGTTTTAAAACTTACCGTATTTCCATAACTTACCCCTGCACTGTTTACCGCATAAGCTTTCAGATAATAAGTTCTGTTGGGAAGTAGATTCGTAACTGTACTGCTAAAAGTACCATTGCCACCGACCTCTGTAGTTGTATTTCCGGTATTGATATCCGGAACGAAATCAGCCACCAGACTCCATATCACCCCACGCGACACGACCTCTGCGCCACCATTTGCAGTAATAGTTCCGCCTGCGGTTGCTGTTGTCCCGGCAGAGGCATTCATATCCGACGTAATCACTTCAGCTACTTTGGCTGGATTGGTTTCAAAAGTCTGCACATCGCCATAAGCAATGCCTACGTTATTGATAGCATATGCTCTCATGTAATAACGCGTTCCCCCCATAAGATTACTTAGGATACTGACAAATTCGCCACTGCCTACGCCATCATCCGTATGGTTCCCCTCAACAGATAACGTTGGCGTCAGTCCCCAACAAATTCCCCTTCTGATCACCGGTATCCTTCCATCCCCGGAAATATGGCCACCACTGCTCATTGCAATATTCGTAATCCCACTGGCAGATAAAGTAGTCAGTTCTGGTAATTGTGGAGTGGTAAAACTATATTCTTCCCCATACGCGGTACCCATGCTATTAACCGCATAGGCCCTTACATAATAAGTTGTCCCAGGCACCAAAGAGGTCAGGTAATTATAAAATATTCCGGTTCCTCTACCTGTACTCGCCTGTTCAGTTTTAGTTAACAATGCTGTAGTTGGCCCCTGTAAAGTGCTCCATACCAACCCACGTTTAATGATTGGTGAAACACCTGCACTGGTAATTTCTCCTCCGCTTTGCGCAAGAGTACCATTGTAATCTGCCAACCATCCGTTCACATGACTATTGAGGTCGTAATTCAGTGGCTTTATCGTAGTCAGCGTTGGCAGAGAGGTAGTGATAAAACTAGATTCACTGCTAAAAGTGGTACCGATAGCATTCTTTGCATAGCCCCGTACATAATAAGTTGTACCAGGTAACAGATGAGATAGATTACTGCTAAAAATTCCAATATCTGTAGGATTAACCACCGTAGAAGGACCATAAACTATATTTATCCGGTCGGTACTCCAGCTCACTCCCCTTTCAGTAACCAGTTCACCACCATTACTGATAATATTTACTTCACTGATCGCAGAAACGTCCGTAATATCTGTGATCTTAATATTTGGGGAGCTTAAAATCGGTGCCGTGGCATCAGGCGTAGTAAACGTTAACAGATTGCCATAAGCAATACCTGCAATATTTATCGCATAAGCACGCACATAATAGATGGTATTTCTAAGTAAATTGATCACCTGACTAGGGAAATTACCCACTCCGGAACCATCCAGCGTTTTGATTGCTGTTGCTTCTGCAGCCGGATCACCCAATGAGCTCCAGGTAATACCCCTTGCGGTAATTGGCGCTCCACCATCATTACTGATGATCCCACCACTATTGGCGCTCGTAGATAAAAAATTACTGATCTCTATCGTTGCAATTGTTGCTTTCTCTGCAGGTGCAGAAGTGAAAATTACCTCATCCCCATAAACTAAACCAGCGTTATTTACTGCATAGGCGCGGACATGATATAACGTATTTGCCGCCAGACCAGAAATAACTCCCGGGAAAAGTCCGATATCCTTACCAAAAACAAGGTTAGCCGTTTTAGTTTTCAGGGCAGTATCAGGATTACGCTCTTTACTCCAGCAAATCCCCTGAAGGATTATTGAAGATCCGCCATTATTTAAAATATTTACACCACTAAAGGCAGCAACATTGGTGATTGCTGTTACAGGCATTGTAGTAATCACAGGCAGACAACTGATGTCTGTCCATGTTGTTCCGTTATAATAGCGAAGCGTTTTGCTTATCGCATTCAGATATATTGCCCCTGCATCTATACCCAATACATTTGGATTTAAACTCAGTACTGGAAATTTTGACACCTTAAGACCACTATTTGTGGAGAAACCACTATTTTGAGTAAAAGTTCCGTTGAAAAGCTGAGCTACCGATTGCCAGCTGATTCCATCACTGATCCTGATACCAAAATCTGTTTTAGACAGGTAAATAGCTCCGGGCTCTGCCTTTGCTGAAGGTGCAGCACTAAGCGCAGAAAGATAAGGAATTCCGGATTTCACCTCCAGATAATCCTTGACCGTTGTCGCATTGATATTGTTACTGCACAATGTTTCCCAAGCTGAGCCTGAATAAATCATTGGCTGCCGATCCTGTGTGCTGTACACCAGCATTCCCGGCTGCGGAGTTTTCACTGAGGCAACATCGACCGCAGGAAGATGCGGAATTCCGCCGATTACCTTAAAAAAGCCCTGCGCTTTTACGCCTCCTCCTAAAAAGAGAAAGGTTAAACAAATAATCAGGAGGAAAGCGCGTTGTTTCAAAATGGTCTTATTAATTGAGTGTACAGTTCAAACTGTTATTAATAATCCCTTAGATTAATTTTAAGACTCAACTCGAAATCACCACCAGTACTCTGGCGCTGTGCGGCCATCTGGCTTGTATAAAATCCCTGCAGTGTGTATCTGTTATACTTTACGCCCACACCAAAAGTAGAACTCTTGTCACTGTGGTACATGCCCATAAATGACAGTATATTATTTTCGAACTTCAGGTTCGTACCGATGTCCCATATATTATCAATATCCTTTGCCCCTCTGAAGCTGATTTTTGGTTCCATCGTGACTGCATCCATATTTAAACCGATTTTGTAAGATGCCGCAGCAAAATACGTAGATCCGTCAATCGTGTTCTCTTCATCTTTCTGAAAGAACTTTTTCAGGTTAGGCAGTGCTGCCTGCAAGGTAACCCGCTCTGTGGTATAAGCCATACCAAGATCGCCATCTATAAAACCTTTACGCTGACTAAAACGGTCGGCCACCATATCATCTGGCATTGCAATAATATTAGGGTTATCCAGGGCTTCACGCATCACACCCAATGCTACTCCGAAATGCAATTGTCTGTTTTCACCATTGAGCGGTAAATGGTACGCATACATTCCAGTTATCCGTGTGCGGGAGATTAAACCCGCTTTATCCTTGAAAGCATTGAAGCCCAGGCCTACCTTTTCATAACGGTAATCTCCACTGGCGTTCATCGTTACCGGTGATCCGGGAATAGCTCTCCATTGATTCCGGTAACTAAGGTTAATATTTATCCCTTTGTCCATTCCCGCAAAAGCAGGGTTACTGATGTACTGGTTTTCATAATACTGCGTACTCAATGGTCTCAACTGTGCGAGCACAGGCGCTCCGGCAGCAATCAAAAAGATCAGGCAAAAACATAAAAAAACGATCTTTTGAAATATGGATTTAATCATTACTCTTCTCTTTATAAATTATTTGTCTTTTACTATAGATATAAATCCGGTCTTTTTGGATTTCCCTGAATTGAAGGTCAGGATATAGTAATAAGTATCTTCCTGTAGAGGGTTCCCATTGAACTGTCCGTTCCAGGAATTATCATAGCCAATCATGCTAAACACGATACGTCCTTCCCGGTCAAAAATCTTCACTTCATTATTTGGGAACTGTTCAATATTCTTTACAATCCAAAAATCGTTGACCCCGTCACCATTTGGCGTGATCATGTTATTTGATTCCAGGTTTTCCGGAGCTTCAGCAGTTTCCATCGTCACCGCAGTCAGATCTGAAAAATCGATTGCAGAGGTGAATAGCTGTCCCACGTATCTTTCTGTAGCTGACGAAACGCTTTCCTTTACCATTGCAAAATCCTTATAGTTACTACTTGTCGTTTTAGAATGTGCCAGCACCAGGCTTTTACTTTCATTGCCGTTCAGTTCCACATCCTTGTAACTCATTGCCACCTCACCTTTAAAAGTGACTGGTCTGCTGAAACGGTACATCCTTACGATGCTGTTAAATTTTGGCCAGATCACTACAGATGATTCTTTCACTGCCGTGAGGTTGTTCATTCCCCAATCGTCCGTAGGCACAAGTGTTAATCCATCAGTACTGAATACTGTTCCACCCTGCACAAAAAGACCTTCTGAACCCACCTTCAGCTGTGCTTTCAAAGCACTACCTGCAAAGAGAAGGATTCCAGTGGTCATCGTTATAATCGCTTTATTCATATCTGCTGATTATTATATTTTAATATGCTTTAAAAGCATAATTCTATTTCAATAGTGATTTTATATCTTCTGTTGTTTCAGGCAATGCTACTATCTCGTTCGTCTTCGCATCTACCAGAACCATCGTTGGCGTCGCCAAAACAAAATAAGCCCTGGCTTCAGCACTTCTGATTCCCTGCTCGGCTCTTTTGTGTTTAAAAGCAGGATAATTTGGTCTGGCTTTATCCCATGAAAGAATCTCCGTATCTGTTTCATCCAGACTAATCGCAAAAACATCCATTAATTCTATACTACCAGATTGCTGATACCATGGATAAAATTTATCCAGAAACTCTTTGCAGTGCTGGCAGTCGGCCGACCAAAACATGACCATTTTATATTTAGCCTCTGTTTTATAATCATGAAACTGTACAACTTTTCCTGAATTCAGTTTCCACACAAAATCAGGTGCAACGGATCCTTTCACCAGCGTTTCCATTCCCTTGAGTCGCTGTTCAATGGCCTGCCTTTTACTGGTCAGACAAAGCGGATCATTCAAATAGGGCTCCAGCATTTTGATACCCGCTGTGATATTAAAACTCTCAAATCCGTTGTAGAAATAATCCACCATCCAGCCGTAAACCAATGGGTGACCAAGGCGGGCTTTTTCTATCGCACGTTTTCCGGCAAGGGCGAATAATGAATCACGGATCTGAACAGTGGTAGAGCGTTCTCCATAAATATTTACATATTTATTCATCCACTCTTTCATATCATTCGTTTTGATGATCTGTGGATTTTTAAAGTCCATCCCATCAAAATAATGTTCCGTTACGCTGTTAATTTTATCAGCCGTAGTTCCTTTCCATAAGATTGGCGTGATGTACTGGAATAGAAAAGTGTTGCTTACAAAAGCAGATGGATGCAACGCGATCTGTGAGGCTATCCATTTATTATATAGTGCGCGACGGATTTCATATTCTTCTGAGCCCATTGCAAAAAACCTTGATTCCGGCTGATCATAATTCATCAGAAAGTTCTGAAGTAATCCCAGCTGTTCTCTCTTCTTGCCATTAGCCAAAGCAAAGTCAGTAGACACGGTATTCTCAATTTCTCCCTTCTGAAAATAGGTACTGTCCGGATTATTCAGTGCCTTCGGCTTAACCCACATTTCCAGATTCTGGTTACTGATGAAAATTTGTCTTTCCGATGGATATGGGCTATCCCCCGGTTTATCCTGATAATCAAAACGCAATACGAACTGTCCCGGAAGCGCATCTTTCGGGATATTCAACGTTGCCATTTCACCTCCCGCAATACCAGTATTTTCTGCTACATTTTTAATCGTAGTACCAGCTAAAGACTGTAATGTAATTTTACTTTTATAGGTACCCGATAAATGAATTTTCAAGCTCACATCACGTTCCTGTCCAGTTACTCCAATTGCAAGCAGACTTAAAATCACAGTAGAAAATATGCCTGCCGCATCCCTTATCATCATCATTTCTTATTTCATTTTTTTAAGAATGGCATCAATCTGTTCCTGCTGGTGTTTCATCGTCGCTTTCAGTTCAGCAATTTCATCCTGCTGTTCTTTTATGGCCTGAATTAAAACACCCGTAAGCTGTGTATAGTCTACCTTTAAGAAACCGTTCTTGCCCTGAACAACCATTTCCGGATATACTTTCTGCAGTTCTTGCGCAATGACCCCTATTTTTGTACCCGTAGCATATTTATGCTGATCCTTATACTCAAAGCTCACTCCTCTCATCTGGTCTATCTTTTGTAGCACAGC
>Ga0247814_10000933_pt1 | contig 19270 bp, 18 predicted proteins | sample UWRJL179409R1_FD_179947 | JGI IMG/M metagenome (GOLD analysis project Ga0247814, IMG submission 179947) | Plant litter microbial communities from Arlington Agricultural Research Station in Wisconsin, United States - UWRJ-L179-409R-1 | ecosystem: Environmental > Terrestrial > Plant litter >...
CAAATGGATAGAAAAGGAGTGCTATAATTTTTGGGAAAACCAAATAATTAAGAGAGTTTACTCCCATAACTTCCAGAGCATCAATTTGCTCGGTTACACGCATTGTTCCAATACTGGATGTAATAAATGAACCCATTTTTCCAGCCATAATTACCGAAATAAAAGTAGGAGCAAATTCCAGAATTACCGATTGACGAGTGGCAAAACCAATAAGGTATTTTGGTATTAATGGATTGGTTAAGTTTAATGCCGTTTGAATAGCAACAACTCCACCAACGAAAAATGAAATAAACGCAACAATACCAAGTGAGTCAATAATTAAATCGTCTATTTCTTTAAAGATGAGATTACGCATTACAGACCATTTGGTTTGTTTGTTGAAAATCTCTTTGAGCATCAGGAAATATTTCCCTACTTGCGATAAATATCGGATGAGCATCATAGTTTTTTGAATATGGGCTAATTTACGAAATTAGTTATGAGTTATGGGGTATCAATTATGAGTTTTTGTTTAGAAAAGCTTATTTTTCATCTTTTTCAAACGATAGCTACGAATAAATTTAGCTTGTTCCGGAGTGACCATAAGTGGTTTTTTCTCTGATTTTGCTTTTAGAAAACCTTGGATGTAATCCAAAAATAATAAAGGTTTCTTTTTCATAAACGACAATTTAGCCGAAGCAATTGAAGTAATCCAAAATCCGTAACCCAGTGTGTAAAAAGCTTCTCCTTGTTTATAACGCGCTGTTTTATTGTAATTGGCTCCAGTAGGTTTTAGGTGTTTTACATGCAAACTTTCGTCGGTTACTACTTTCCAATTGTAGAATTTACAAAGCAATTCGTCCACGGTATCCCAACCCATTTGCGGCTTTAAACCGCCAATTTGTTCGAAAGCTTTTTTTCTGTAGGCTTTTAGCGCACCGCGAATATGATCTTTATCGGTTAGGTTTTCTAAAAGCCATTCGCCATTTTTTTCGATGTAACAAAATCCGCCGACCATTCCAATTGTTGGATCGGAGTTGAAATGTTTGGTAATAGTTTCGAAATAATTATTTGGAAAAATTAAGTCGGCATCCAATTTTACAATGACATCATAATCTTCATCTAAGGATTCAAAACCTTTTTGGAATGCCTGAATTACTTTACTTCCCGGCAAATGAATAGCACTTGATTTTTTTTCGACTAATGTAATAAACGGATTGTCTTTGGCGAAAGCCAGTACAATTTCGGCAGTTCTATCAGTAGAATTATCGTTCACAATGACTACTTTTTTGGGTAAAAGTGTTTGCGAAACCAAGGATTCTAATGTCAAAGAAATAAATTCTTCTTCGTTATGAGCAGGAATAACTATGTAGTAGTTCATATTTTTTTAATAAAATTCCAATTTTTTAAAATTCCAAATTCCAAATTGAAGTTGGTTTTCAAGTTGGAATTTGGAATTTAATTTTTGAGATTTGCTTTTAGGCTTTCTCTGCAAAAACAATATAATATCTTGGTGTGAAATAACGCAATAGAGGTCTAAAACCTAGTTTTTTTACAGGATGAGTGAATTTTTCTCTGGCGGTAATTTTCCACCCCGTTTTTTCTAAAAGCCAGTCTAATTGCCAGTCTTCAAATTCATGGTAATGTCTGTCCCACATATCCGTTTTGCTTCTGTAAGCTGGAGAAAACCAAAGACGCAACGGAATTGAAATTAACAATTTGTCGCATTTTACATTTTCTAAAACGGTATAAGGATTCAATAAATGTTCGAAAATTTCGAAAGCAGTAAAAACAGTATAGGATTCAGTTTGTAAAGCCGTTTGGTCTTTGTCTAAATCCTCTCCTTTGGTATTCTTTACCTGATATCCATTTTCTTCCATAATTCTGGAAAATGGATTGGGCACTCCTAAGTCAAAAATAGTTTCAGAAGTTGAAACATGTTTTTTTAAAAAATCTAAAGTGTGTTTGAATCTTTTATTAGGAAACGTTTTTTCGTACATTGTTTATAGCGTTTTTAGAACAGGCACAAATGTACAAAGATATATGGCTTGTTTTGTAGAATTTTAGCGCATATTATAATGTTGGTATTTCATTTTTTTGCCACAAATTCACGAATTTATTTTTTAAAATACCGTACTCTATTCGATTTTATTCCACAAATTTTAATCTAATTACAATTTGTAATAAGTTAGAGTATTTTTTTAAAGTAAGTTTTAATCTATCAAATAAAATTTGTGAATTCGTGGCTGTATTCTACATAAATAGAAAAATCCGCAACTAAAAAATAACTTTCAGGTTGCGGACTTATAGTTTGATTCTAGAAATTAGTATCGGTAAACAAAAGCATTAATGTTCATTCCTGCACCTACTGAGGCAAAAATAAGAATGTCACCTTTGTTGATTTCATGGTTGTCAATTTGTCCTTGTAATATCAAATCGAATAGAGTAGGAACCGTAGCTACACTACTATTTCCTAAATCATGGATACTCATTGGCATAATGTTAGCCGGAGCAGTTTTATCATATAGTTTGTAAAAACGGTCTATGATAGCTTCATCCATTTTTTCATTCGCTTGGTGAATCAGGATTTTTTTAACATCCTCTATTGCAATTCCGCTTTTGTCCAGACAGCTTTTCATGGCAGTTGGAACATTGCTCAACGCAAATTCATAAATTTTTCTACCATACATTTTGATGTATTTGGTATCGCTGTCCTGACCTGGATGATATGATTTTCCATAATATAAAAATCCAGCTTCTTCTTCAGTATAGGAAGCCGTTTCATAAGAAAGCATTCCGGTTTCGTTATCAGAAGCTTCCACGATTGTGGCACCAGCACCATCCGAATATATCATCGAATCACGATCATGATCGTCTACAACTCTTGAAAGTGTTTCAGCACCAATAACCAGACAACGTTTTGCCATACCAGATTTGATAAAAGCATTGGCTTGCAAAACTCCTTCAACCCAGCCTGGACAACCAAAAATAAGATCGTAAGCCACACATTTATGATTTTTAATGCCTAATTTGTGTTTTACACGACTGGCTAAACTCGGGATCATATCGGATTGTATGGTTCCGAATTTTACGTCTCCAAAATTATGCGCGAAAATGATATAATCGATAGTTTCAGCATCAATTCCTGCATTTTCTATTGCTTTTTGAGAAGCTAAAAAAGCCAGGTCAGAAGTATTATAATGACTTTCAGAATAACGTCTTTCTTCGATTCCCGTTATTGCTTTAAATTTTTTAATAATAACTTCATTCGATTGCTTGATGGGAGTTCCGTCTTCGTTTAAAAATTGATGAAGTTCAAAGTATTTATCAGAAATCACTCTTTCGGGAATGTAACTTCCTGTTCCAGTTATTTTTATTTTCATTTGGTTTTTTCCATTAAAAAAAATAGCGATAATTTAATATTTTCAAAACAACAAGGAAATAATAATTGCTATACAATTGGCAAAATTACTGATATTTTTTAAAGAATTTTCAAAATCAACTGCTTTTAATTTTTGATTTCCGAATGTTGTTTGAATAAAAAATATTTAGTACCGTAATTTTCTGTTAGTTAAAAAAAATGCCCCGAGAAACAAACGAGGCATTTTGAATTATAATTTACTGTATTAACTTTCCATATATGCCTCAATAGGAGCACAGCTGCATACTAAATTTCTGTCACCAAAAGCATCATCAGCTCTACGAACTGAAGGCCAGAATTTGTTTTCAGAAATGTATTCTAATGGGAAAGCAGCTTGTTCTCTAGAGTATGGGAAATTCCAGGTTTCAGCTGTTAACATAGCTAAAGTATGCGGAGAATTTTTCAATACATTATTTTTATCTTCGATAGTTGAAGCTTCAATTTCTTTTCGAATCGAAATCATTGCGTCACAAAAACGATCTAATTCTTCTAAGTTTTCGCTTTCCGTTGGTTCAATCATTAAAGTTCCAGCTACTGGGAAAGAAACCGTTGGAGCATGGAAACCATAATCCATTAAACGTTTTGCAATATCAGTTACTTCAATTCCTTTTTGTTTGAACGGACGGCATTCTAAAATCATTTCGTGAGCTGCACGACCCATTTCTCCAGAATACAAAGTGTCGTAATGACCGCTTAATTTTTCTTTGATATAATTGGCATTCAAAATAGCGTGTTCAGTAGACGATCTCAATCCTTCTGCTCCAAGCATTTTGATGTACCCGTAAGAAATCAAACAAACTAATGCAGATCCCCAAGGAGCTGCAGAAATAGCTGTAATTGCATTTTCTCCACCTGTTGCTACAATAGGATTGGTTGGTAAGAAAGGAGCTAATTGTGGGGCAACACAAATTGGTCCTACACCAGGTCCACCACCACCGTGAGGAATAGCGAAGGTTTTGTGTAAGTTCAGGTGACAAACGTCAGCGCCAATTGTTGCTGGATTTGTTAATCCTACCTGAGCATTCATATTAGCACCATCCATGTAAACCTGACCACCATTGTCATGAACAATTTTAGTGATTTCTTTGATGGCACTTTCGTAAACACCGTGAGTTGATGGATACGTAATCATCACACAAGATAAATTATCTTTGTGTAAAATGGCTTTTTCACGTAAATCTTCTACGTCAATATTTCCATTTTCTAAGGTTTTAGTAACCACCACTTTCATTCCTGCCATAGCAGCTGAAGCTGGATTAGTTCCGTGAGCCGATGAAGGAATTAAAGCAATATTTCTATGATGATCGCCTCTTGATTCATGATACGCCTGAATTACCATTAATCCTGCATATTCTCCTTGTGCACCAGAGTTTGGTTGCAAAGTAGTTGCCGCAAAACCAGTAATTTCATTTAAGTATTCTTCCAGTTTAGAAAGCATTTCCTGATATCCTTGTGCTTGATTTAAAGGAGCAAACGGGTGAATACTGTTCCAGCTTGGAGCACTTAATGGCAACATTTCGGCAGCAGCGTTCAATTTCATAGTACAAGAACCCAACGAAATCATCGAATGATTTAAAGCCAAATCTTTACGCTCTAACATTTTGATGTAGCGCATCAATGCTGTTTCTGAATGGTATTTATTGAAAACTTCGTGTTGTAAGAATGTTGAAGTTCGAACTAAACTTTCTGGAAAATGATTGGTTTCTGATAACGTATCAATTGTGATTGTTGCTAAGCCTTTTGCAGCAGCAAAAATAGAAACTACTTTATTCAAATCAGCAAAACCGATGGTTTCGTTTAACGAAATAGAAACGCTGTTCTCATTTGGATAAAAGAAATTTACTTCGTTAGCTTCAGCAATTTCTCTTATTTTTTTAGCATCTGCTTGTATCACAATAGTGTCAAAGAAAGCAGTATTGGTTTGTTCGAAACCTAATTTAGCTAAAGTATTTGCTAAAGTTACTGCCGAAGCATGTACTTTATTTGCAATATATTTTAATCCTCTTGGTCCGTGATAAACTGCATACATACTTGCCATTACAGATAATAAAACCTGTGCAGTACAAATGTTTGAAGTTGCTTTGTCACGTTTAATGTGTTGTTCACGTGTTTGTAATGCCATACGCAACGCACGATTTCCATCAGTATCAACGGTTACACCAATGATTCTTCCTGGCATCGATCGTTTGTATTCTTCTTTAGTAGCAAAATAAGCTGCATGAGGTCCACCGTAACCTAACGGAATTCCGAAACGTTGTGTAGTTCCTAACGCAACCGCAGCTCCCATATCTCCTGGAGGCGTTAATTTGGCTAAACTTAAAATATCAGCAGCAACAGCTACTTTTATTTCGCTTTCGGCAGCTTTTGCAATAAAAGCAGTATAGTCGTTTACTTGTCCAAATTTCCCTGGATACTGAAGAATTGCTCCAAAGAATTCCGTAGAAAAATCGAAAGTTTCGTGATTTCCTATTACTAATTCTACTCCAATAGGCGTAGAACGGGTTTGTAAAACAGATAGCGTTTGTGGTAAAATTTCTTCAGAAACAAAAAATTTACAAACATTAGCTTTCTTTTGGTCTCTTGTTCTTACGTCAAACAATAACGCCATAGCTTCAGCCGCAGCAGTAGCTTCGTCAAGTAACGAAGCATTCGCGATTTCCATTCCGGTTAATTCGATAACCATAGTTTGGAAATTCAAAATAGCTTCCAGACGACCCTGAGCAATTTCTGCCTGATAAGGTGTGTAAGCGGTGTACCAACCTGGATTTTCAAATACATTTCTTTGAATAACTGCAGGAACAATGGCTTGATTGTATCCTAAACCAATGTAGGTTTTGAACATTTTATTTTTATTTCCTAAAAGGGTAATATGTTTTAAATATTCATATTCCGTCATTTCAGGATCTAAATTTAGAGGTGCTTTTAGACGAATATCATCTGGAAGTGTCTCATAGATGAGTTGTTCTATTGATTCAACTCCTATTGTTTTCAACATCTGTTGTAGGTCGGATTCCTCTGGACCTATGTGTCTTAAAGCAAAAGCGTCTGTTTTCATGTAGCTATAAAAAAGGTTCTATTTTTCGTGGCGCAAAAATAAACATAATTCCGTTTTAAATCATTGTTTTTTAGGAATCATTTTGTATCTATAAAATGAATTTATAAATATTCTATTTAAATGATTATTTTTGTTAGATGATTCGTATTCAAGCCCTTTTTGATTTTTATCTTAAATCCAGTATTCACGTGGCTTTGTCAGTGTATGCTTTGGTGCGAATGACTCAATTCATGTTTGAAATTCCGTATGACGAACCCATTGCACTTTTTTCATTTTTCGGAACAATTGTGGGGTATAATTTTGTTAAATATGATGCTTTGGCCAGAGCCAAAAAACGAATGATGCGCAACGAACTGAAAATGATCGCTGTTTTAAGCTTTTTTTCGTTCCTGGCGGTTGGCTTTTATTTTTTCCAATTACAATTAGTTACTCAGCTTTTTGCAGCTGGAGTTTTGGTTCTTACGCTTTTATACACTTTGCCTTTTTTTCCCAATCGAAAAAATGCACGCAACTGGGCTGGAGTCAAAATCTATATCGTTTCTCTGTGTTGGGTAGGAGTTACTTTGCTGTTACCATTAGTAAATGCCCATCAGGATTTAGGACTTGATTTTTTTATCAAATACATTCAGCGCTTTATATTGATTTTTAATTTGGTTTTAGTTTTTGAAATTATTGATTTGGCGAATGATGATCCTCATTTAAAAACGGTTCCACAGCAAATAGGAGTGAAGCGAACTAAAATTTTAGGTTTGTTGTTGCTGATTCCTTTTTATTTTTTAGAGCTTTTTAAAAATAATTTTATCGAAAAACAATTGATTGTCAATCTGGTTTTAGTTGTAATGCTTTCGCTTTTTTTAGTTTTTTCTAATACTAGACGGTCTAAATATTATACTTCTTTTTGGGTCGAAAGTATTCCAATCCTTTGGTGGTTGATGGTAGTTTTTCTTTAGGAAATATTGAATTTGGTGATTATAATCACCAAATAACACCTTAAATTGGTGAATAGGAATGTTTTTTTGTTCAAAAATCAAAGCGATGATAAACAGGTTTTTATAATAGTAACTGTCGATGATTTTAGGGAGTTTTTGAAGATTTAGTTTCACAGACTTTTTTCAAAACGTTGTTTCTTGCCAAAAGAAAAGTTGTTAAATGTTTTTTCAAAAACAAATAATCAAATAGTTTTCCATAAATACTAAATGGAGTTTCATATTGCAGTTTATCTGTCATAATTGTAACTCCGTTTTTTTCTTCAAAAAAATGCTCATGTTTGAAGGTTTTGAATTTTCCTTCTTCCATTTCATCAACAAAATAATCATAAAAAGTCATGGCAGTAATTCGGCTTTTGTGTGTAAGGTAAAATCCAAAATGTTTTCCTCTCCAAGTTACGGTTTCGTTTAAATTTATTAATCCAGAAGTTACACCAGCAATTGCTACTTCATTAGTTTTACTGGCTGATTGTTGATGAATATCAATATTTCTGGAAGCATCAAAAACGGTCTGTATTGAAGCTTGAATTATTGTTGTTAGGTGAATTGTTGTCATTTATTTAATAAATTTTGAAAAGTTTCATCAATATTTCCAAACTTAAACTGAAACCAATTTTCTAACAGTCGTTTTGGGATCACATTTCTACTTTTTAGAACCAATTCAGTTTCTGTTCGAATAAAAAAAGAGCCAATTTCAAGAAGGAAGGTATTCATTGGAATTCCAAACGGAAAACGAACGGCTTTACGAAGTTTCATCATGAAATCAACATTACGAATTGGTTGAGGAGCTACAATGTTAATTGTACCCGTAATTTCTTTTTGGATAATAAAATCAATAGCATTAGCAAAATCTTCTTCGTGAATCCAGCTTATAAACTGATTACCTTTTCCTTGTTTTCCTCCAAAGCCAATTTTAGCCAGAGTTTTTAACGGAATAAAAGCGCCTCCGTTTTTTCCTAAAACAATTGAAGTTCGCAACGCAGTTTTCATTGTTCTTGGAGTTTCAGTTTTAAAGAATGCTTTTTCCCATGATAATGCTACGTTTATAGAAAAATCATTACCTATTTCACCATCAATTTCATCCATTTGTTTGTCTAATGAAAATCTATAAATAGTAGAGGTTGATGAATTCAGCCAGTGTTTTGGCGGATTTTTACAATTTAAAACTGCTTTGTTTAAAATTTTGGTACTTTCAATTCGAGATAATAAAATTTCTTTTTTATTCTTTTCAGTATAACGACAATCTACTGATTTTCCTGCCAGATTGATTAGTACTGTGGCGTTTTCTAATTCCTTTTCCCAACCAGAAAAGTTTTTAGCATTCCAGTTTACATATTTTATTCCATCAATTGTTTTTGATTTTCCACGGCTTAGAATTACAATTTCTTCAAATTTATCTTTGAAATGATTTACTAAAACCTGACCTAAAAATCCTGTTCCAGCTGCTATGATTAGTTTTGTCATGATTGTAGATTTAAAATTAAATATAAAGCAATAATTCTGTAGAGAATCCAAGTGAAAGACAAATAAATTGGTAGTTTTAAAATTTTTACTCTTCTAAAATGTTCCAAAAACATAATGAAAACTGTTGTTCCAAACCAGCCAATAATTATCATTTGTGGAAGCTGAACAAATTGGATTAAGATTACAATAGGCATTAAAATTAAACTTCCCATTAAAGAAACTGTCATTAAATTTCCTGTATAATTAATGATTGTTTCTTTATCAAATTTGAAGAGAAATAAACCTTGAAAAACGATTTGCCCAAATGCTAAAATTAATTCTCTTGTAATATTACTTTTCGGGAAATTAAAAATCAAATTAGAATATCTGAATAAGATAAATGTTGTTATTGTTAAAGCAAAACCGATAAACAAAAATCTATATTTATAATTGAAATCGGGTTTACATTGCAATTTGTTTGCTTCTTTAAGATTCCCTGGAATTATCACTTTTCGATTATAAGAAACAAAAGAATATAATTTTTTAAGTATGAAATGAATCGGTTTTATAGTAGAAACTTTTTCAATTAAAGGAAAAGAAAAACCAACAACTTTTATCAAACTATCAATTCCATAAATTACTGTTTTAGTTTTATTATCAACCAAAGCAATTTCGTTAGTAGCTCGTTTTAAATCCACAAAGTTTTGTTCTTCGTCAGATAGCTCACAATAAGATTTTCTTCCGTTTTGATCTAGCATATCGCTTTTTACAAATCCAGTTGTGTATAAACTGCATAGAGGACAATCTTCATCATAAAGTAAGGTTTGGTTTTCTAACGTTTTCATGATTTTTGATTTTAAAGATGAATAATTTTATGGGTATATTTCTTCTTCAACAAGAGTTAATTGAAGCTTCTTTTTATTTTTAACTGTAATTTTAGATCCTTTAGCTAAGAAAACTGAATTTGGTTTTTGGTTTTCAAGAAATCCGAAATCGGTTCCATAAGTTTTTTCAAAATCTATATCAACATTATATTTTAAAACTTCAAGCTCTTCCCATCTGGGATGCGTTACTTCATATTCAAAAGTGGTGTTTTCATCACATTTGGTATAGCCAAAATAATGTTCAGTAATAAATTCAGCTTCAGAATCAACTTCGATTTTGCTTGGATATTTTTTAGTTTCTATTTCAATTGTGTTCCATTTTTTATCATTTTTCCACTGATAAATAAAATTGTTTGTATCCTTATTTTCGATAATTTTATGTTTCATCTTTTTTGTATCATAATGTTCCTGATACAAAGTATTCGCAATAAGAGTAATTGCTTTTTTAGGCACAATTTCTTTGATGAAAACTACACCACGTTTCCATTCCCCATTTTCAAACCGTTTGACATAAAACCTTAGATTTATTTCCTCAAAGTTGGTATGAAAAGGAATCTTCAATCCTAAAACCTTAGTGTTTTTGAACATAAACCCAACTAAGCTGACATAACATTTGTTATTCCATAAATCTATTTCAGTTCCAGTTGGAACATATTTTTCTAAAATTTCTCTTTCAACCTCATAATTAAATAAGGCTAAATTTTTCCAGTTTGCAGTTAAGAAGTTCATTTTCTTGAATATTGATTAAGTATATAAGTAAAGTACAAGGCAAGTATAATTGGTAGTGGAATTCCAAACATTGATAGTATGTTTTCAATTAATTCTTGATCGTCCAAAAAAATGTGTAAATATGAAAGGCAGAATGTTAGAAAAAAATAAACTAACACACCCCTAAAATAATATCTAATTTCTTTGTTTCCATCTGAATCACCAAGCCAAATTAATCCAACTAATATTTGATAGACTGGCATTACGAATAAACCTAGTACAAATGCAATACTTACAAAATCAGAATAAAGTGGCCTTAATATTACACTAACAATTAGTGTAAAAACAATTGCTAAGTTTCCGAAATTTAATAGTTTCATAATTTTATTTAGTTTTAAACTTTCAGAAAAAAATGAAAGTTTTAATTAAATTTTTTTAGTTCTATTTCATAAACTTGACTACTAATTTGGTTAACCAGTTGTCTTTGTATTCAGTGATTTTATCTAATACATTATCGGCTTTCAAAACAAAATCATAGAGTTTTGTGGTTTGCTCGATAAACTGAATTTCTTCGGCTGTATTATTTGATTTAATCGAAGAGACTTCTTTTAAAATTTTTAAAGCGGGTTTGATTTCTCTTTTACTGCGCTCTTTGGCTATTTTTACCGCTAACTCGTCTAAATCTTTTTCGGCAGTAAAATATTCTCTTCGCTCTCCAGCTTTGTATTCTTTATAAACAATACCCCAGTCCATCAAAGCTCTTAAATTCATGCTGGCATTTCCGCGGGAAATTTGTAATTCCTCCATCACTTCCTCCATAGAAACGGCTTCAGTAGAAACCATTAATAAAGCATGAATTTGTGCCATGGTTTTATTAATTCCCCATTGCGAACCAAGTGCTCCCCAAGTCTGAATAAATTTATTTTTAGCTTCTTTGATTTCCATAAGTCAAATGTAAGTAAAAGTTTTTAAACTTTCAAAAATAAATGAAAGTTTGTTTTAAAAAAACCAAAGCATCATCACTTAGGTCTTTTTTTATTAGAAAGGAAAAATATTATTTTGTCTTTTTGGCTAAAATGGCCTGATTCAATTCGGCTTTAGCTTCATTGAGTTTTTTTCTTTTCTTGTCAATTTTTTCTTTACTGTCTTGTTCTTTGATTGCTTTGTTTAATTCAGCAGTTCTCTCTTTAACTTCCTGCTGTTTTTCTTTTACTTTTTTGTCCAGATCTTTGTTTACAGTTGCTGTAGAGCAGTTCTTTTTTGTCTGTGCTATGGCATCTTCAATTCCTTTTACCTGATGTTGATTACCGGCTTTTTTAGCAACTGCTAACTTTGTGTTTAATTCACATAATTTTCTTTCGCATCCTTTTAATTCATTGCAATTGCTTTGTGCAAATCCTATAATGGAAAAGACAAAAAATCCTATGGATAAAATTTTAGTTTTTAGTTTCATACGCTTATTTGTTTACTAATTCTGTTTTTGTTTTGTTCATTCGAATCGAAATAATCTCAAATTCGTTTTTGAAATTATAGATAAAACCTTCGATTACAATAATACAAAAAAATAGAATTGGGTTGTTTTTTTAAGTAAATTCTTTGTTTTCTTGTTAGAGTTACAAATGATTGATCCAATAAATAACTTTTCTAAAGATTCATTCGATTAAAAAAAAACGAGGTATTCCTTATTTTATCAATTGTAAATTTTTGTTAATTAAAGGCTCGGATTTTTATTTAAGGAAATGGAAAGATATTTTTGTAAAAATCACTTTTTATGGAATTATATTACACTTTTTCAGTATTAATTGTACTGGCTTCAATCTTTGCTTATTTAAATTTAAGATTTTTAAAACTCCCGGGAACTATTGGAATTATGATTATTGCCATGTTGGTTTCGGTAGGGATTCGTCTGTTAGGAGATTCTTATTTTCCAGATACTACAAAGGAGTTTTTTGAGTTGATAAAAGAATTTGATTTCAACGAAATATTGATGGGAGCAATGTTGAACTTCCTTTTGTTTGCTGGTGCTTTACACGTAAATATTTCAGATTTAAAAGAACAAAAAATTCCCATTATAATTTATTCTACCGTTAGTGTAGTATTGTCAGCATTAATCATTTCGATACTGCTTTATTATATAGCGCCTATGGTTGGGATATCCATTCCTTATATGTATTGTTTGGTTTTTGGAACATTAATTTCGCCAACTGATCCTATTGTGGTTTTGGGTGTGTTAAAACAAGCTAAAGTTCCTAAACGAATTGAAACCAAAATTGTGGGCGAATCATTATTTAATGATGGAGTAGCGGTGGTTATGTTTGCTGTTGTTATTAAAATGGCAACCGATCCAACATTTGATATGACTTTTGGTTCTATCACATGGTTGTTTGCAAAAGAAGGTATCGGTGGATTGTTATTTGGTGCTGTTTTAGGATTTTCGGCATCAAGGGTCATGAAGAAAATTGATGATTATAAAGTGTCGGTTTTGATCACTCTTTCAATTGTTATGGGAGGATTTTTAATTGCCCAAAGTTTACATGTTTCCAGCCCGTTAGCAATGGTAGTTGCTGGATTGATTATTGGGAATTATGGTAAAAAAGTAGCGATGAGCGAAGAAACTAAAGATTATTTAGAGAAATTTTGGGAGCTTATTGATGAAATCCTAAATGCTATTTTATTCTTATTTATTGGTTTTGAATTACTATTATTGCCCGATTTAAATAAACAATTGTTTACTGGTTTTATAACTATTTTTATAGTGTTGTTTGCCAGAATTTTTTCAATTGTTTTGCCGTGGAAATTCTTTGATATCTTTAAGTTTTTCGGAATTAAATCAGCCTACAATAAAGGCTCTTTAATGGTATTGGTTTGGGGAGGAATTAGAGGCGGAGTTTCTATTGCATTAGTACTTTCTATGCCCGAAGGAGAGTATAAAAATCTGTTGCTGGAAATCACTTATATTGTAGTGTTATTTTCAATTGTAGTCCAAGGTTTGACAGTTGGTAAATTAGCCAAAAAAGTTTTAGAGAAAGAATAAAACACTTGAAAATAAAACATAAAAAAACCGAAGTAGCAATACTTCGGTTTTTTTTATTTGTGTTCGAAATCTAGATTAATCCTGCTCTTTTTAATAAAGCTTCAGGTTTTGGTTCCTGACCTCTAAAACGTTTGTATAAGGTCATTGGATTTTCGGTACCTCCTCTAGAAAGTACGTTTTCTTTGAATTTAGTGGCTACTTCTTTATTGAAAATACCATTTTCTTTAAAATATTCAAAAGCATCAGCATCTAAAACTTCAGCCCATTTATAGCTGTAATACCCTGATGAATATCCACCCTGAAAAATATGAGAAAAAGCAGTGCTCATCGCATTTTCTTTTACATCAGGATACAATTGTGTATTAGCAAATTGTTCGGTTTCGAAAGCTTTTAAATCCGTAATATTAGTTGGATCTTGTCCGTGCCAAGCCATGTCTAATAATCCAAAACTCAATTGGCGTAAGGTTGCCAAACCTTCCTGGAAACTGGCACTTTCCTTGATTTTTTCTACATATTCCATCGGAATTAATTCTCCAGTTTGATAATGTGTTGCAAATAAAGCTAAGGCTTCTGGCTCATAACACCAGTTTTCCATCACTTGGCTTGGTAATTCTACAAAGTCCCAAAATACTGAAGTCCCGGATAAACTTGGATAAACTGTATTGGCTAACATTCCGTGTAAACCATGACCAAATTCATGAAATAAAGTCGTTACCTCATTAAAAGTTAATAATGATGGTTTGGTTTCTGTTGGTTTTGTAAAGTTGCAAACGTTCGAAATATGCGGCCTTTCGTTTACACCATTTTCCACGTATTGTGATTTGAATGAAGTCATCCAGGCGCCGTTTCGTTTTCCTTTTCTCGGGAAAAAGTCGGCGTAGAATATGGAAACCAAATTGTTGTTTTCATCGGTAACTTCATAAGTCATTACTTCGTCGTGGTATTTGTCAATGTCAAATACTTCGGTAAAAGTCAGTCCGTATAATTTTCCAGCAATTATAAAAGCGCCATTTAGCACTTTTTCTAATTGAAAATAAGGTTTTAATTTTTCGTCATCTAAATTAAAAAGCTGCTGTTTTAATTTTTCAGAATAGTAAGCGCCATCCCATTTTTCTAATTGCTCAACTCCGTCTAGTTTTTTTGCAAACTCGGTTAGTTGAGCAAATTCTTTTTGGGCAGCAGGTTTGGCTTTCGCTAATAAATCATTTTCAAAAGCCAGTACTTTTTCAGGACTTTCGGCCATGCGTTCTTCCAGAACAAAATGTGCGTGGGTTTTGTAACCTAACAGATTGGCTCTTTTATGACGGAGTTTTGCGATTTTTAAAACAATTTCCTGATTGTCAAATTCATTGTTTTGAAAACTTCTTGCTCCAAAAGCAATTGCCAGTTTTTTACGCAATTCACGATTATCAGCATAGGTCATAAACGGAAGATAACTAGGATGGTCTAAAGTGAAAATCCAGCCTTCTTTTTCTTCGCTTTTCGCCAAAGAACGTGCTGCTTCGATAGTGCCTTCTGGTAAACCAGCTAAGTCTTTTTCATCCGTTAAGTGTAGTTGAAAAGCATTGGTTTCAGCCAAAACATTTTCACCAAACTGTAAACTTAACTTCGATAATTCTTTGTCAATTTCACGTAATTCACTTTTCTTATCTTCAGATAAATTGGCTCCATTTCGAGAAAAACTCTTGTATTTTTTGTCTAAAAGCGTTGTTTGTTCGGTATTTAAATTCAGTTTGTCTTTTTGCTCGTAAACTGCTTTTACACGCGCAAACAAATCGGCGTTTAGTGTAATGTCATTTCCAAATTCAGATAACAAAGGCGAAACTTGTTGTGCAATTTTTTGCATTTCGTCACTCGTTTCAGCCGAATTTAAATTGAAGAAAATACTCGAAATTCTATCTAGAATCGCTCCCGAATAATCCATTGCTTCGATAGTGTTGGCAAATGTTGGCGCTTCAGGATTAGTTACAATCGCATCGATTTCGGCTTTTGCCAAAGCAATTCCTTCCTGAAAAGCAGGAAAATAATCTTCGTTTTTGATTTCTGAAAAAGGAGCAGTATTATGTTTGGTAGTAAATTTTGAAAGTAAAACACTCATTATTATATAATTATTTTAGTATTTGAAGTCATTATTTTGGAATTCCAAAGATAGCAATTTATAAAAATCCAGCGAGCTAAACAACACGGATTCTAGGGATAAAATCGAAAGGAGATTGTGTTATAGATATGTTATTTATTTCGGTAGGCGGTTTTAAAAGCGTAAATTGAAAAAATAGGATTTAGTATTATAGAATACGAATCATAATTAAAATAAAAATAGGATGAATTATCAAGTTATAATAAAGAATATCGATACAGTAAATGAGGTTGAAGGATATTGGTCAGATGAAGATCTTATTGAATTGTTAGCTAAATTTAATTATCCAGATGGCGCAACCGCAGAGAAAAAGAATTTACCAGAATTATTAGAAATGGCCATTTCAGATTACGAGCCTAATGAAGCGGCGCAAATAGTTTTAGAATATAAACTAGGAGATCAATTAAGCGAAGGGCAAATTGAGCAGATTTCAAACAATATGTTGATTGATAAAGTTTGCGAGGAATATCCAGAAATACACATGCAAGGAACTTTGTTTCATATCAATCAATTGCTTTTTAAAGCATATAATGGAAAATTTCCAAATGCAAAAGCGTCAGTAGTTCATTTTTCTATGACGCCAAAAGATGGTGAAATACAAAAGTTAACAGCCGAAAATGTACTGAAATTATTGAATAATGGTTTGTCCGATAGAAATTTAATCAAAAGATTGTTTGAAACTCAAATATCGGGTAATGTTCCGTTTCCAGAAGCGGAAGGTATTGTTTGGGAATTAACTTCACAAGATGATATCCATTATAATCTGGTTACCTCAGAAAACTGGATCAATAAAGAAGATATAACGGATTATGAATTTGAATCTGTTTTGGAGGAAATTGAAGTAGCGGATTAATAAAAAAACAGACACGAATTTCACCAATTACCATTAAGTAGGAATACTTAAAATTTCGCAAATTAATAACTGTCTAAGATAGATTAGTGAAATTATTTAAATCCTATTTTTCGTGTAAATCTGTGAAATTCGTGTCTAATTTTATTTTTATTATTTTAAACTTTCTGAAGCTTTTATAACCGCAGCTTTCAATTCTTCTTTGTAAGCAATAATTTTGTTTAAAACGGTCGCATCAGCACTTCCAATGATTTGTGCCGCTAAGATTCCGGCATTTTTTGCTCCGTTTAAGGCAACAGTTGCAACTGGAACTCCGCCTGGCATTTGTAAAATTGATAAAACTGAATCCCAACCATCAATAGAATTGCTCGATTTTACAGGAACTCCAATTACAGGAAGTGGAGACATTGAAGCCACCATTCCAGGTAAATGAGCCGCACCTCCGGCACCGGCAATAATTACCGAAATCCCTCTTTTGTGCGCATTATTACTAAAATCAAATAATTTTTCTGGTGTTCTGTGTGCCGAAACAATATCTACTTCTGTTTCGATTCCAAATTCTTTTAATATGTTGATTGCATCCTGCATAACTGGCATGTCAGAGATGCTTCCCATAATTACGGCTACTTTGCTCATTTATTTTTTTATTATTATAGTTGAGGGATTAAGTCCCAAATGTTTATTTTGAATTCTTCTTGAATGGCTCTTAGATAAGATATTTGTTTTATATCATCTTCGATAAGAATTGTGAAAAAGTCTTGTGCTGAAATTCCAAATTTTTCTATTTCGTTCCTTTTTCTATTGATGTACTTTTTTCTTTCATCTGCTAAAATGATATCATCAAGCTTTAATAATTTTATCAAGTTAGTTGCTTCCTGATCATCTAAGTTTGAAACACAATAGTCTCCCCTATCATAAATTATTCTTTGCTCTAAATCATTTGCAGTTGGATGTAAAATAGGTTGATAATCTTTCCATTTTGATGATTTCTTTTTATTCCATTGATGTTTTACTAAAAACCAATTTGAATATGAATCCTCTTTAGATCCTTTTAAGGTTGGATTAAAATGTTCAATGTCTCTTGCATCTGTTCTTCCTAAATATTCTTCTGTGTAAATGCAAAATCCTTTTTGCTCTTTATATAAGATTTTTGAAATCTTTGAATTATTATTTGAATTCCCTTCAATATAATTCAGGTTACAAGTAACAATTTCGGAATCTTTATTTTTAAGAACTTTTCTCATATTAGAAATTATAAGTATCACCTAGTTTAACGGTTTCTAGTAATAATTCCTTTTTTCTTTTAGGATCATTTTCATTAGCCACTTCCTGTTTTAAGGTAATGTATTTTTGATAAGCTTCTTCACCATGTTTATTGTAATAATTAACTCCAAAATCATTTTTCAACATATCATTAGGGTCATCGCCAATAGGTGAACTTCCTCTTCGAACGGCTACTTTTCCATCCTCATCAAAATATAAAATGAATCTTTCATCTGGTTCAAAAGATGCTGCAATAAATGGAGAATGTGTCGCTACAATAAATTGTGCTTCAGGAGCTAAATTTTGATAATGATCCATTAAATCCATTTGCATATCAGGATATAAGGAACGTTCCGGTTCGTCAATTAGAATAATAGAGTCTTTGGTGTCGAGTTTGAATAAAGGTAAGAAAGACAATAATAATCCTTTAGTTCCTGTGCTGGTATTTTGGACTGGAATTATTTCATCCGTTCTTTTATTTTTTATTGGAACAGAATATTCGGTATTTACTAAGTCAACTTCTAGGTTTAATTTTTCTAAAAGAGGATTTAATTTTTTAGCAAAAATCTCTAATGAATTAGGATTTTCTTTTTGCCATTTTTGGAATTCAAGACTTAATTTTTTTGTATCTGCAAGTAAACCTTTGTGAATCAATTCTGACATTTTTTGAGTAAAGTTTTTTCTATATTCAAGAATGTCTTCAATGAAAGAAATCCAAATTTTAGTATCAACTTCATCGTTAAATATTGTACTGAATTCGGTAAGATCAATTTTATTTTGTCTAATTTTTTTTAAAGAAAAGTTTGTGTCTGAATAGTATTGTTCAAAAAGATCAATAGGACTTTTTGTGAAAATGTCAATGTTTTTGTCTGATATTAAATTAGCTTTAAAATAAAAAAGATCATTTTGATCTTGATAAGGAATTAATGGAGTTACTGTTCCTCCTTTATTTTCAAATTTATATTTTTCACCTTTGAAAATAATTTGCTTATTTCTTAAGCCAAGTACTTCATTACCAAATAAAATGTTAATTTCTCCATTTATGTTTTTTACAGGATTATCTAATCCAGCTAAATATTTATTATCGATTAATTCTAAATTTGTAATATTTGTGATATGCTCGTACACTAACTCTAATAAACCAGTTTTTCCAGTCGCACTTTGTCCAATAAAACATATTTTATCTAATGTTTGTCCTCTGCGATCACCACTTTGATAAGTAAAATCAAAATCTAGATTTTCTAAATGTCTAAATTGTTCTATGTGTAAATTTAAAATTTTCATTTATTGAGTTTTTACAAATCTAATTAAAAAATTAAATCTAATCTAAAGTTACTAATTGCTTCTGCAAACGGATTATTATTTACTAATAACTCTAATCGTATTCTTTACATCCTCAGCAATTTTTCTTGCTTCGGTCATATTTTCGTTTACAATGGTTACATGTCCCATTTTTCTAAAAGGACGGGTTTCTTTTTTACCGTAAATGTGTGGCGTAACACCGTACCAT
>Ga0247814_10000934_pt1 | contig 19264 bp, 17 predicted proteins | sample UWRJL179409R1_FD_179947 | JGI IMG/M metagenome (GOLD analysis project Ga0247814, IMG submission 179947) | Plant litter microbial communities from Arlington Agricultural Research Station in Wisconsin, United States - UWRJ-L179-409R-1 | ecosystem: Environmental > Terrestrial > Plant litter >...
GAGAAACTGCTGGAAACCATTCTGGAAAATGATTCTTACCAATCCATCATCATATTTGCGTCCACAAAAGAAAACGTAAAAAAACTGGGCCAGCTCCTCAAAAGAAAAGGTCTGTCGGTAAAAGCTTTCCATTCCGATCTGGAGCAAGTGGAACGCGAAATGATCATGAACGAATTCAAGAGCCGTAACCTTCGCATTTTGGTGGGAACGGATATCCTTTCCCGCGGGATTGATGTGGAAGGCGTGAGTTTGGTGGTGAATTACGATTCGCCGCCGGATCCGGAAGATTACGTGCACCGTATCGGCAGAACGGCACGTGCCGCCACTTTGGGAACGGCCATTACTTTCATCAACCCGAAAGACCAACGCAAATTTTCGCGCATCGAGAAACTGATCGAAAAGGAAGTGCCTAAAATCCCACTTCCCGAAGGGTTTAGCGAAGGCCCAGCCTACGAACCAGAAAAGAACCCCGAAGGCGGTTATGCTGGACGTGGCGGCCATGGCGGAGGTAACAGAGGCGGAGGCGGTAACGGCGGACAAAAACGTCGCTCCAACAATAATAACAAAGGTAGCCAACAGCAAGTAAGCGACCCCAACCGCGTAAAACCGGCACCACCGAAAAAAAATCCGCAGTAACATTTCTCATTCATAGTAATCCCGTAGAAAACTCTCTACGGGATTTTTTTGCCTTATTTTTTCAAGTGTGATACTTTCCGATAGGTGCATTTCACCAATAAAAACAACACCTTTGCATCTATGGAAAAGGCACTACAGGAATCTTCATACCAATACAAAACATTTGATAAACTCAACCTAGCCGGCGAATTAATCCAACAAAAAATATTTGAGGAATGTATTTTCACAAACTGTGATTTTTCGGAATGCATTTTTCCCAAAACGCGGTTCGTGGATTGTTTTTTTATCGATTGTAACCTCAGCATGGTTAAATTCCGAAATACGGGCTTACAAAATATCTCGTTTCGCGAATGCAAGATGTTAGGCTGCGATTTCAGCGAAAGTGAACCATTCTTGTTTGAAGTGAAGTTTGAAAGCTGCGTCCTGGATTTTGCTTCCTTCGCCGACAAAAAAATGCCGAATACATTATTTATCGATTGTACGTTAAAGAGTTCGGTATTTTTGAAGACAACTTTAAATGGTGCATTGTTCCAAACTTGTGATTTGAGCGAGGCCGTTTTTCGCGATACCGTATTGACCGAAGCCGACCTAACTTCATCCAGAAATTACGATATAGACCCGGAACTAAACAATATCCGCAAAGCGCGGTTCTCTTTATACGGACTGCCCGGATTGCTGGCTAAGTACAATATCTATATTGAATAGTAATCGATGCAGCTTCGTGGAATAATTCTTGTTTTATATACACAATATCTAAACGCATGAACCTACGATCTGGCTTGCCTTACCAATTGGTAAAAAGCGGCCTTGTATACGACTACCCCAAATTGATGCATGATGTTACGACTGACGTTGTGATTATCGGAGGCGGAATTTCGGGCGCATTGATGGCTTTTCATTTGGTTGAAGCCGGAATTAATTGCGTAGTTGTGGACTCGCGTTCCATAGGATTGGGAAGCTCTTGTGCCAGCACATCGTTATTACAATATGAAATAGACACGCCGCTGCATGAACTCATTGAATTAGTGGGTTACGACAAAGCCGTTCGGGCCTATAAACTGTGTGGTGAATCTATTTTGAAACTGGGTGTGATTGCAAAAAAAATCGGATTAAAAGATTTCCATTTTAAGGACAGTTTATATTATGCCGCATCCGAAAAAGACGTGGATAAATTATACCTAGAATTTTTGGCCAGGCAAAAAGCCGGATTTGACGTCATGCATTTACAGCAGAGCGACATCCAACGTGAATTCGGTTTTGATGCACCAACCGCCATATTATCAAAATTGGGTGCACAGACGAATGCTTATTTAATGACGCATTTATTACATCAACATTCAATTAAAAAAGGCACACAGATTTTTGATAGAACAGATGTAGAAAAAGTGGATGATAAAGGAAATCATGTTATTTTATATACTAAAAACGGATTTAATATAACCGCAAAAAAAGTAGTTTACGCTACCGGATATGAAGTGAGTGAAATGTTGGATAAAGATGTGGTAAAGCTTAATTCCACCTTTGCTTGCATCAGCGAACAATTCAGCGAAGAAGAAACCTATTGGGATAAAAACACGTTGGTTTGGAATACAGCCAATCCATATTTATATATACGTACTACAGATGACAGAAGATTACTTATTGGCGGACGAGACGAAAAATATAACAACGCCGATTTGCGTGATAAATTAATTCCTAAGAAAACAGAATTATTGGTTCAAGACTTTAAGGAACTATTTCCGCATATAAATTTTATTCCGGAATATAGCTGGGCCGGTACTTTCGGCGCCACCAAAGACGGCTTGCCGTATATCGGTGAGCATAAAAAATATCCGAACGGTTATTTTTCGCTGGGATTTGGAGGGAACGGTATTACGTTTAGCTTAATTGGAGCTGAAATTATCCGTGACTTGTATTTGGGAAAAGCAGTGCCTGATGCACAGATTTTTTCGTTTGATAGGTAAAATCCTCCAGGGTACGCTCCAAGGGATTTGTAATCCGCGAAACATACCACCCTACACAATTTTAACCCTTTCAACCAACCTCCATTAGCACATTAAGCAATCAGCACATTTTGTCAAATTAATTCTACACAAATACAGGGTTTTTCCTGTGGTAAAAGTTAGGGGAAGCAAATATATTGCACTCAATTAGACCTCACCCCATGAACAAACTCCTAACAATAATTATTACTTGCGTTCTCGTTTTCTCGATAAAGATCGCTCATGCTTATGAGCTAAAAAAATATGAGAATAAAGATTTTTTCTTTTCATTAAAATATCCATCATCTTGGACAATAAAAGATACAACGACCAAACACAAAACCTTTACACAATTTATTTCTACGGATAAACAGAATTCATTCTATGTATTGGCGATTAAATTAGATGATGGCAAAGGAACCTTTGATATGAATAAACTTGCAGATCATGCAAATATGTTCCTGAAAATTTCTCTTGGAGAAGAAATAGATGAAACAAAAAAGACAGGATATTTTCATTTTGGGCAGGATTACATTCTTAAAAATTATGACAAAAACGAAAATGGATACTACACCCAAATATATTCCACTAAAGAATGGAATTATGGGTATTTATTGGTAATAAATAAGAAAACAAATGATTTTATCAGTTATGGAGACATCATCAATAGCTTTGAAAGTGACGTTCCATTTAGCGTAAAATTCTCTAGTGGGCTAACTAATTTCATATCTGGTATGATAGTGTTCTTGCCGATGTTATTTATAGGTATATTATTTTATTTAATATTTTCTTCAATAAAAATATTAAGAAAACTAAAACTGGAAAGTAAATACTTTGTCATCCCAGAACAAAAGAAAAACAAGGTTATAAAAAAATATAGAAATAGGATAGCCTTGTCTGTGCCTACAATTATCATATTATTTGGAGCAATAATCTGGTTATTTGGAACCAAAGATATTCTATGGTATCTAGCAGCTGCGATAGCAGGTTCATTTGGATACATATTCGTGTATTCAAACCCCCTAGAAGACCTTGCCTCAGACTTAGGCGGAGATGCAATTGCTCTAGTTGCGGGAGAGAAAGCTGGTGATGTGGCCAGAGACGGCATATCAGAATTATTCGATTTATAAGTTATGGAAAATAAAATTATAATTAAATCCAAAAGATTAATCTTTTGGGGACTTTTAATGCTATTGTTCAGTATTCTTATGCTATACTTAACAATCAGTCACTACCTGAATGACACTATTAAATGGTATCAATATCCGCTATCTATTTTATGGATATTGGCTATTCTAAAAGGTGTGCATCTATTAATATTTAAACGTACTATCAAAACGGTCTTTGAAGTCAACAGCGATTTAATTCTAAGTGTTTATCGAAAAGATGATATCTATAAAAGCTTTGAAAGAAAATATGATTGTACAAAAATAACAGCATTTAATATTGTAAAGAAGTATACATCTGGAATTATGGAAGGTAATAAAATCACGATGACATATGATGGCAAAGATGAAACTCTAATAGAATGTTATGAATCAAAACTTTCCGATAAACAAGTGTATAGCATTATGAATTTTATTTTCAAGCAAAACGGAAGACGTTTATCAAAAAAATAGAGCACAATTGCCCCATCGCTCCAAGGGATTTGCAATCCCGCGGAGAATAGCTGCGGATTTGCAATCCGCGTCGACGTAAGCACTGATTATAATACCCTTATAGCCGAGTGGCTGTCCTATTTTTAATATACTAAGTGTCCTTAATGCCTAAGTGGTTCAAAATTACTTACTCCGCATGGCCTCCACCGGATCTAACCGCGAGGCCGAATACGCCGGAATGATGCCCGAAAGTAACCCCGTGAGCACGGAAATCGTGACGCCGATCAACGCATTTTGGAAAGAAAGTCCCATTTGAAAGTCTGTCGCTGCGGAAATTCCGCTGGTAACCATCAATACCAAAATCAGCCCGAAGAAACAACCGAACAGGGAAAGTACGACGGCTTCCGTCAAAAATTGGATCAATATAAAGTGGCGTTTCGCGCCCAACGCTTTTTGGATCCCGATCATGCCCGTGCGTTCCTTTACGGAGACGAACATAATCTGCGCCACACCAAACCCACCAATCAATATGGAATACATACCGATGAGCCAACCCACCAAGTTCAATACAAGGAAGATGGATTTCGTCTGGTTAGCGATGATCGTGATTTCGTTCAACGAAAAATTGTTGTCTTCAACCGGTTTCAATCGCCTGCCTCCACGCATAATTCCCGTCAGCTCATCCTTTAATGCATCAATGGAATAACCAGGTTTGGCCTTCACCAAGATCTCGGTGAATAAATCCTGGTTTTTCATATTCACCACAGATTTATAAAATTGTAAGGGCACAAAAACCGCATCATCGTTAAAACCTCCGAAAAGACCCGATCCTTCCTTCTTTAATATACCGATAATGGTCAGTTTTGTCCCTTTGAAGGAAATTTCTTTGCCTATGGCATTTTCTCCCGGATACAAATCCTCCGCGATTTCGGCACCCAATATGGCGGCCGGGAAACCTGTCCGCGATTCGCCTTCGGAGAAATACCGCCCCTCACCTATCGGAAAATTCCACACATCCTTAAACTCTTTCGAAATTCCGAAAATCTCGGCGTTGTTCACATACTCCTTCTTCGCTTTCACGGTGGTCTGGATTTGCGAACGAAAAGCGATGTCTTGGATGGCCGACGAACGGGCCTTGATGTTTTCAAAATCTTCCGCCGTGGGATTTGGGCGGCTCAGGTATTTCCACCAGGGATAATCCGGGCCCATATCTTCCCAAGGCCATTTACTGATGAAAACCACATCGCTTCCGAGCGACGAAATACTGTCCTCCACGCTACGTTTCAGCGAGTCCACGGCCGACAATACGAAAATGATGAGAAAAATACCGATGACGATACCCAACAGCGAGAGCGACGAACGCAACTTGTTTCCCCACAGGGCGCCAAGGGCAAAAATGAAACTCTCAACTATCTGTTTAAACAACATGTGGGTATCTTTTTAATGATTTACCTCAAATCCGTCCCAAAATAAGATGGATTTTTCCACTTTTGCAGTCAAATTAGACCATTGTCTGATATTCATCTGCAAAATACATTTTCATACACCTCAAATGAGCACGGACGGCAACAAAAAAATTCAAAGAGCACTGATTTCGGTTTTCGACAAAACGGGCCTGCAACCCATCGTACAAAAGCTAAACGCGCTGGGCGTGGAAATATTGAGTACAGGCGGAACACGTGAATTTATCGAAAAAATGGGAATTCCCGTGGTAGCGGTGGAAGACTTAACGGCCTATCCATCGATTTTAGGCGGACGTGTAAAAACTTTACACCCGAAAGTGTTTGGCGGAATTTTGGCCAGAACCGCAAATGGTTCCGACTTGGCGGAATTGGCGGAATTTGAAATTCCGGTGATCGACCTGGTGATCGTGGATCTGTATCCGTTTGAAAAAACAGTGGCTTCCACCTCTGAAAGACAAACCATCATCGAAAAAATCGATATCGGCGGCATCTCTTTGATCCGTGCGGCTGCAAAAAATTTCAACGACGTATTGATTGTCCCATGCGTAGAATGGTACGAAAACCTACATACATTATTGGTAGAACAGAACGGCGAAACCACTTGGGGACAACGCAAACGATTTGCCGCCAAAGCATTTGAGGTTTCTTCGCATTACGATTCTGCCATTTTTTCTTGGTTCAATATCGAAGAAGAGTTACCAGCTTTGAAAGTGAGCGAAACCAACAATAAAACATTGCGTTACGGCGAAAACCCGCACCAAAAAGGATTTTTCTTTGGGGATTTCGACGGCGCTTTCGACAAACTAAACGGCAAGGAAGTTTCATACAATAACCTGTTGGATATCGATGCGGCCGTAAACCTGATTTCGGATTTCAAAGAAACGGCGTTTGCCATCTTGAAACACAACAATGCCTGCGGAATTGCTACAGATGTAAATTTGAAGCAGGCTTACCTGAAAGCCTTGGCCGGCGACCCGGTCTCGGCATTTGGAGGCGTGTTGATTACCAATCGCACGATGGATTTGGAAACGGCCGAAGAAGTAAACAAACTCTTTTGCGAAGTGGTGATAGCGCCAGCGTATAATGACGATGCCTTGGCTTTATTAAAATCAAAAGCGAATCGTGTAATTTTGGTAAACAAGGGCGTAAAACTCCAAAGCCAAACCGTGCGCACCGCGTTAAACGGCTTTTTGGTACAGGATCGCGACGTGGCCACAGAAACTGCCGAACAACTGCAAACAGCCACAAAAAAAACACCGACTGCGGCACAAATTTCCGATTTATTATTCGCGGCCAAAGTGGTGAAACACACCAAATCCAACGCCATCGTGTTGATTAAGGACCAACAATTGGTAGGAATCGGCACGGGACATACATCACGCATTGATGCATTAAAGCATGCGATTGCCAAAGCCGGTGAAGCCGGACTGGACATCAAAGGTTCCGTGATGGCGAGTGATGCATTTTTCCCGTTCAACGATTGTGTGGAAATTGCACACGGCGTGGGTGTTGAGGCAGTCATCCAGCCGGGAGGCTCCGTTCGCGACAAAGATTCGGTTGAATTCTGCGATGCCAATGGAATGGCGATGGTGATGACTGGCATCAGACATTTCAAACATTAAATAAAGTGGTGCCGAAAGCGAATCTCAACGGCTCATTTTTGGCGGTCAAATAGTATACTTAGTTAACGTTAATTAAATAAAAGGGGATTTAGAAATAAATCCCCTTTTTATTTGCTATTGCATGCTTAAAAAATATATTTTTGCACACTTACAGGTTAACATCTGTCCTGTTTAATCAAGATACTGTTTTTCAACTATATAATATTTTTCATCCGTGGGTTTATTCGACTTTTTAACGCAGGAGATTGCCATCGACCTTGGAACTGCAAACACCCTCATTATCCATAACGACAAAGTAGTCGTTGACGAACCATCGATCGTGGCGATGGATGTAAAATCCGGTAAAGTAATCGCCATCGGCAAGGAAGCCTTGTTGATGGAAGGAAAAACACACTCCAAAATTGAAACGGTACGTCCGTTGAAGGATGGTGTAATCGCCGATTTCTACGCCGCGGAAGAAATGATCCGCGGGATGATCAAAAAAATTACTGAAAAGAAAAGTTTCATCAAACCATCATTGAAGATGGTAATCTGTATCCCTTCGGGCATTACCGAGGTGGAAAAACGCGCCGTAAAAGATAGCGCGGAACATGCCGGCGGCAAAGAGGTTTACCTCATCCACGAACCGATGGCAGCTTCCATCGGAATCGGTATCGACGTAGAAGAAGCGAACGGTAACATGATCATCGACATCGGCGGCGGAACCAGCGAAATTGCCGTAATCGCCTTGGGCGGCATCGTCTGCGACAAATCCATCCGTGTGGCGGGCGACGATTTCAACAGCGACATCGAGGAATACATGCGTCGCCAACACAACATGATGATCGGAACGCGTACAGCGGAACGTATCAAAATTGAGGTAGGTGCCGCCTTGACGGAGTTGGATTCCCCTCCGCCCGATTTCAAAGTACACGGACGCGACTTGATGACCGGTATCCCGAAAGAACAAGCGGTATCCTACTCAGAAATTGCATACGCCTTAGATAAATCACTTTCCAAAATTGAAGCGGCGGTACTGAGCGCGTTAGAAATGACGCCTCCGGAATTGTCTGCCGATATCTATAAAACAGGTATTTATTTGACCGGCGGTGGCGCCTTACTGCGTGGCTTGGATAAACGCATCAGCATGAAAACCAAACTGCCCGTACATGTGGCCGAAGATCCGCTTCGCGCCGTAGCGCGGGGAACCGGTATTGCCTTGAAAAATATCGACCGTTTTACTTTCTTGTTGAAATAGATTTCAGCACGTTATTTTCAAATTGCTAACTTTAGGCAGTCATAAAATAAAAACGGGAAAATAGCGGAATCGGGAATTGATCCGTATGGATAATGCCTGATGTAAAGGAAGGAGAGGCATGCATAACTTTACGGAATTCTTTAGAAAATACAGTCGGCTGATATTGTTTGTGCTCCTATTGGGCATCAGTCTGTTTTTTATATATAAGAACAACAAGTACCAGCGCGTACTCATCTTCAACGCCGCCAACGAAACGGCAGGCAGTGCCTTTGAAATATATGCCGACGGACGGGAATACCTCAGCATGAAAAAGACCAATCGCCTGCTCGCCGAAGAAAATGCCGCATTGCGGGCACAACTCCTGAGCGACAAATACAAAATTTACAACAAGTGGATGAATTCGGATACGACGTACAAGCAGATGTACACGTATATTCCGGCGCAAATCATCAACAATTCCGTGGATAAGGCCAACAATCGCATCACGCTCAACGTGGGATCGCTACATGGTGTTGAGGCTGGTATGGGTGTTATTTCTCCCGACGGCGTCGTGGGTGTCATCACCACGGTATCCAGCCACTTTTCTGTCGGGTTATCCTTATTGAGCAAATGGAAAGTGAGTGCACGTTTGCGTGGCTCCTCTTTCGGAACACTTTCATGGCAGGACACAGATGAAAATACATTGACGCTGGACCGTATTCCTTCTTACGTCAATGTAACCCCTGGAGACACCGTGGAAACCTCCAATTTTTCCACCATTTTTCCCGAAGGCATTCCCATTGGCAGGGTAAAATCCTTCAATCTGGATGCAGACGAGGGATATTTCCGTATCAAAGTAAAACCGAGCAACGAATTCCGGAACCTCGGAGCGGTGTATGTGGTAGATTATATGTTTAAAAGAGAACAATTGATGCTGGAAGATTCCGCATCCGTGGGAGACCCGAAAGAATGATAGGTTCCATCGTAAAATATACGTTCCTGTTCATCCTGCTCGCAATGATGGAAATTTTCGTGGTATCACGATTCAACATCCATTTCTACGTCAATCCACATATTTATCTGTTATTTATCATCATACTTCCCGTTTTTACAAACCGGCTGCTGATTATATTTCTCGGTTTTTTATTGGGCTTCACCATTGACCAATTTTTGGGAACCGGTGGATTACATGCCGCCGCCACGGTAACCATGGCATATCTCCGTTCCATTCTCCTTTCCGCTTTCGCACCGCGTGAAGGCTATGGAAAGGAAGACTTCCTAACCATCGGAAAATTCGGGCTCGTCAATTTCCTTTTCTATTGCGGGTTCATGATCTTGATCCACCACTTTTTCCTATTCTTTTTGGAGTTGTTCACATTCCGCAATTTTTTATTCACGTTAATCCGTACACTTTCAAGCTCCTTATTATCTTTACTCTTTATAGTGGGAATACATTTTCTTTTTTCCCGTAGGGCGGCAAAATGACGGAAACGAACAACAAAAAATGGATTTTTATCGGGGTATTTCTTTTCCTGGGAATTGTTTTCGGGTTAAAGCTTTCCATGCTCCAAATTTTTGACAAACAATACAAGCAATACGCCAATTCCAACGCCATCCGTAGAACAGTACAATATGCGCCACGTGGATATGTATTGGACCGTAACGGCGAAATATTGGTGTATAACGAGGTTTCGTATGATTTGATGGTAGTCCCCAACCAAGCGGAGGAAATCGACACCACGGATTTTATGCAGATGGCCGATATCACCAAAGAAGATTTCGTGAAGTCGATGGACAAAATCTTTAAACAGGTAAAAGAACGCAAACTCTCCAAAAGTTCGCCCACGCCTGTTATCAAACAAATGTCAAAAGAAGCGGTGGCTGGTTTGGAAGAGAAAATGTATAAGTTTATCGGTTTCTATCTGCAGCCAAGGATTTTACGTAAATATCCCAAACCTATCGGAGCTAACATCTTAGGGTATATAGGCGAGGTAGATGACAATACCATCAAGGACAATCCTTATTACCGCCCCGGCGATTACGTAGGCAAAAGCGGATTGGAAAAATCTTATGAAGAAGTATTACGTGGTGTAAAAGGCGTAAAAAACCTTTTCGTAGATAACCTGAACAACCCGAAGGGAAGTTATATGGACGGGCTATATGATACGGCCGCAATTCCCGGAAAAAACATCGTCAGCACGATCGACATTCGCCTGCAGGAATATGGCGAAAAACTGATGGTGAATAAAAAAGGAGCCATCGTGGCCATAGAACCGCAAACGGGTGAAATCTTGGCCATGGTGTCCGCACCGAGTTACGATCCCAATTTATTGGTGGGCCGTGGCATTCGAAAAAATTACCCGGAACTGAGCACCGACAAAAACATTCCACTGTTTAACCGTGCCATCCAGGCGGTGTATCCTCCAGGTTCTACCTTTAAACCGGTAACAGCCTTGGTTGCTTTGGACGAGGGCGTCATTTCTCCTTCATTCGGTTACCCGTGTGGCGGTGCCTACCACGGTTGCGGAAGACCTATCCGCTGTACGCATGCCGGCGGCGGACACGCGGCCAACCTGCGTTTGGCGATGGCTAATTCATGTAATGCATATTTCAGCCATTTATATCGCCTTTCGGTAGATGCCAACAAATGGGGCGGCGTAAAGAAAGGCTTGGAAAAATGGCACGAATACATGAGTGCTTTCGGGCTGGGCCACCCGATCGGAATCGATATCCCTAACGAAAAAGGAGGTAATATGCCCGATTCTGCTTACTACAACCGAATGTACAAAGGGTCATGGAATTCATGTACATCCGTATTCTTGGGCATGGGGCAGGGAGAGTTACAGATTACGCCGCTACAGATGGCCAACGTCATGTGCCTAATCGCCAACAAAGGTTATTACTACATTCCACACCTGGTAAAAGCCATCGGTGAAGATTCCACAGATGCCATGCTCTCAAAATATAGAAAGAAATTGCAAGTGGCCCACATTTCAGATTCGGGTGCCAGTTCGGTAAAATACGGAATGCAAGATGTAGTGGACAGAGGAACCGGAAGAGTAGCTAAATTACCGGGCGTGGAAGTTTGTGCCAAAACCGGTACCGTGGAGAACTATGGTGTGGTGAGCGGCGTTCGCGTAAAATTGCAGAACCACTCTATGTTCGTGGCATTTGCACCGCGAGAAAATCCGAAAATTGCTTTGGCCGTTTGTGTAGAAAATGCCGGTTACGGAGCCACCTGGGCTGGGCCGATTGCCAGTCTGATGATGGAACTATACCTCACCGGCGAAGTCAAACGACCCGATCTAGAAAAACGGATGTACGACGGCAACCTTATGATGCTGAAACAAATAAAAGAAGACTGATGGCTGCGGACAGAGGCATAAAACGTCAAGCGCGGATTGATTGGTTACCCATCTTTCTCTACCTATTCATCGTGATGTTCGGATGGATGAACGTATACGCCGCCACACGCCCGGACGAGGATGATTTTATTTTCAACTTCTCCACCAACTACGGCAGGCAATTGATGTGGATCGGCATTTCGTTGGTCACCGCATTCATTATCATGCTGTTTGATAGTAAGTTTTTTCCTGCATTTGCCTATCCTATATATGTAGGCGGATTATTGTTGCTCGCGGCTGTACTCGTCGTCGGGCAAGAAGTCGCCAATTCCAAATCGTGGTTCGTCATTACGGAAAGTATTAAGTTCCAGCCCTCGGAATTCGCCAAATTTGCAGCAGCCCTCGGTTTGGCCAAATACATGGGCGAAAAAAATTTCTCATTCGTTACCGCCACCCGGCATAATAAAATAGAGCCCGCAAATGCTTTTACCTGGCCGCTTCTGCCCCTACGTATTTTAGGAATTACTTCGCTAGAAGGTGCTTTTGCGTTATTTCTTTTCCTCGTTCCCGCAGGGCTTATTCTATTAGAGAAAGATACCGGCTCCACCATCGCATTCGCATCCCTGTTTTTGGTTTTCTACCGCGAAGGCGTTTCGGGATTGGTGGTCGTCGTGGTACTTTTTATGGCTACCTTATTTTTGATGAGTGTGGCTTTCCAATTGGCCTATATCGTGATTCCGCTTACGGTTATCGGGTTGGCCATCATGGTATTCCTATTTCTCCGCCGGAATTTTAAATTGGGATTCATCGCCCTATTGATCACCGGTTTATCTGTCGGGTTTACGTTTCTGTGTCCCGTTATTTTCAAGAGTCTGGCACAGCACCAGCAAAACCGTATCGAGGTATTGTTGGGTAAAAAGAAAGACCTGAAAGGCGTAGGATACAACGTAAACCAATCCAAAATCGCCATCGGATCGGGTGGCGTTATTGGTAAGGGATATTTACAGGGCACGCAGACTAAATACCACTTCGTACCCAAACAGTATACCGACTTTATATTCTCCGCCGTAGGCGAAGAATGGGGTTTCTTGGGCAGTGTGATGTTGGTGGCAGCTTATATCGCCTTACTTTGCCGGATTGTTTTAAGGGCAGAAAAACAACGCTCCAAATTCAGCCGGATTTATGGATATAGCGTAGCTTCCATACTTTTTGCACACTTCGCGCTGAACGTGGGGATGGCCATAGGCATCATGCCTACCATCGGAATCCCTTTGCCTATGTTCAGTTATGGGGGCTCTTCGTTGTTTAGTTTTACCATCCTTATCTTTGTATTCATCAAGTTGGATAGCAACCGGAGCGAAATTTTATGGTAGCATAAATATTTAATAAAAAGATGGTTAACATTTTTTATTAAAGCAAAAGTTCAAGTTTAGTTGCCAGAGAACAACTTTATTAACAATTTTGTCGTTGTTAGTTGAAGATATGATCAAAACGTTAAGTCCTTTCCTATTGCTTCTCGCCATCCAGGTTTCAGGACAACGTATCGTGCCTACCAGTCCCATCCACATCGCGAATACCGCATTGGCCACTAACGCTACCACATCATCCAGCGGAAGAATGTTTTTGGTGGGCGGTGGCGAATTCAAACCTAAATCTTTTGGACGCATCGGATTTGATGCCATGTATGTAAGAACTTTTGGCGCCGATTTAAACCATATCCAAAAAAACTCCATGGTGGTGGCCGGTTTTAATGTTCTGCTGTTTGATATCGAAGGGTTTTCATCCAAAATTTACATATCCCAAGGTTTTGATATGCGCCAAAGCATCACACGTTTTTCTGCCCGGGAGAGTGTCACTTTCGAGGGATTAACCCCCGCTTTTTCCTTGGGGATGGGTTTTGAATATAAAATCAATCGGCACTTCTGTGCATTCTCCCGCCTGCGTTGGGTAGGCGGAGACATCACAGATTTGGGAAATGACCGTTTTCAGTACGGGCAATTCATCTTACACACGGGCATCTCATGTAAAATTATCCCCGCCAAAAAATTAGGGTAAATACAGCTATTGAGTTACGTTACTACATGCCCAAAAGATTGTACTTTAGCCGCAAATAATAAATTTTGAAAAAGGCGTATCCGCTCCTGCTTTCCGTTTTATCGGGTTGTATTTTTTCTTTGGCTTGGCCTACCGCAGGCTTTCCCCTTTTATTGTTCTCCGCCTTTTTGCCCTTGTTCTATATGGAAGAATTGGTAAAACCTTCACGTAATGCCGGCTTTCAGGTTTGGGGCTATTCCTATATCGCTTTTCTTACATGGAACCTCATCACCACTTGGTGGGTTTATAACAGTACGGCCGAGGGCGGCTTGTTGGCTTTCATCTGTAATTCGTTGTTCATGTCGTGGGTGTATTATTTGGCATTCATCACCAAAAGAAAATTTGGCAACCGAATCGGATATTTTGCGCTGATCGTATTCTGGGTAGCTTTTGAGTACTTGCACATGAACTGGAAACTCTCGTGGCCTTGGCTTACACTGGGCAACGGGTTCGCCCGGTTTCCGGAATGGGTGCAATGGTATGAATTTACCGGCGTGTTGGGCGGCAGCATCTGGATTATCGCCATGAATATTTTGGTGTACAGGCTCATCCGAAATTTTTCCGTCAAAAAAGCCATCGCCCCAGCGTTCCTGTCCATATTGCCGATGGCTTTATCCTATGCCATATATACTTCCTATACCGAAGAGGCCAATCCGGTAAGGATTGCCGTTATACAACCCAATATTGACCCTTACAACGAAAAATTTGCCAATGGTAGCCAAGCCGCACAATTTGCTAAATTGCTGAGGTTGGCCAAAACCCAAGCATCGGCAGAAACAGATTATTTCGTGTTCCCGGAAACTGCCCTACCTGACGGATTATGGAACTTCCAGCTCAATACCCATCCCGAATTTTTGGCCTTACGCGATTTTTTGGCGCCGACACCCAAAGCCAAAATCATCATCGGCGGCACATATCTCGAAATGTTTACGGGAATTCCACGCAGCGAACTCCCCTTCTCTGTATCACGATTTGGAAAATCCGACGACTTTTATGACGATTATAACGCTGCATTCCAAATAGATACTTCAAAAAATATTCCCGTCTATAAAAAATCGAAATTGGTTCCCGGCCCGGAATCTTACCCTTTACCGGAATGGACCAAACCATTCCAGGAAGCCATGTTTAAAGAAATTGGCGGCATGATGGGCAACTTGGGCTCGCAAAAAGAACGCAGTGCCTTTTTTGCGCCCAACCAACCTAAATTAGGGGTCGGCCCCATCATTTGTTACGAAAGCATTTATGGCGAATTTGTGACGGAATACGTACAGAAAGGTGCATCGCTTCTATTCATCATCACCAACGACGGTTGGTGGGGAAATTCCCCGGGCCACAGACAACATTTCCAATACGCACGTTTACGCGCCATAGAAACACGCCGTAGCATCGCCCGTTCGGCCAATACAGGCATTTCCGGTTTCATCAACCAACGGGGAGACGTAATCCGGCAAACACCTTATTGGGAAGAAGCCGCCATCTCCGAAACACTGAATGCCAACAACAAATTGACGTTCTATGTAAAATATGGCGATTATCTGGGGCGTGGTGCGGTTATTTTGGGAGGCATCATGTTCATTTATCTGTTGATTTCCTTGGGCGGTGGATTCTTGAAAAGAAAAAAAGCATGAACCCAACATATTGTACAAGCAGCATACTGATCAGACAAGGAAAGGTATGGAAAAACGGGGAACTGGTTTTGGATAGACCCGAATCTGCCGGAAATGATTTTTTACGTGCCTGCTATGATATAGCCGGTGTATCCTACCCGAAATTTTTTAAGATGGACAACCTATGCAAATTGGCTTGGGTAGGTGCCGAATTGCTGCAACAAGGCACGGGGTTCGTAAACGAATACATGTCCGAAAGAAAGGGAATCATACTCCAAAACAATGCATCTTCGCTGGATACGGACATTAAACATGCGGAAAGTATTTCATCGCCAGAAGCCTATTTCCCATCGCCGGCGGTTTTCGTGTATACACTACCCAATATCACGGCAGGCGAAATTTGCATCCGCCAACAGATAAAAGGCTCATCGGCTTTTTTTATCTTTGAGGCCTTTAACGCGGATTTTTTACGCGAGCAAGCCAATATGTACATCAATTCCGGCCGCATCGATGCCTGTATCTTGGGCATAGTGGAATGGCTCGGCAACCAATACGAGGCTTGTTTGTTCGTGGTAGAGAAATCGCCAGAAGGAGAAAAAACAGAACTGACTACACAATTCATACAAAACATTTACAAACCATCATGGAAAAGCAGGAACTCATCGAAAACTTAAAAGGCCAAATCATTACGCAGTTAAACCTGGAAGGCATGACGCCCGAAGACATCGATGCGGATTCATCATTGTTTGGTGATGGCTTGGGCCTGGACAGCATCGATGCGCTGGAACTGATCGTATTACTTGAGAAAGAATATGGTATCAAAATCGCAGACCCCAAAGAAGGCAAAAAAATATTCCATAGCGTAACATCATTGGCCGAATACGTCATCGCCCACCAAGCTTAATGAAAGTCTATATCACAGGCATAGGGACACTATCCGCCATTGGAAATAACGTGGCGGATACATTTGATTCGTTGAAGGCGAGGCGCCATGGCATTGGCGAAGTTTCTATTTTGGAAACTGCGCACGCCAAGGAAATTCCGTGCGGCGAAATCAAAATGACCGACGCCGAGCTGATGGAAGAACTCGGGCTTACACCCGACCAAAAAATCAACCGTACTACCCTGTTCGCCATCAAGGCGGTGAAGGAAGCGATGGAAAACTCAGGGGGAAAAATATCCGACGATTTAAGGACAGGACTCATTTCATCCACCACCGTGGGCGGAATGACCAGCACGGAGCGCCATTTCAGGGAATTCGCCACCCAACCCGAAACCCGTGTGTGGATAGACAAACTTAACTGCGGCGACAGTACTGCCGACTTGGCAAAATATATTGGCCACACAGGATTTATGACGACCATCAGTACCGCCTGTTCATCCTCCGCGAACGCGATTATTTTGGGTTCCAACATGATCAAGGCCGGGATTTTGGACCGTGTGATTTGTGGCGGGGCCGATGCGCTTTCCAAGTTCACCATCAACGGTTTTCATTCGTTGATGTTGTTGGAAAAAGAACATTGCCGTCCGTTCGATCGAGAACGTAAAGGATTGAACTTGGGAGAAGGCGCGGGATTCGTGATTATAGAAAGCGAGCGTTCCGTAGCCGAAAATAACCGTAAGGCACTGGCCGAAGTAGCCGGCTACGCCAACGTAAACGACGCATTTCACCAAACGGCATCTTCACCCGATGGAGAGGGTGCGCAAATGGCAATGAGCGGTGCCATGAAAATGGGAAACATATCCGTCTCAGATATTGATTACATCAACGTACATGGCACGGGCACGCCCAATAATGACGAGAGCGAAGGAAAAGCTATGAAAGCACTTTTCGGAGATATTCCGCCGTTTTCCAGCACCAAATCATACACCGGCCATACATTGGCTGCAGCCGGCGGAATCGAAGCCGTTATTTCCGTATTATCTATCCAATACGGTACCATTTTCCCTAACCTAAATTACCAAAACCGCATGGAATTCATGGATTCCGATCCGGTAACGGGAGTATTGGAAAACCGCGACATTAAATATGTTTTATCTAATTCTTTTGGATTCGGCGGAAATAATTCTTCGCTGTTGTTCCGTAAGGTAGAATAGAAATTTGTTATATTTCACCACTTAGGCGTAGAAAGCATTTATTCAGATTTTTCCTGCTCTAATAAAACTCGGTTCGCAGTGCCATAGTGCTCATTATTTTTTATCACAATCCTTTCACCACAAAATACCATCCCAACAAAGTCAAAAAAGAAATCGGGATCCCGAAGCCGATCATCATGCTGCTGAGTTTAGGCTTCAATCCGTTGGATGAGGCCACGATGGCCGCGGTAATCATAGGCGCCATAGCCGCCTCCATGATGGAGACTTGTATCAACATACCGTTCCCGCCCAACATAATGACGTATAACACATAAATAATGGCTGGTGTAAGTATCAATTTATATAACAAACCCAAACCCAAAAATTTCCAGTGGGCACTTTTACGTTCAATCTTTAATTGCAACCCTACCGAAACCAAGGCCAATGGGCTAACGGTAATAGCTATTTTTTGGAAAACGGATTGCCAATCGACATGAAAGTGAAGGTTAAAAATATTCATGAGACAAGCGACCAAGAAAGCGATGAAGGGAGGAAAAAACAAAATCTTTTTACCAATGGAAACGACATCCGTTTTGCCTTTGGAATAAATGGCTGCCACGGCAATTCCGAGTGTACTCATCACGACAAAAGTACCCGGCTGGTCTAATAAAATGGCTGCTTTGATTCCTTCTTCGCCATACAAAGCTTCAATGACCGGAAAACCAACGAAGGAAGTATTTCCCAAACCCGCGGTAAGAATGAGGCAACCGATAAGCTTTTTTGACCAGCCGAATATTTTACCCAAACCGGCAAAAAGTATAAACGAACCGAAAAAGGTAATCCAAGCCACACCGACTGGAAACAACAAATCGTTGCTGAATTCAATCTTCGGGATATAGTACAATGCCACCGCCGGCAACGAAACGTAAATCACGAAAGCATTCAACGTTTGGTAGGCATTGGCCGGGAATGCTTTTGAATGTTGCAAAAGAATCCCGATCAATAAACAGACGAACAGCAGAAATAAATTATCCATCAGGCCCCAAAGTTAAACAAGGAGATTAAACCGAAGCGGTAGCCACCCGATGATGTTTTTTGTTGACGGTATATCGATAATATAACAAACAGACAAAACCACCCGTGGCACAGAATGACATGGCGGAAATCATAGGTAGCGGTGTTCCGTTATGTAAAAACCCGACGAGCGCGGAAATAAATGCGCCAATGGCCATCTGAAAAGCACCGATCAATGCCGAGGCGCTGCCGGCAAACCGCGTGAATGGCTCTAACGCCAATGCCGAAACATTCGGGTTTAAAATACCCAACAGGAACATATAAATAAACACCGACGGCAATACCACTTCCTTTACCACAAACCCAAACGCATAAGACAATAGCATGAAAACCACCAAGACAAAAAAGGCACTGCCGGCATACAGAATAATTTGTGTACTGTTATATTTTTTCAATAACAAACGGTTGATCTGGCTACCCAAAATCAATCCTCCGGCGTTAAATCCGAAAATCCATCCATATTGCGATTCCGTAAATCCAAAATATTTCATGAATACGAACGGGGAACCACTGATATAGGCAAACATGCCCGCCAAAAACAAACTGCCGGCC
>Ga0247814_10000935_pt1 | contig 19257 bp, 19 predicted proteins | sample UWRJL179409R1_FD_179947 | JGI IMG/M metagenome (GOLD analysis project Ga0247814, IMG submission 179947) | Plant litter microbial communities from Arlington Agricultural Research Station in Wisconsin, United States - UWRJ-L179-409R-1 | ecosystem: Environmental > Terrestrial > Plant litter >...
TTTATAGATACCAAACCCTGAATCATCGGGGTTTTTTTATGCGAAAAATTTAAAAAGACCAATGTAAACAGGCTGTGAAGGGTTATATTATCTCATAAGTTATGTGAATGATGTAAATATTATTGTAAGTTTTATAACACTAACGTTTCTTTTTGATGCCATCTTTGTATAACTAATTAACAACATAAATTAATCACTTATGAAGACTACAAAATTTTTACAAGCGTTCCTATTTCTATCGTGTTTGTCGTTTTTTAACAGCTATGGTCAAGAACCTCTTAAAAAAGAAACAAACACAAAATTTGGTGTTAAAGCAGGAGTTAACTTTTCTAATTTATACACCGATGATGTTGATGACAATAATATGCTGACCGGCTTTCATGTGGGTGGTTATGCTAAGATAGGATTGTCTGATACATTTGCTATTCAGCCTGAAATCTCTTACACTACCAAAGGAGCAGAGCTTGTATATAGTAATATTTTATTCAGCGGAACCGGAAAGTTCAAACTGAATTACATCGAAGTTCCTGTTTTGGCAGTGATCAATGTTACTGAAAATTTGAGCATCCAGGTCGGACCATATGCTGCCTATTTGATTGATGCTAAAATCACCAATGAAGCGAGCGGAAACGCTTTTGATTTTGCAAGCAACCTGGACACTGATGATTATAATCGATTTGACGCCGGTTTGGTTGGAGGTATCGATTTTGACCTTGGAGGTTTCGGCTTCGGTGCCCGTTACAACTACGGATTGACGAAAGTGGGTAAAGATGCTGCCTTTGGAAGTGCATTTACTTTTCCGGACGCTAAGAACAGCGTGATCAGTGCTTACCTGTCATTCGGATTTAATTAAGAAAATATAAATATACGCCATGGGAAATTTATTATATACAATCGCGGTGATACTGGTAATCTTTTGGGCCATTGGCTTCTTTGGTTTCAGTGCCGGAGGTATTATCCACATTTTATTAGTGATCGCAATTATTGCGATACTATTGAGAATCATACAAGGAAACAGAGTTTAGAACAATAAATAAATTAAAATTAGCAATTATGAAATCAGCAAACAGTAAATTAGTATTAGGATTATTAGGCGGAGTAGCTGCCGGAGCATTATTGGGTATTTTATTCGCACCGGACAAAGGTTCGAACACCAGAAAAAAAATCGCAGAAAAAGGAAACGACTATGCTGGCGATTTGAAAAATAAATACGAAGGCCTTTTAGGTTCATTGAGTAAGAAATATGAAAAACTATTTCAGGAAAGTGAAAACTTAGTAGCCGAAGGAAAATCAAAATTTGAAGAGTTGACTGCTGAAGGGAAATCAAAATTTGATGACCTGAAAGAAGAAGGCAAATCAAAATTTGAAGATGCCAAAAAAGATTTTAACAACATCAAAGGTCAGGCTCAGGTTTAATATATTTGAAATAAATCTAATAAATAAAAATCATGGACAATAACCCGTCAACAATAGAAATGCTTTGGGAAAAAGCAGAAAATTACACCAAAACATCCATCGAATTGGCCAAGCTCAATGCGATAGATAAATGTGCTGAGGTATTATCTTCTTTAGCTTCCGTTATTATCATTACTATTGTTGTCGGGATGTTCCTGATGCTTACCAATTTTGGAATTGCCATATGGCTTGGGCAAATGCTGGGCAATACTTCTTACGGATTTTTTGCAGTTGCCGGCTTTTATCTAATATTGGCTATATTGTTTATTTTATTCAAAAAATCATTGATTAAAATACCAGTTAGCAACATTATCATTACCGAAATATTAAAAGAAAAAGTAAGATGAGATCAAAAAACGCTACTGAAACACTTGATGAAAAGATTGCTTTATTGGAAGGCAGAAGAGCTTACGAACTGGAGCAATTACAAGAGCAATGGAAGCATACTTATGAAAGTATGAAACCCATCAACCTTATAAAAAGCACTTTTAGAGATGTTGCTTCTTCGCCTGAAATCAAAGGACATTTATTGAATAATGTAGTCGGACTGGCTTCGGGATATCTTTCTAAGAAAATCCTTTTTGGTTCAACGCATAATCCATTGAAAAAAGTGGCAGGCGCTGTATTGCAATTTGCCGTAACCAATTTTGTTGGTAAAAAAATGGAGAAAGCAAAAGACGAAAATCCGGATCAGATAAGTGATTTGCCGAGATAAAATCAGTAGGGCACATATTCGGTAATTTCCAAACCATAACCGATCATTCCAACACGTTTAGCTTGTTGCGCATTGGATACCAACCTAATTTTTGAAATGTCGATATCATGGAGGATTTGTGCACCAATTCCGAAATCTTTGATGTCCATCTTAATTTGCGGTGCTTTAAAAATACCTTTCGACTGTAATATTTTCAGTTCATTCAAACGGCCCAATAAATCATTAGCCTGCGTTTCCTGGTTAATAAACAGGATAGCACCTTGTCCTTCATCATTTACCAATTGAAACATACCGTCCAGTTTTTTGTCGGGATTATTGGTCAATGTCCCAAGAATATCATTATTGACGAGGGTTGAATTAATTCTTGTAAGGATTGGTTCACCAATGTTCCATGTTCCTTTTGTTAAGGCAATATGGATCTGTTTGTTTGTCGTTTGTTGATAAGCACGCAATCTGAAAGTTCCAAAACGGGTTTCTATATCAAAATCGTCTTTCTTTACAATCAAACTGTCATGCTGCATCCGATAGGCTACCAAATCTTCTATCGAAACCAGTTTAAGGTCAAATCTTTTGGCTACTGCAACCAATTCAGGCAACCTCGCCATTGATCCATCTTCATTCATTATTTCGCAGATCACTCCTGCCGATTTGAATCCGGCGAGTCTTGCAAAATCGATAGCTGCTTCTGTATGTCCGGTTCGCCTTAATACGCCGCCTTGTTTTGCGATTAAAGGGAAGATATGCCCGGGTCTTGCCAAATCGTGAGATTTTACATCTGGATCAACGAGTGCTAAAACTGTTTTTGCTCTGTCTGCTGCCGAAATCCCTGTTGTTACTCCGTGTCCTCTTAAATCTACGGAAACTGTAAAAGCGGTTTCCATATGATCTGTATTGTTGTGAACCATGGCATGAAGACCTAACTCTTTACATCTGTTCTCGGTTAAAGGAGCACAAATTAGTCCGCGGCCATGCGTGGCCATAAAATTGATCATTTCCGGAGTCACCAATTCTGCAGCTGCAAGAAAATCACCTTCATTTTCGCGATCTTCATCATCTACAACAATAATGACTTTACCCTGACGAATGTCCTCAATTGCTTCTTCGATGGTATTGAGTTGTATGGTTTCTGCGAGCATGGATGTTATTTTTTTTCTTTAGCTTTTTTTCGAAATAGTTTTTGTATTGGTAATAAAATACCGTCCATATTAATCAGTCCGATATCATTTGTTGCCCGATAAGTAAGCAATAAAGCAAAAGGCGTAAGGATAAAAGACGACATCCAACAGCCTAAAAACGGAGTAATTCCACTTTCCTGAGCGACTTTTTTCCCGAAAGTATTAATGAAATGGTATATGATAAAAATAAGGACAGCAAAAACAATTGGCAGTCCCAAACCTCCTTTTCTAATGATTGCGCCTAACGGAGCACCTATGAAAAACATCAGTAAGCAAGCATAAGCAATAACAAACTTTTCATACAATGCGATCCAGTGAGTATTGATTATTTTTTGCTTATAATCCAGTTCCAGTTTCGATCCGTCTATCGCAAAATTAGAACTGTTGATATTGCCACTGGCCACTTTAAGGATGGTAGATTGTAATTCAGGTGTATAATCCTTTAACAATTGTGATTTGATGGGCGGATTTTTCTTTGCTGTGTCTTTTATAACCGAGCTGTTAATTCCCGTACGTTGGTAGATATTATCAGCAAAAGAAACGATATCCTTTTTATGGCTTTTCGTTAGTGAATCTAAAGTATACCTGAGTTCATTAATGTTGAGCATGGTATTGGTATTGGAAATATCGTAGTCTTCTTCGCCTGTGGTATTCAGTTTGGAAAGATCCAGGTTAATGATGTATTTCTTAAAAGAACTTTTGGCGAAAGGCAGTTTATTTCGTTCTTCGTATTTTTTCGGAACAATATCTTCGTAGTAATAACCGTCATTAAGAATCAGTTTCAATATGTTTGATTTGTCATTGCTGATTAATTCTCCGGTTTTGGCTTTTATTACATTCTTGCTGCCGTCGAAATTAGTAGTTTTTTTGTGGATAGTTACGCCTGTTAAAAAGTTTCCGTTTTCACCGGACTTTTTATCTACTTTGATATTGTAAGTGCCAACATCGCTAAATTGCCCTTCGGCTATCGCCATTGCAGGTTTCATTTGTGCAATGTCTTTTCTGAAATTGATGAATTTATATTCAGCATACGGAATGACATTATTGGCAAAAAAGAAAGCGGCAAAGCTCAATATGATTATAAAAGCAGATAAACTGCGCATTGCCCTTTGCAAAGAAATACCAGCCGATTTCATAGCGGCAAATTCATAATTTTCCGCAAGGTTACCAAAAGTCATTATTGACGCTAATAATACAGAAAGTGGTAATACTAAAGGAACTATCCTTGGCATTGCAAATACAAGAAACTTGACTACTAAAAAAATATCAAGGTCTTTTCCGGCCAGTTCAGAAATAAACAACCAGACGGTCTGAAGAATAAAGATGAAAAAAAGGATGACAAATACCGAGGCAAATGTAGTCAGGAAAGTTTTTAAAATGTATTTGTCGAGGATTTTCACTTCAAGATTAATCTAGCCTGTTGATGTAGTATTTTGGATATTTACCCGGCTCAAAGGTAAATTGATTTTTCGATAAAGGCTGGTTGGTTTTAAAAGAATTAACAGTCAATGTGGTTTTTGTACCATTTTTGCCAACTTCGATCAGATTGTAGATATTTTTGGTCTGTGTATCAATGCCTAAGAGTATTTCTTTTCTTTGGTCTTTGGTACTCGTAGGTGTTAATTTTATGTATTGGATCTGACGTCCTTTTACGCTTTGAACAATATCCCAGCTGAATTTGTAGCCGGTATTAAAAAAAGTAAGCATTTTAGATGGAGTGATGGCGTTATCATCTTTTTCATTGAATTTAGTAACGGATACTTCTTCATCTTCGGGATTAATGGTGTATATTTTTTTACCGTCGAAAATTTTGGTGACACCCATGAGATTCAATACATATTGATTGCCTTGCATGGTTACATTTCCTTTGCTTTCCTGATTGATGTTTTCTTTCGAATTGTTTAAAGAATATTTAAAATCGATTACTATATTCTTGTAGCTTTTCACTTTAGTAGTGACCTGATCAAGAAGGTCTTTTGCTTTTTTATCCTGTGCCTGAATAGAAAAACTAATTAAAAACAGGATAGCAATTTGTAGGAACTTGTTCATTTTAGAGATTATTTTGTTCATTGTTAAAAAATTGATCAAGAGCACTTAAATCAGTAATATTAACACTTCGGGCTTTACTGCCTTCAAACTGACCAACAATTCCTGCAGCTTCTAACTGATCGATCAGTCTTCCTGCACGGTTGTAACCTAATTTGAGTTTTCTCTGTAATAGAGAAGCAGAACCTTGTTGCGCTGTTACAATAATCTCAGCGGCTTCTCTGAAAAGTGCATCTCTTTCAGAAATGTCCATATCAAGATTGATGCCACTTTCGCCATCTCCAACATATTCAGGAAGCAGATACGCATCGGGATATGCTTTTTGAGCGCCAATAAATTCCGTTATTTTCTCAACTTCGGGTGTATCTACAAAAGCACATTGTACACGCACTACATCGTTTCCATTGGTGTATAACATATCGCCACGTCCTATCAATTGATCCGCACCCTGTGTATCAAGGATTGTCCGCGAGTCAATTTTTGAAGTTACCCTAAATGCAATCCTAGCCGGAAAATTCGCTTTAATAATTCCGGTAATTACATTTACCGAAGGACGTTGTGTTGCAATAATCAAATGGATACCAATGGCACGAGCCAATTGTGCGAGCCTTGCAATAGGCGTTTCCACTTCTTTTCCGGCCGTCATGATAAGATCGGCAAACTCATCGACCACCAAAACGATGTAAGGTAAAAAACGATGCCCATTCTCCGGATTTAATTTGCGGGATTTGAATTTGTCGTTGTATTCTTTAATATTTCTGACCATGGCGTCTTTCAACAATGAATAGCGGTTGTCCATTTCAACACAAAGCGAATTCAGAGTATTGATAACTTTCGTATTGTCAGTAATAATTGCGTCACCGGAATCGGGCAATTTGGCCAGATAATGTCTTTCGATTTTATTGAAGAGTGTCAGTTCAACTTTCTTAGGATCGACAAGTACAAACTTCACTTCAGCAGGATGTTTTTTATACAAAAGAGAAGTCAGTACGGCATTTAATCCAACCGATTTTCCCTGACCTGTCGCTCCAGCCATCAACAAGTGTGGCATTTTTGCAAGATCGACTACAAAAGTTTCATTGGAAATGGTTTTTCCCAATGCAATAGGCAATTCCATTTCGGCTTCCTGAAATTTAGCAGAACCGATGACACTTTTCATAGAAACCATTGTCGGGTTTTTATTTGGAACTTCAATTCCAATTGTCCCTTTTCCCGGAATTGGAGCGATGATACGAATCCCTAAAGCCGAAAGTGACAAAGCAATATCATCTTCAAGGCTTTTGATTTTCGATATACGAATCCCGGCTTCTGGTACAATTTCATATAAAGTTACAGACGGACCAACAGTAGCCTTGATTTGGGCAATTTCAATTTTATAATTGCGTAAGGTTTCTACAATATTATTTTTGTTCTCTTCGAGTTCGGCCTGATTGATTGTAATTCCGCCGCTGGAATATTCCTTCAACAGATCCAAAGTCGGAAATTTGTAATTGGACAATTCCAGTGTTGGATCAAACAATCCGAAATCTGCCACCAGTCTGGAAGCAAGATTCTCTTCGATGATATCTTCTTCAGGTGCTTTTTCAATCACGAAAGCCTCATCATTTGTAGCAATAATTTCCGGCGCTGCTACAGGCGTTACCGTTAATGGCATTGATTTTATGGCGGGCTGCAAATGAATTTCGGAAGGATGTTCAATAGTAGGTTTTAACGCTTCTTTATTAACTTCAAATTGCGAAACCGGTTTGAGTTCGGGTTCCTGAATAGATTCTTCTTCGGTTTCATTCACCGCAAATTCTTCGAGATTATAAGCGCTTTCAGCAACAGGCATTTTCATGGAAGCGATATCTTCGTCGATTTCATTTTTATTTCTTTCAAAGAATGACTTTACGTTGTCGGGAGATATTTTAATTTTAAAAATCAGGTAGATAATAATTCCAAAAACCAATACCAGCAATGTTCCGGCTTTACCAATGTAATCCTGTGAAAACTGGTTCATTTCATAACCAACGATTCCTCCAAGCTCAGGCAGTGAAGTCGCAAAAAAACCAAATAATATGGAAATCAATACGATGGCAAATAAATCCCAAAACCATATATTTTTTAATTTTTTAAGCGGAATATCCAACGCTAAAAAAGAGCCGGTCAGGAAGAATAATTTTACAAAAAGAAATGAAGCAGCTCCAAATCCTCTGTATATAAAAAAGTCGGCAGTAATTGCCCCGAATTTCCCAAGCCAATTGTATACTTTTTCACTACGATCGGCAATTGTACCAACAGCACTCTGGTCCTCATGGCCATAAACAAAAAAAGAGATAAATGCCACCAGTAAGGCTATTGAAAATAAAATCAGTAAGCTGCCCAAAAGTAACTTCTGCTGTCTTGTTATTTTCCAGGATTTTTTAGATTGCGGATTGTCATCCGTTTTCTTGTCAGCAGTTTCCTTTTTTATCGTTTTTGCCATTCTTTAATTCGATGCTTTAAATTATAAAAATTTAGGAATATAAATAATCAGTCCGATTGCTATAGCAGTTAATGCAGCAAAAAAAACCGAACCTGCGGCGATGTCTTTTATAAAGCCAATTTTTTCGCTATAATCAGGATGGATGAAATCGGCTATTTTTTCAACGGCGGTATTCAATCCTTCAATGCTTAGAACCATTCCCATTGCCAACGTCTGGAGCATCCATTCCGTTGAAGTAATTTCGAAATAAAAACCAGCCAATACCATTAAAATGCCAATTGAAAACTGGACCATAACACTGTGTTCGGTCATCATCAGCTTGACTGCGCCATTAACAGCAAAACCCATACTTTTTAATCTGCCGGTAAAAAAAGTGTTGTCTTTTTTAAATTCCATCTGAATTACAATGAGGCTAAAGCGTTTTCATAATTGGGTTCGTCTTTGATATCAGGAACCTGTTCAGTATATTTTATTACGCCATTTTCATCAATAACGATCACCACTCTGGAATGCAATCCGGCCAAAGCGCTATTGGTAATTTCCAACCCATAGGTTTTGCCAAAACTGCCGTCTTTGAAATCAGATAAGTTGATAACATTTTCAAGACCTTCGGCGCCGCAAAAGCGTTTTTGCGCAAAAGGCAAATCTCTTGAAATGCACAATACTTTAGTGTTATTCAATGCGCTTGCTTTTTCATTAAACTTTCTGACAGAAGCCGCGCACGTTCCGGTATCAATACTTGGGAAAATATTCAAAACCAATCGGCTTCCGGAAAAATCTGCCAGAGAAGTGGTAGATAAATCATTTGTGACCAATTTAAATTCGGGTGCTTTTGTTCCAATTTTTGGCAAATCACCATTGGTATATACCTGATTTCCGCCTAAACTTATTGATGCCATTTTGGATGTTTTAATTAAGTTTCAAAAGTATAAAATATATTTGGAATACAAAGCAGAAAGATAGACAACAGGTTGATTAAATAGGCTTACCGAAATTAATCAAATAAAAAAACGCTCCCGAAAAAATTCAGAAGCGTTTCATTACAAATGTATTATTTTTATTTGTCGATCGATCCGAGCACTCTTTGCATGAAAGCGTTGAGTGCTTCTTTTTTATCAGTTCCGGATTTGACTAATTTATTGACCTCCAATGCGCCATACATATTAGAGATCAATTCGCCAATGACATCAAGTTCTTCATCTTTCAATGAAGAAACTTCAGTTAATGCTTCCAGAACTTCTATGGTTTCGATAAGATAATCGGCATCATTTTCTTCAATGAACTGCGTAAGGTGTTTGATTACTGGTAATTTCATTGTGATTATTTCAATTCGTTCACCAATTCGGCCAATACATCCGCTTTGTTAGTCTGGGTTTCATTTTTCAGTTTTCCACCAGAGAAAATTGCGAAAGTCGGTAAATTAGAAACATTAGCCAGTTTTCTTGATTCCGGAGCATTTTCCGCATCTACCAAAACAAAAGTAATGTCTTCATTTTCAGAAGCCAATTTTTTAAATTTTGGTTTCATAATCCGGCAGTTGCCACACCAGGAAGCTGAGTATTGAACCACCACTTTATTGTTAGCATTGACTAAATCCTGAAGCGTATCTTCGTTTAATTCGATTAGCATATTAATTGTTTAAATAACTGGCAACACCTTCTCTTGTAGCAAACATGGCTTCTTTCCCTTCTTCCCAGTTGGCAGGACAAACTTCACCTTTTGTTTGTACGTGCGTGTAAGCGTCAATTAATCGTAAATATTCATTTACGTTTCTGCCCAATGGCATATCATTTACACTTTCGTGGAAGATTTTACCGGTTTCGTCAACTAAATAAGTGGCTCTGTAAGTTACATTTGAACCTTCAATAATGACAGAATCAGTTTCTTCGCTGTAACCTGTAGACTCAATATCAAGGATTCCGAGGATATTTGATAGATTACGATTGGTATCAGCTAAAATCGGGTAAGTTACACCTTCAATTCCGCCATTATTCTTAGCTGTATTCAACCATGCGAAATGTACCTCATTCGTATCACATGATGCACCAATTACAATTGTATTTCTTGATTCAAATTCAGGTAAAGCGGCCTGAAAAGCATGCAATTCTGTTGGGCAAACAAAGGTAAAATCTTTAGGATACCAGAATAAAAGCACTTTTTTGTTGTTGTTTACGGCTTCTTCGAAAATATTGATTTTCAAATTGTCGCCCATTTCAGATATGGCGTCGACTGCAATGCTTGGGAATTTTTTTCCTACTAATGACATAAGTATATGGTTTAAATATTATTTTTTAACGGTGCAAAAATACGCTATCTTTCAAGTTAGTTTTCATAGCTTTTGATTATAAATAATTATTTGTTTATTGTTAAAACTTATTGTTTCCTATTTTTACTGATATTTCATTTCCTTTTATATATTTGTTTTGCGCTTAAGAAACCCAACTAACAAATTTCACTATGGCTTTTATTGATTTATTCCGAAAAAAAACAGTACAGGATATTCTTAAACAGGTTGAAAAAAATGAATCAGATGGACACAATGCTTTAGGAAAACATTTGACAACAAGAGATTTGACTGCTTTTGGGATTGCCGCGATTGTTGGAGCAGGAATTTTTAGTACCATCGGAAAAGCAAGCGCTGACGGCGGACCGGCAGTAATCTTCTTATTTCTGTTTACAGCTTTGGCTTGTGGTTTTGCCGCTTTTGCTTACGCTGAGTTTGCTTCAATGGTTCCGGTTTCCGGTAGTGCATATACTTATTCTTACGTCGCTTTTGGTGAAATCATCGCCTGGATTATTGGTTGGGCGCTGATCATGGAATATGCCATCGGAAACATTACGGTAGCTATTTCCTGGAGTGATTATTTTACAGGATTGCTGGGTAATCTGGGTGTGCATTTGCCACAATACATCCAAATGGATTACCTGACCGCATCCAACGGATTTAAAGATGCCACGGCTTTGATGCAGAGCGGAAAATCATTTGAAAATCTGAGCTCCGGACTAAAGGATGCTTATGCGGCCTGGACAACCGCACCAACAATCGGTTCGTTTCATCTTGTAGCAGATTTACCGGCTTTATTTATCATTGTACTCATTACTGCATTGGTTTACAGAGGTATGAAGGAGTCAAGAAATGCCAGTAATTTGATGGTTGTTGTGAAATTGTGTATTATTCTTTTGGTGATTGCCGTCGGGATATTCTATGTTGACACTGACAATTGGCAGCCTTTTGCACCTAATGGAGTATCCGGAGTTTTAAAAGGCGTTTCAGCGGTTTTCTTTGCGTACATCGGCTTTGATGCGATTTCTACTACTGCCGAAGAATGTAAAAACCCACAGCGTGATTTGCCCCGCGGAATGATGTGGGCCATAATTATATGTACGGTTTTGTATATTATAATCGCTTTGGTCCTTACCGGAATGGTTAGCTATACACAGTTAAATGTAGGCGATCCGTTGGCGTTTGTATTTGAAACACTCAATATGAAGTGGATGTCGGGTATCATCGCAGTGAGTGCTGTTGTCGCGATGGCAAGCGTTCTTTTGGTTTTCCAAATGGGACAACCCAGAATTTGGATGAGCATGAGTCGGGATGGCTTATTGCCAAAACGTTTTTCCAAAGTACACCCAAATTTCAAAACACCGTCTTACGCAACTATAGTAACAGGTTTTGTTGTCGCTATTCCAGCCTTATTTTTAAACCTTACGATGGTGACCGATTTGTGTAGCATCGGTACATTATTCGCCTTTGTATTGGTTTGTGCGGGCGTTTTGGTTCTGCAAAATAAGCCCGATATTCCGAGAGGAAAATTCAAAACGCCTTACATCAATTCTAAATACATCGTACCGGTATTGCTTGTTGCGGGACTCACTTTTGCTTTTACTTACAACAAACAGGCTACGATTGATTTCCTTACCAATGAAGACCAGATCAATCCACCCGAAACTATCGTAACCTCGCTTAGCGAAAGACAAAGCAAGGAAATATACGGCTTTCTGATAGCTAAAGATTTAAGCAATACGGCAATTTCTGATATGGAAGCGCTTTTAAGCAAATACAATACAGATGAAGCTACTTATAAATCGGTAATTGATAGTTTGCCGCTCGATTATGATTTGAAATATGAAAGCGGATTCAGTCTTTTCAAGCATAAAATTCCGATGTGGATTTTCCTTATCGTTTTACTCGGACTGACGGTTTGGTCCTTCAGGCAGAATCTTTCTTTGATTCCGTTACTCGGATTGGTTTCCTGCCTGTACATGATGGCAGAATTGAGTGTGTGGAACTGGATATATTTCACTATCTGGCTCATGATCGGATTGGTCATTTATTTTAGTTTCAGCAGAAAGAACAGCAAACTGAATTTAAAAGAATCATAAAAGACAGAAGAAAAAATCCGCTAAAGAAAATCTCCAGCGGATAAGAACAAATTAAAATAAATTAAAAACTATTGTAGTGAGGCCGTTTCATTTTCAAAAATCCCAAGTTCAACCATACAGGTTTTCATCATTTGATAGGTTCTTTCAATATCATTATCCAATCCTATAGAAAACCGGATCAAACCATCTGTCAAACCCATTTCAACTTGTTCTTCTAAAGGAATTTCACTCGAAGTTGAAGTTCCCGGAGCACTGAATAATGTTTTATAAAAGCCTAAACTCACAGCCAAATAACCCAGATTTCGGGCTTGCATCAACTCCATCAATTCATTGGCCTTTGCCAGCGAACCTACGTCAATCGTCAGCATTCCGCCAAAACCGTACTCGTGATTGATCATCGTTTTATACAATTCATGGCTCGGATGGCTTTTTAATCCGGGATACACCGTTTTTAATCCGGCTTCTTCGAATTTTTGCGCCAGGTAAGCTGCATTATGACTGTGCTGTTTGATCCGCAAGTGCAATGTTCTGAGATTTTTCATAATACTCGCCGAACGCAGGCTATCCATTGTTGGGCCTAAAAGCATAGTTGCGCCGCTATTTACATTTTTCAGGCTATTGATAAACTCGCGGGGAGCGCAAGTCACGCCACCTACCGTATCGCTGCTGCCGTTGATATATTTTGTAAGGCTGTGGATCACAATATTGGCACCTAACTTTGCAGGTGAAACTGATAACGGAGAAAATGTGTTATCGACCACCAGCGTCAGATTATGCTTTTTTGCAATACGAGCCAATCCTGCTATATCGGCAACCTCCAATAACGGATTACTGACCGTTTCACAATACAAAACTTTCGTTTCAGGAGTAATCGCAGCTGCTACAGCATCCAGTTTTGTGATGTCAACAAAAGTGGTTTTAATACCAAAACGCGGCGTAAAGTTTTTCAGGAAAGCATAGGTTCCGCCATAGATTGTACGGCTCGAAACAATGTGGTCGCCAGAACCGCACAGCTGCATCAGCGTAGGCGTTATCGCTCCCATGCCCGATGCTGAAACATTTGCGGCTTCTGTGCCTTCCATTGCTGCCAAAGCCTGGTCCAGGTACAAATTACTGGGCGATGAATGGCGCGAATACAAATAACAGCCCTCCATATTGCCCTCGAAAGTATCAAACATTGTTTTGGCAGAGAGAAATGTATAGGTAGAGGAATCGGAAATAGACGGATTTACACCGCCAAATTCACCGAAGTATTGCAAATCCTGAATGGTATCTGCCGGATTAAAGTCTTTCATTTTGTGTTTGTTTTAAATTTTTATGCAGCTTTTCCTGCTATCCGCTATATCTTTTGCTTTTTTCTTTAAAAAGCAAAAGGATACCGCTGCTATAAGGGCTGTCGTTCGTTCCATTATAAAATCTGTCCAAAGTAAATCGATATCAAAAAAATAATCAAGGATAGCGTCAATATTTAGATTATAATTCCGTAATAAATAGAATTATTAGATTAATTAATTAATTTTGTTTCTCCGAAGAGATTATCACAGATTATCTTTCTGTCCTAAAATTTACATGTATGACATTAGATGCCACCGACAAAAAATTACTGTTAATGCTTCAAACCGACAGTAAAAAAACGACCAAAGAATTGTCTCTGAAATTAAATCTCTCAGTTACGGCGGTTTATGAACGCATTAAAAAATTAGAACGCGAAGGAATTATTCATAAATATGTCGCTTTGGTAGACAAAGACAAAATAGAAAAAGGATTTGTTGTCTTTTGCCATCTCAAATTAATTCAGCACACCAAAGAATTTTTAACCAAGTTTGAAAGTGAAGTCATTCAGCTCAAAGAAGTATTGGAATGCCATCACGTAAGCGGTGATTACGATTACATTCTTAAAGTCCTTGTTAAGGATATGGCAGCCTACAGGGAATTTTTGGTAACCAAATTGACAAACTTGCAGCACATCGGAAGCACGCAAAGTACCTTTATGATTAGTGAGGTGAAAAATACGACCGTGATTGAGTAATGATTTTAGAAGAAATTTATAGTTTGACAAACTTCTTGGTTTCTTTACCGGCATTGGAAATAATCTCCATAAAATAAGTTCCGGATTTTAACTGTGATACATCAATGGTTATTATTGAACCCGATTCAGATGAAGAAACACTTTTGACAATTTGACCCAAAAGATTGTATATTGCAATTGATTGGATATTTCCTGTAGTCACTTCAACATTTATAAAATTTTTAACCGGATTCGGATAAAGCGCAAAACGATTCTTTTTGAAGTTTTTGTTCCCTAAAGCTGTAACAGTTGTAGAAGTTGTATTGGTAACAATCGGAAAATTAAAATCAAAATAAATTGAAGCTTTATTTTCGATCTCACTTCCAATCCCAACAATTGAAGCAGGCTTAATTTTAAAAGATACAAATCCGTGGCTTCCGGGTTCGTCAGCATCAGACGATGGCAATTGGATGTTTTCAAAAAAGAATTCTAATTTATTTCCGCTCAGAATACTGCGATAAGGATGACTGGCAGCTATCATTTTTAGGGTTTTGTGATCTAATGAATAGGGCAATTCATCTTTTACCACCACATTCTCAGCCGCAAAATTCCCTTTGTTTTGAAACCGAATGACATAATGCAAATAATCTCCTACTTTGGTAATATCAATTACACGTCCTTCTGTAACCAGTTTGTCATTGGGATCATACGCGCCTACAACTGGTTGCGACAACGAAAAAGTATTATCAATAGGTGTTTCTTCCATAGCATCAGAGGAAACTATAGTTGAAAAATCGAGAATATCATTGATATTTACTGCCGGTATTTCTTGCTCAGAATTGACATTTAAGATACAATTAATGGTTCTGGTTTCAAAAGGTGCAAGGTTGGCAAAATTCCATGTGAGCATTCCTGGTGATTGAAGGTCTGCATTCGGGTTGGCTGTAACTAAATCGAGTACACTTTCATTAAAATTAAAGACAACTTTCCCGGATTGTGCCTGATTGCCATTATTGGTATAAACAATCCTGTAAGTAGCATTAAATCCTGGACGTGCCGGTGTTAACGGAAGCAGCGCAATTGCTAAGTCCTGATGGTTACCGTTTGGTGTAAGGCAAAAATGAACGGTTTCGCTATTGCCATAATTGACAAAATTGAAAGTATAATTAGGTGGTGTAACGGTAAAATAATCCGGATTGGGTAAACTTAAAGATACATTTTGATTGCCATAATAGGTGTAGGCAATATGAGTATTGAGGCCTTGTGTAAAATTAGAATAATTGGTGTTTACAATCATTTTAATATTAGAATCAATCGCATTTCCATCCGGACAAGTTAAGCTTACTGTGCCAGTAATTGTATTATAATTTCCACCGGGAGTAAAATTGCAATATTCAGATACCTGAACACTTGGAACTAATGAACTAATGAAATTGACTTCATCTGCATCACAGCAAACCTTTGCCAGTAAAGGATTATTTTCCAGAACCACACCTTCTAATCCATAATATTCTTCTTCGTCAATGTAGTAGACATAACTATAAACATTTGGACTGTTATTTTTTATATTAAGATAGATTAGATTGGGATTATTACTGATTCTCAAGTAAGTATTGCTGGTTCTCGGAATGGTAAGTTGTGAAAGATTGGTATTTTGTATGGATAAGCCAGGTGTGTCGTCAGGATCTTGAGGACCCATATTAAAATTGGAAAAAGCTAAATTATTCAATGGATTATCAGAAAGGTTAACGCTTCCATAGATCGTTATATTAGATAAAGTTAAGTCGGCAAAATTATTATAAGACAAATCCAGATAGGAAAGATTTTCCCTTCCGTTTGTTTGATTGAATGTAATTTGAGAAAGCTGATTGTGGGAACAAAGCAGGCTCATTTCCTGTCTCCCTTCATCTAAAAAAGGAAAAAAATTGGGAACACTTAAAGAAGTCAAGTTGTTATAACTGCAATCCAAACGGGTAAATTTATTGTTAATCTGTTCGGCATTTAAAGTGGCTAGCTCATTGTGAGAACAGTTCAGTTTTTGCAAATTGGATAAACTGTTTACATCAAGTGATTCCAGCTGATTATAGGAACAATCAATCGTAGTTAAATTTATCAAACTGCTGACATTGAATACCGTAAGGTTATTGTTGTTACAGATAAGCGTAGTTAAGTTAGAAAAGCCCGATATTCCTTCCAATGAGTAAATAGTCGAATTACTTACATTCAGCCACCGAATCAAAAGTGCTTCACTCAATTCTATTTCACCATTTCCATTGGTGTCAATTGTTGCATTTCCAAAACCACCCGATGCGATCGGGACACTCGGATTGGCAGCTAATAATTTAGCTTTAAAGTTAGCATCCGAAATAGTCAGAATTTGCGCAAAACCCGAAAAACCAATAAGGCAAATCAAAATAACGAAGTAAAGTTTTTTCATAAATTGAATTTTGAGTAGTAAATGTAACAATTTAAAATTAACAAAGTGTTGATAAGTAGTAAATTAAGCAAAGAAAATGCCTTGCCGTAAAATCCGAAATCTCCAATCCCCAATCCAAACAAATTCCTTAATTTTGTGCAACAATTAAAAAAACACAAACTATGAGTTCATTTGACGTAGTAATTATAGGTTCTGGTCCCGGCGGATATGTGTCGGCCATTCGTTGTGCACAACTCGGATTCAAAACCGCGATCATCGAAAAATACAAGTCCCTTGGCGGAACTTGTCTAAATGTTGGCTGCATTCCATCTAAAGCCCTACTTTCTTCTTCCCATCATTATGCTGAAATTGCGCATTTTGATGAAAACGGAATAGAGATTTCAGGCGAAGTAAAAGTCAATCTTGAAAAAATGATTGCCCGCAAACAGGCAGTTGTCGATCAGACTGTCGGCGGAATCAACTATCTCATGGAAAAAAATAAGATTACGGTTTTTACAGGAACAGGTTCTTTCATTGATGCCACGCATGTTGCAATCGCCAAAGCCGATGGAACTTCTGAAACTATCGAATCGAAAAATATTATCATCGCGACAGGATCCAAACCGTCATCATTGCCTTTCATCAAAATAGACAAAGAAAGAATCATTACTTCTACCGAAGCTTTGAAATTGAAAGAAATTCCGAAACACCTTGTCATCATTGGCGGTGGCGTAATCGGTATCGAATTGGGTCAGGTTTATCTTCGTTTGGGCGCACAGGTTTCTGTCGTAGAATTCATGGACAGGATTATTCCGGGAATGGACGGGGCTTTATCAAAAGAACTCACCAAAGTGCTTAAAAAGCAGGGAATGAAGTTCTATGTTTCCCACAAAGTGAAATCGGTTGAGAGAAATGGCGATAATATCACTGTTCAGGCCGAAACCCCAAAAGGCGAAACCATCACTTTGGAAGGCGATTACGCGTTGGTTTCTGTTGGCCGTCGTCCCTATACTGACGGACTCAATGCTGATAAAGCTGGTGTGAAAATAACAGATAGAGGTCAGGTTGAAGTCAACGACCACCTGCAAACCAACATTCCGAATATCTATGCTATAGGCGATGTTGTCCGCGGTGCCATGTTAGCACACAAAGCTGAAGAAGAAGGAACGATGGTTGCAGAAATTTTAGCCGGACAAAAACCACACATCGATTACAATCTAATTCCGGGTGTTGTTTATACCTGGCCGGAGGTCGCTGCTGTCGGACAAACAGAAGAGCAGCTCAAAGCTTCGGGCATCGAATTTAAAGCGGGAAGTTTCCCTTTTAAAGCTTTAGGACGTGCGCGTGCAAGTGGTGATTTGGATGGTTTTGTAAAAATACTGGCAGATGCTAAAACTGATGAAGTACTTGGAATTCACATGATCGGTGCGAGAACGGCCGATCTGATTGCGGAAGCAGTTACGGCAATGGAATTCAGGGCTTCAGCCGAAGACATATCAAGAATGAGCCATGCGCATCCAACATTTGCAGAAGCAGTAAAAGAAGCAGCTTTAGCGGCAACAGATAATCGTGCATTGCATGTATAAGTATCTTTAATTATTATACCTGAACCCGTTCTAACGAGCGGGTTTTTTTGTAAAGTATTTTGTGTTGATTTACCGGAAGAAAGCCATCAGATGTATTTTTATCGTAATTTTGAAAGTTATAAAGCACAGTATTTTTGAGAACATCAATCCATAAGCATATTGCAGATCCTGCAGCATTTAAGCATCAGATGCTAACCTGGTCACAATCCTTCAGGGAAATTATTTTTCTCGACAGCAATAATAATTCAGGTGAATATCAGGATTTTGACATGCTGCTCGCCGTGGATGCTTTTACTTCCATAAAGACTGATTACCACAATGCCTTTGAGGATTTAAAGCAGTACCAGCAAACAACTGCCGATTGGATTTTTGGTTATTTGGCTTATGATTTAAAAAACGATCTTGAAATTCTACAATCCGATAATTTTGACGGATTGGGTTTTCCCGACTTGTTTTTCTTCCAGCCCAAAAAAATTTTTATACTCAAAGGCAACCAACTCGAAATAAAATACCTGAATCTGTGTGATGATGAAACAGATGAAGATTTTGATGCAATATCAGGCACTCATCAGTCAACAACTATATATCCGAAGATCAACATCAGTCAGCGGATTTCAAAAGAAGCTTATGTAGCAAAAATCAATTCAATGCTGGAATATATCCATCGCGGTGATATTTATGAAGCCAACTTTTGTATGGAATTTTTTGCAGAAAATGCCGTAATTGATCCGTTAGACTGCTTTTTGAAACTCAATACTATTTCTCGGCCGCCTTTTGCTGTTTTTTTCAAGGCTGGGCATCATTTTCTGTTATCGGCTTCGCCTGAGCGTTATCTTAAAAAAGAAAGTGACCGACTCGTTTCGCAACCCATTAAAGGTACAGCCGCACGTTATGAAAATGCTGTCGCTGATGAAAAATCCAAATTTAATCTGTCGACCGATATAAAAGAACGTTCAGAAAATATCATGATTACCGATCTCGTTCGCAATGATTTGTCACGTACCGCACA
>Ga0247814_10000937_pt1 | contig 19228 bp, 14 predicted proteins | sample UWRJL179409R1_FD_179947 | JGI IMG/M metagenome (GOLD analysis project Ga0247814, IMG submission 179947) | Plant litter microbial communities from Arlington Agricultural Research Station in Wisconsin, United States - UWRJ-L179-409R-1 | ecosystem: Environmental > Terrestrial > Plant litter >...
CCTGGCGTTGGCTGCCGCTTCTTTGTGTTTAACCTTCCACTGTGCGCCCATTACTCACTCTCTTGATCTGTGGCGCCGAGACATCTATTGGCCGACGCGTGGCGCCAAGTTTATACGGCCTAAAGTCGGCAATCGACCAAAAAAATCGTAATGCTGAATCGACATTTTCACCAGAACGTGTAGGGCGATTCTGAAAAGCCGCTTTGACATAACCATTCAGCGCTGCGGTTTCGTACCCTCTGGGGCCAAATTGCCAGACAGAGCCTGTGCGAATGCTCAATGACATGGAAAGTCCCTTCACGCTGACCCTGACCGACAGTGGGTTGCAAATGCCGGTGTTGCGTTTTCGCGGTGAGGAAGCGCTCAATCACCCCTATCGCTTCGACATTGAACTGATCGGCCTCGGCCAGGCCATGGCCCCAGCCACGCTGTTGCAGCAGCCGGCATTTCTGCATCTGAGTGACCATCACGGGATTCACGGCCGCATCGAAAGCGCCAGTTGCGAACATCGCGGCGCCCATAGAGTCGGCTATCGACTGCTGCTGGTACCCGCTCTGCAACAGCTCGCGCCAGCGCACAAGCGCCGCGTATTCGTAAACTTGAGCGTGCCGCAGATTCTCCAACGGTTACTTGAGGAAAACGCGCTGCCGATCGACAGTTACCGAATGGAGATGATCGTTGACCAATACCCCAATCGCGAGTTCTGTATCCAATATGAGGAAAGCGACCTGGCATTGCTGCAACGACTGTGCGAGGAAGAAGGCATTCATTACCACTTCGAGCATGACCTGAACGGGCATGTCGTGGTGTTCGCCGATGACAGCCTGAGCTTGCCCCAAGACACCACGCTCCTGCCGTTCAGTCTCGATGACGATGCGCCCTCGCCGTGTATTGCCACGTTGTTCCAGCGCCATGACGCGGTGCCGGTTGCGCCGCTACGCCATGTGCGCGATCGCGGACACCGACACGTCAGCGAGGATGCCGCCAACCAGTCTGTCATCGGCCCGACAACGGCGCTGTCAAAGCAGCATCGCTATGCAGAACAACGCAGTCGTCGCCATCTGCAGCGTCAGCGCTGTCAATATCGCTCGATCCATGGCCGTAGCAATTGCGCGGATTTGCTCAGTGGTCAATTGATTCAGGTCGCGAAGCATCCGATCAACAGTTTCAACGAACAATGGTTGATCACCGAAATGCACCATCATGGGCAACAACCGTCGATTCTCGATCCTACATCCAGCGTTTACCGTTACCACAACGATTTCGTTGCCCTGCCCTGGTCGACGGAATTTCGCCCGGCACTCAAGCAGCCGCGACCGACGATCCCCGGCTATCACCTGGCGCGCGTACTCGGCACGCCCGGGCAGCCAGCCACCCTCGATGACCAGGGCCGTATCAACGTCAGCCTGTGGCCAGGCTCAACTGTGCATGCAGACGACGGAATATGGCTGCCGATTGCCCTGACCAACGCCAATGGGCGGATCGCAGCCCATGAACTGCCCTCTGCCGGCAGTGAGGTATGGGTGAGTTTTCTCGACAGCGATCCGGATCGACCGATCCTCTGCCTGGGCACGCAAGGCGAACTGCCGCAGCAACAAATACCGCCCACTCAAGCCTGCCCCCAGCTACTCGACTGGCTCCTCTACCGCAACTGACCCACCAGTGCAGGAGCTGCCGCAGGCTGCGATCTTTTGATCTGGTTTTTTAACAAACAAGATCAAAAGATCGCAGCCTGCGGCAGCTCCTACACAGGGTGGCGGGTTTTCAGGCCTTGTCGGCCTTGCCCGCCGCCGCGGCGAATTTTGCCAGGCGCACGTCCAGATGCCGTGGTCGGCGACCGTGGTCTTCAGCGCGCTCCTTGCGCCGGATGGCGTTGCGCACCATCAGCGAACCGAAGTAACGAATCGGTTCCGGCGGGAAGTAGCCCAGCGGGCCGTTGACCAGCGGCGAGCGCGTCCACGGGTTATCCAGGCCCTGCACCAGCGACGCGAGAATCTGCCCGCCCATGTGACACGGACCGACGCCGCTGCCGGAATAGCCGAAACCGTAAAACACATTGCCGCTGCTGCTCATCTGCCCGAAAAACGGCAGGCCGGTCACCGAGCGATCCGAGGGACCGTTCCAGGTCGCGTCGACTTTGACCTCGGCAAACGCCGGGAAAAAATCGGCAAGACTGCGCTGGAGCAGCCCCGCATAGGGCGACGGCTGATCGAATACCGGCAGCATCCGCCCGCCATAAGCGAACGTGTTGCCGCCTTTGCCGAGCATGATCCGGCCGTCCGGGGTGTTGTGGTAGTAGTGGACGAAAATCCGTGAATCGAGCACGGTGACACCGCTGGTCAAGCCGATTTCCTGCAACAGTTCCGGGCGCGGTTCGGTGATCAGCATGTCGCTGGAAACGATCGCCACACTGCGTTCGAACTGCGGGAAAGCGCGGGCCATCCAAGCGTTCATCGCCAGCACTACACGGTCGGCGATCACATTGCCGTTCGCTGTCTGGATACGCGCCGGACGGCCCTCCTCCAGCCCGGTCATCGCCGTGTTTTCGTGGATTTTCACGCCCAGTTGCAACGCCACCCGGCGCAAACCGCGCACCAGTTTGCCGGGTTGCACACTGGCCGCTGCCGGCGAGAACCAGCCTTCCAGATGCTTGCCGGAACCGGCCATGCGCTGCACATCGACTACCGGGCGCTGCGTGAACGAGTTGATGCCGTTGCGCTCCAGCGCCGCGATCACCGCGTCCGTCGAACCGACCTGCGCGCGGTTGGTGGCGGTGTACAACGTGCCGTCGAGCCGGTAATCGGCATCCACGCCGTAGCGTTCGCAAAACTCGCCGATGGCATGAATGCTGCGCTCCGATTCCTTGACCAGACGTACTGCCTCCTCGACGCCGAACAGGCGCTCAAGGGTGAAATACTTGGCCGACCACGACAACGCACAGCCACCGTTACGCCCACTGGCACCAGCGCCGCAGATGTCGGCCTCGATCAGCAGCACATCGAGTTCGGGGTTCTGCTGCTTGAGCATGATCGCTGTCCACAACCCGGTGTAACCGCCGCCGACGATGCACACGTCAGTGCGCACTTCGCCTTGCAGCGGCGCACAGATTTCAGAAGTATCGGTCTGCAGGGCCTGCTCCAGCCAAAACGGTCTCATGGGTGTTCTCCAGTCAATTGGCCACGACACAGCCTGCCGCGAGCGCCGCAGCAGGCCGCGAGGCAAGGGATTTCAGGAACGCAAGGGTTTGATCGTCAGCGGGCAATTGGGAATGGACGCGCGCGGTTCCATCACGCCGACCGGGCGACTGTTCCAGTGTGGAATCAGCACCAGTGCCGAGAACAAGGCGCAACCGGCGAAGACAATGAACACCGTGACCGTATCGAAGTATCCGGGAAGCAAACCGCCAAGCACCGCGCCGACCGAACCGCAGCCGTTAACGAAGCCTGCCGCCGTGGCGCCAGCCTTGGCCTTGCCGAAGTCGATGGCAGCCGCACCGCTGATCATCGAATCCGGGCCGTACAGGGTCAGGCCCATGACAAACAACAGCGCCACCACGATTATCACGCTACCGGACTGCAACGCCGCCATGAACAGCGCCAGCGTCACGGTGAGCAAGAGCAGACTGATCACGCACGCGGGCATGCGGCGGGCGCCGAACAGTTTGTCCGAAGCCAGACCGATCATGATCGGCCCGAGCAATCCGGCCAGTTCAAACGAGGTCGGAATGATCGCTGCGCCAACCTTGCCGACACTGGGCATCTGTTCGAAGACAATCACCGGGCCCCACAACAGAATCGCGTAACGCGCCGGTTTCAGCATGAAATACGCCAGGCCCAGAACCAGTACCGTGCGATTGCGCAGGATTTCCTTCAACGGTTCCCAGACACTGAGTTTGCTGTTGGCTGCGGTTTCTTCCGCACTCAGTTCCGGCTCCGGCTCTACCGCCGGCAAGCCGACATCTTCGGGTTTATTGCGCTGGAAGATAAAGAACACCACCGCCACTATCGCAACCACTGCTGCAGTGGAAATAAACGCCGCATGCCAACTGCCCACCAGCGTATACGCCCACCAGCCGGCAAACGGCGAAGCCACCAGACCACCGAATGCATAGCAGGAACTCCATAAGCCGAGCACCCGCCCACGCTGCTGCGCAGGGAAAAAACTGCCGAGGTTTTTACACAACCCCGACCACCCGGTGGACTGCGCCAGCCCCTGAATCAACATGCAGGTGGCGAAGATCGGCAACGTGGCGAAGCTGCCCATTACCAGTGCTGCGGCGGCGGAAATCAGCAAACCGCCGAGTACCACCACCCGTGGGCCAAAGCGGTCTGCGAGCATGCCCCAGGTGAACTGGCCGACGGCGTAAGCCGCCAGATAGATAGCATCAAGGTTGGCCATGGCCATTTTGTCGAGCATGAAGGTGGGGTCTTCGGCTATGCCGAGTTTGGCCACCGAGAAAGCTTTGCGGGTGAAGTAGAAAGCGGCGTACGCGAGCCAGGTGACAGCGAAAATCTGCACGCGCCAACGCGCAATGGTGCCGATGTGCTTGTTCATGGTGGTTCTGACCTCAGGGTGTGAGTGTGCCGGCAGAATCGTTAAGAAAAACGCCTGTGTTTTTATTGTTGAGCACTGCGATATCACCCCGTCCCTATGGCGATACCGGTCAGATGAGTCCTGCTGTTGCACGCACAGGCTCATCGCCTTCCCTGCTGCCCGTCCGGACAGTCAGCGATGGCGTGAGCGGATCAAAGCAATTACTGTTTAATAAATAAAATCGATTTATCGTATTTCACACATAAGCTCAGCTTGTTACTGGAGCAATCATGTCCGTCTCCCACGCCCAGCTCAAAGCCTTCCATGCGGTGGCCGTGCATGGAAGCTTCACCCGCGCCGCCGAGCGCCTTTTTCTCACGCAACCGGCGATATCCGACCAAGTGCGAAAACTGGAGGAACGTTTCGGCGTTCTGCTGTTTCACCGCAATAAACGTTCCGTGCGCCTCACCGATCTCGGTGAGCGCTTGCTGGCGATCACTCAACGCCTGTTCGTGATTGAAGCCGAAGCGCAGGAGTTGCTGCAGGAATCCCAGGCCTTGCAGACCGGCAGCCTGATTCTGGCGGTGGATGCGCCAGTGCACGTGCTGCCGCAGATCGCGCGGTTCTGCGAGCGCTATCCGGGAATCAGCGTGAAGATCGAGACGGGCAACACCGATGAATCGCTGTTCCGGCTGTTCAACTATCAGGCGGATCTGGCGCTGCTGGGGCGTGATGTCAGTGATGAGCGCTTGATGTGTGTGCCGCTGCGTAACGATCCGATGGTGGCGTTCGTGTCGCGCAATCACCCATGGGCCGAGCGCGAATCGATCTGCCTGGCGGACCTCAATGACACGCCGCTGGTGTTGCGTGAGCACGGCTCGGTGACACGGCAGACGCTGGAAGAAGAAATGGCTCGCGCGGGGTTTCGCATTCGTCCGGCGATTCAGGTTGAAGGCCGCGAAGCCGCGCGCGAGGCGGTGGTGGTGGGGATTGGCGTAGGGGTGGTGTCGGCGGCGGAGTTTGGTGCCGATTCGCGGGTGTGCGCATTGCCCATTATCGACTGCACCCGGCGTTTGACCGAAACCCTGGTGTGCTTGCGTGAACAAAGCTCGCGGCGTGTGGTGGCGACGTTTCTGGAGATGGTTCGCGAGAGCCTGCAATAGCACCGAGCCTGCGACGCCATCCGTAGGACGTGGTCTTTTTCGTCGTGAAACGAATGTATCCAGTTCGACAACGTCAGCTACAATTGCGCTTCATCACATGTGACAAGAAATTTCACAACATCATTGACCGTGACGCATCGAACCTCACACTGTTCGGTGCCGGAATCCAGTACCCATCGCGATGAAAATAATAGATTCGGTTCGAGATCACTTCTGGAAAAAATGGATTCGCCAGCATGACTGCAAAGTCGCCGGCGGCATTTTTTCGTTGCACAAGCGTTCGAGGCTGATTCTTGAGGAACACGTCAGCATTGGCCATGTGGTGATCGAGTCGAAACAACTCGCCATCGGTGCGCACACTTACATCAGAAGTGATTGCGTACTGTCTGCTGTTTCCTCGATTGGCAGGTTTTGTTCAATCAGCACGCGGTGTTTTATTGGCCAGCAGAAGAGTTCTCATCCAACCGACTGGCTCAGTTCGCATCCCTTTCAGTACACCGGAACGGCATTGACGTTCGACCCGGTAGTGGCTGATGTCACGATTGGCCACGACGTTTGGATTGGCCACAGCGCGATGATCCTTGAAGGTGTACAGATTGGTACCGGCGCCATTATCGCGACCCGCGCGCTGGTCACTCAGGATGTGCCGCCCTACGCGATCGTTGCCGGCACTCCGGCGAAAATCATCAAGTATCGGCATGACCCGGACACCATCGAAAAGCTACTCGCCAGCGAGTGGTGGAATGTGGATGTCAATGTTCTCCAGACACTGCCGCTGGATGATCCCGAAGCCGCTTTGATTCAGTTGCAAGGAATGCCGCTCAAACAGGCGACCTACCGGAAAATTGAAGTTTCGCGAAAAAATACGGCAGTTCTGCCAGCGACTCCGCTATTGGTCATTGCGGCGCCAATGCAAAAAATGCCTGAATCAATCGTAAATCCCGGCGTCGCTCCATGCAGCCAATCATGTGCCGGTTCACCAGCCCTTCCCCCGCAATCGGAATTGCCACCACTCGCGGGTCGTGGCTGACCTCCACCGATGACACCACGCCAACGCCCAGCTCGGCGGCCACCGCTTCGGTTACGGCTTCGCGGCTATCGAGCTCCAGCAACACACGCGGATGGATCGACGCCTGCGCACACGCCTCATCAAACGTGCGCCGGGTGATCGAACTCGGCTCGCGCAGCACCATGATCACCTGATCCAGTTCCTTGAGTTTCACTTCACCGGCACGCACCGCCCACGGATGCCCCGCCGGCACCAGTGCGCAAATCTGCGACTCGCTCAACCCCTGTAAATGCAGACCCTTGCGCGGCTCGACTTCGGTCAGCACCGCCACGTCCGCGTGCTCGGACAACAACGCCGCCAAGGTTTCCTGGGCATTGCCCAAGCGCAGATTCACCGTGATCCCCGGATACCGCGCGCGCAGACTGGCCAGCATCGGCATGACCATGTGCGGGCCGTCCGCCGCCACTTCCAGGCGTCCGGTGAGCAATTGTCGATTTGCCTCGAGCAGCACCTGCGCTTCTTCCGCAAGGCCGAACATTGCCCGAGTGATCGCCGCCAGTTTGGTGCCCTCCTCGGTCAGTTCCACCCGTCGTGCAGTCCGTCGTAACAGAGTGATCTGGTAGTGCTCCTCCAGCGCCTTGATGTGCCCGGTGACCGCCGGCTGACTGATGAACAACCGCGCCGCAGCGCGGGTGAAGCTGCCTTCACGGGCGACGGCGTCGAAGGCGCGCAGCTGAAACAAGTTCATGAATAACTCTCACTGATGGCTGGCATAACAACAAACAATTTGATTGATGCAACGGCGAATTGCAACGTATGCCCCGTAGCTTCATCCCCCAGCGCTATCTGAGGACACACGAATGAGTATCGCCGAACCCATCCTGCTCACTCCCGGCCCGTTGACCACTTCGGCCCGCACCCGCCAGGCGATGATGGTCGACTGGGGGTCATGGGATGACCGCTTCAATCAACTGACTGCCAGCCTCTGCGAGCAACTGCTGGCAATCCTCAACGGCGCCGCGACTCACCACTGCGTGCCGTTGCAGGGCAGCGGCACCTTTGCCGTCGAAGCCGCCATCGGCACTTTGGTGCCGCGCGACGGTAAAGTCCTGGTGCTGATCAACGGTGCCTACGGCAAGCGTCTGGCGAAGATCTGCGAAGTGCTCGGCCGTTCGTTCAGCACCTTCGAAACCGCTGAAGACGAACCGACCACCGCCGCCGACGTCGACCGCCTGCTGCATGCCGACGGCGACATCACTCACGTCGCGTTGATCCACTGCGAAACCAGCACCGGGATTCTTAACCCTTTGGCGGGAATCGCCGAAGTCGTTGAGCAACACGGCAAACGCCTGATCATCGATGCCATGAGCTCCTTCGGCGCGTTGCCGGTGGATGCGCAGAAAGTCCCGTTCGATGCATTGATCGCCGCGTCCGGCAAATGTCTGGAAGGCGTGCCGGGGATGGGTTTTGTCTTCGCCCGCAAAGAATCGCTGGCTGCGGCTGCCGGCAATTCGCATTCGCTGGCGATGGACCTGTTCGACCAGCACGCTTACATGACGAAAACCGGTCAATGGCGCTTCACCCCGCCGACCCATGTGGTCGCGGCGCTGCACGAAGCGTTGTTGCAGTACAACGAAGAAGGTGGTCTGCCGGCGCGCCATGCACGCTATGCCGCCAACTGCCAGGCATTGATGGAAGAGATGGCCAAGCTTGGCTTGCGCAGCTTTCTGCCAGCGGCGATTCAGGCGCCCATCATCGCCACGTTCCATGCTCCGCAAGATCCGCGTTATCAGTTCAAGGACTTCTACGAACGGGTCAAGGCCAAGGGCTACATCCTCTACCCCGGAAAATTGACCCAGGTCGAAACCTTCCGCGTCGGCTGCATCGGCCACGTCAGCCCGGACGAAATGCGCCAGGCCGTTGCGGCGGTCGGTGAAGTGTTGCGCGAAATGGAAGTCCTCGACATCTAAAACTCACCCTAAATCCCCTGCAGGAGTGAGCCTGCTCGCGATAGCGGTCGAACATTCAACATTTTTTGTCGACTGACACGTCCTCATCGCGAGCAGGCTCACTCCTACAGTTTGAATTGCATTTCAAATCAGGAATTTAATTGCCATGAACTACGTCAATCCAAACAAGCTGCAAGCCGCCATCCTCGACTGGGCCGGCACCGTGGTCGATTTCGGTTCGTTCGCGCCGACGCAAATCTTCGTCGAAGCCTTCGCCGAATTCGACGTGCAGGTCTCCATCGAAGAGGCCCGTGGCCCGATGGGTATGGGCAAGTGGGACCACATCCGCACCCTCTGCGACCAGCCGCAAGTCGCCGAGCGTTACCGCAAGGCGTTCGGCCGCACGCCGACCGATGACGACGTGACCGCGATTTACAACCGCTTCATGCCGCTGCAGATCGAAAAGATCGCCGAGCACTCGGCGCTGATTCCCGGCGCCCTGGAAACCATCGCCAACCTGCGTCAGCAAGGGATCAAGATCGGCTCTTGCTCCGGCTATCCGAAACAAGTGATGGATAAAGTCGTCGAACTGGCCGCCACCAACGGTTACGTCGCCGACCACGTGGTCGCCACCGACGAAGTGCCGAACGGCCGCCCGTGGCCGGCTCAGGCGTTGGCCAACGTGATAGCGCTGGGCATTGACGATGTCGCTGCGTGCGTGAAAATCGACGACACCGTGCCGGGCATCCTGGAAGGTCGCCGCGCCGGGATGTGGACGGTCGCGCTGATCTGCTCGGGCAACGCGCTGGGCCTCGATTACCAGGGCTTCCGGGCGCTGGGCAGCGATGAACTGGCCTCTGAACGCAAGCGTATCCACGCGCTGTTCGAAGGCTCACGCCCGCACTACATGATCGATACCATCAGCGATTTGCCGCAAGTGATTGCCGACATCAACCAGCGTCTGGCCAGGGGTGAGATGCCGCAATCGAGCTGATTGCCCGGCCCGCAGTAACCAAAACCCCAGCGTCCGCCCGACGCTGGCGTTTTTTTTTACACGAGAAAGATGAAACCCTTGATACAGAGCATGGAAAGTCCGATCAGCCTCAGGCAAATCCGCCAAAGCGGATTACAGTTAAAACATGCCGTCGCTCAAGAACGGCTGCTTTGACCCTGATCTGTGAGGAAACATCGTATGCCGTGGACAAGTTCCGAGTCTCGCTACAGCACTGTGTCGGTGCTACTGCACTGGCTGATGCTGGTGTTGTTGGTGCTGGTGTACGCCAGCATGGAATTGCGCGGCATCTTCCCCAAAGGCAGCGGCGGGCGCACGCTGATCCGTGAAGTGCATTACATGCTTGGCCTGACGGTGTTCGTGCTGGTGTGGTTTCGCCTGCTCGCGCGCAGCCTTGGCCCGGCACCGAAGATCTTCCCGGCCTCGCCACAATGGCAAACCGTATTGGCGCGGCTGATGCACTGGGCGTTGTACCTGTTCATGATCAGCATGCCGATACTTGGCTGGCTGATCACCAGCGCCGAGGGGCATCAGGTGATGTTCTATGGTTTTGATCTGCCGTTGCTGGTCGCGGAAAACAAAGACTTCGCCAAACAGATTGAGTACTGGCATGTGCTGATCGCTACCGTCGGGTACTGGCTGATCGGCCTGCATGCGCTGGCGGGGATCTATCACCATTACGTGGTGAGGGATAACACGTTGTTGCGGATGATGCCGAAGCGCGGGTAAACCTACCGGGATCTATCTGGGACAATGCAAACCATTGTGGCGAGGGGATTTATCCCCGTTGGGCTGCGAAGCAGCCCCATAACCTCAAAACGCGGTGTGTCAGGCTGAACAGTGTGGGCTGAATTGGGGCGGCTTCGCAGCCCAGCGGGGATAAATCCCCTCGCCACAATAGATCTCCATATGACAGAAATAGGGTGCGGTCAGGGATAGGTGCTGAAACCGCGTCTGCCCTGCAGACCACCGGTGTGGACGAAGACCAGTCGTGTGCCGCTGGCAAATCTGCCTGCTTGTATCTGTTCCTTGAGGGCCAGCAACGCTTTGCCGGTATAGAGCGGTTCCAACGGCACACCGCTGGCCTGTTCGACCTGTTCAATAAACGCCAGCAACCCCGAATCAACCTTGGCAAAAGCACCACGGCTCGCCTCAATCAACGCATACCCCGCATTGGCCATCCCGGCTTCGCGCAAAATCGCCTCGACCTGGGGTGCCACACCGTGGTCTTCCGGCACCGCCAGCGCGCCGAACACCGGATGCGCCCCCGCCTCGGCCAGCACCAACCCGGCCAATGTCGTGCCGGTGCCGCAGGCCAGCCACCAGGCGTGATAATCGCGCCAGCCCAACGCGCTCAACTGCGCATCAACCTGCGCCTTCAGCGCAATACAACCGAGCGCACCACTCAAACCACCGCCGCCCTCAGGCACCGCGTGCAGCGTCGGATATTGTGCCAGCCAAGGTTCCCAGAACCCCGGCTCGTGCCGCGCTCGATAGCCGCCGTAACCCAGCCAGTGCAGTTGCATGCCAAACGCGCGCAGATCCTGCACCGTCGGCGTTTCCTGCGCATGCCCGCGCAACAGCCCCACGGTTTTAAACCCCAGCCGTTTACCGGCCGCCGCCAAAGCATGCAAATGATTGGAGTGCGCACCGCCGAGGCTGATGATGCCTTCAGCGTCGTTGCGCTCGGCAGCCTTGAGGTGTTCGACGAGTTTGAACCACTTGTTGCCACTGATCAGCGGGTCTATCTGGTCGAGGCGCAGGATGGCCACGTCAATACCGGCGGAGCTCAACCAGTCCAGATGAAGGTGTTCGAGGGGGGCGTGGGGAAACATGAGCACAGCACAATCTGAAAAAAACACATACTAGTAGGAGCTGCCGCAGGCTGCGATCTTTTGATCTTGTCTTGAAAAAACAGAATCAAAAGATCGCAGCCTGCGGCAGCTCCTACAGAGAGTATTTACAGTTCAGCGGCCAGGCGCGAGCCTTGATTGATCGCCCGTTTGGCATCCAGCTCTGCGGCGACATCGGCGCCGCCGATGAGGTGCACGTTCTGTCCGGCTTCGACCAGACCATCATGCAGTTCACGCAGCGGATCCTGCCCCGCACAAATCACGATGTTGTCCACCGCCAGCACTTGCGGCTCGCCGGTTTCGCCGATGCGGATGTGCAGACCTTCGTCGTCAATGCTCAGGTATTCAACACTGTTGAGCATTTGCACCTGCTTGTTCTTCAAGCCGGTGCGGTGAATCCAGCCAGTGGTTTTGCCCAGGCCATCGCCGACCTTGGTTTTCTTGCGCTGCAACAGGAACACTTCGCGCGCCGGCGCATGCGGAGCGGCTTTGATTCCGGCCACACCACCACGGGCTTCCAGTTGCGTATCGATGCCCCATTCTTTCCAGAACGCGGCACGGTCCTGACTGGTGGCCACGCCTTCATGGACGAGGAATTCCGACACGTCGAAACCGATACCGCCAGCGCCGATCACCGCCACGCGCTTGCCAACCGGCTTACGCTCAAGGATCACATCGATGTAGCTCAACACCTTGGCATGCTCGACGCCGGGAATCGCCGGCAGACGCGGCGCAATACCGGTGGCGAGGATGATTTCGTCGTAGCCGCCTTCAACCAGTTTCGTCACGTCGACGCGGGTGTTCAGACACACCTCGACATTCGTCGTCTGCAACTTGCGCTTGAAGTAACGCAAGGTTTCGAAAAACTCTTCCTTGCCCGGCACACGTTTGGCGATGTTGAACTGACCGCCGATCTCGCTGGCCGAGTCGAACAGAGTCACCTGATGGCCACGCTCGGCCGCCACGGTCGCAGCAGACAAACCCGCAGGGCCGGCACCGACCACGACGATCTTCTTGATCTGCTGCACCGGCAGATAGTTGAGTTCGGTCTCGTGGCAGGCACGCGGATTGACCAGGCAACTGGTGAGCTTGCCGCCGAAGGTGTGGTCGAGACACGCCTGGTTGCAGCCGATGCAGGTGTTGATTTCGTCCGCGCGACCTTCAGCGGCTTTGTTGACGAAGTCCGGGTCGGCCAGAAACGGACGCGCCATCGAAACCATGTCGGCATCACCTTCGGCAAGAATCTGCTCGGCGATTTCCGGGGTATTGATGCGGTTGGTGGTGATCAGCGGAATGCTCACCGAACCGCGCAGCTTGGCCGTGACCTTGCTGAACGCCGCACGCGGCACTTTGGTGGCGATGGTCGGAATGCGCGCCTCGTGCCAGCCGATACCGGTGTTGATGATGGTCGCACCGGCCTGCTCGATGGCTTTGGCGAGGATGACGATTTCATCCCAGGTGCTGCCGCCCTCGACCAGATCGAGCATCGACAGACGGAAAATGATGATGAAGTTCGGCCCCACCGCTTCGCGTACGCGGCGGACGATTTCCACCGGCAGGCGCATGCGGTTTTCGTAGCTGCCACCCCAACGGTCGGTGCGTTGGTTGGTGTGCGCGGCGAGGAACTGGTTAATGAAATAACCTTCCGACCCCATGATCTCGACGCCGTCGTACTCAGCGGTTTGCGCCAGGACCGAGCACGTAACGAAATCGCTGATCTGCTTCTCGATGCCTTCCTCGTCCAGCTCTTTGGGCTTGAACGGGTTGATCGGTGCCTGAATTGCGCTCGGTGCGACCTGTTTCGGGCTGTAGGCATAACGGCCGGCGTGAAGAATCTGCATGCAGATCTTGCCGCCCGCGTCGTGCACCGCGCGGGTGACGATACGGTGCTTGAGCGCCTCTTCTTCAGTGGTCAGTTTGGCCGCGCCGGAATAGACCCCGCCCTCGTCGTTCGGGCCGATCCCGCCGGTGACCATCAGGCCGACACCACCACGGGCACGCTCGGCGAAGTACGCCGCCATGCGCTCGAAGCCGCCCGGCTTCTCTTCCAGACCGGTGTGCATCGAGCCCATCAGCGTGCGGTTGCGCAGCGTGGTGAATCCCAGGTCCAGCGGGGCCAACAGGTGCGGGTAATGAGCGGCGGTCATCGGTAACTCCACAACGAGCGATCACGGAAAAAGTGCGGGAGCTCTGCGTCCCCCGTCAGTCATGTGGCACAGACTAAGAGTCATACTGCTGACACTCAATGACCGTAACTGACAACTTATTGATCCAAATGCGCAGCGCCCCTTGGCAACCGGCGCCATGGGCCCTAACCTAGTCGCCACACCCTGTACCCGGTTGTTGTTGGATTTCATGCGCAAACTTTTGTACCTGACGTTTTCCATGGCCCTTGTGGCTGTCCTTGCTTCCTACGCCATGTGGGCGGCAGACCGGCCGGCGGGCCATTATCTGTCGGACCTGCGCATCAAACTGGCGGTCGATGAGGGCACGCCCGCCGGCCGCGGCAATCTGCTAGGCATCCAGCCCGAACTGTTCCCCACCGACTATCAAAGCCCCGAACGCCTGCACCGCAAACTCGCGGCGTATCTGCAGCAAGCTCAGGATCGAGGATTGTTGAACGAGAAAACCGTGGTGGTGCTGCCGGAACACATCGGAACCTGGTTGATGATCAGCGGCGAGAAAGACGAGCTGTATCAGGCGCCGACCCTCGCCGAAGCCATGAACTGGCTGGCCGCGAGCAACCCATTGTTGTTCGCGCGTGCCTGGCTCAGCGCCAAGGGCAAAAGCCGTCTCGATGACGCCCACCTGCGTATGAAATCAAAAGCCATGGCCAAGGACTATCAGGCGCTGTTCGGTGGCCTGGCCAGGGAGTTCCATGTGACGCTGGTGGCCGGATCGATCGTCTTGCCGGAGCCGATCATCCGCGATGGTCAGCTCAAACCCGGCAGCGGCGCACTGTTCAACAGCAGCGTGGTGTTTGGCCGCGATGGCGTGCCACTGGGGCAACCGCAGCGGCAGATGCACCCGATCTTCGATCAACGCGAGGTGATCGAGGGCGAAGATCAACACGCGATCAACGTCGTCGACACCCCTGCCGGGCGTTTGGGCATCCTCATCGGCAGTGACAGTTGGTATCCGGACAATTACCGCAAACTCGACGAGCAAGCTGCGCAACTGGTGGCGGTACCAGCGTTCGTGGTGGGCCATGGTGTGTGGAACCAACCGTGGGGCGGCTACAAAGGTTCGAGCACACCGGGCTCGGTCAGCCTCAAACCCGGCGAAGTCAGCGAAGGTCAGGCCTGGCATCGCCTCACACTCACCGCGCAACCGCCGAGCAGTCGCGCGATTGCTGGGGTGAGCGTGTTCCTGCGCGGGCAGTTCTGGGACAAGTCGAGTTCCGGACAAAGCTTCCTCAGCAGCAACGGTCAGCAGTTCGCCGACAGCGAAGCCCGTGGTGCCCGTTTGTTGAATGTCTGGTTGTAATTCATGAAACCCCTGCCGATGCGTCTTGGCGATTTATCGGTGGGTTTCGTTCACAGCCTCGCCGACGCGGTGCGCAGTCATGCTGCCGATCCGCTGCCACTGCTTGAGCAATACGGCCTCGATGCCGCACGTCTGGCCGAAGCAGGAGCACGCCTGTCGATTCCGCGTTACATGCGCCTGGGCCACGCGGCGATCCAACTGACCGACGACCCTGCTTTGGGGCTGCGGATGGGGCAAATGAGCCGTTTGAGCCAGGCCGGACTGGCCGGTGTCACCGCCGCGCAAGCGCCGACCGTGCGCGAAGCCGCCCGTTGCCTGATCCGTTTCGAGCCACTTTACGGCTCCAACTATCGCGGGCAATCGAGCTTTCACGAAGATGCCAATGGCGCATGGCTGCGCTTCTATTCGATCAGCCCGTACAACGCCTACAACCGCTTCGTGGTGGACTCGATCATTGCCGGTTGGCTGCAACAGTTGTCCAGCGTCAGTCGCCAAGTACTGCGCGCCGAACGCATCGAAATCGAATTCGCCGAGCCGGCTTACCGCGAGGCCTACGCTGCGCTGGGTGATTGTCCGATCCTGTTCGGCGCCGAACGCAATCAACTGCGTCTTAGCCTTCACAGCCTTGCGCAACGCAACCCCGAACACTGTCCAAGCACCTGGCGGCATCTGCTGCAATTGTGTGAACGGGAACTGGAGCAACTGACACGCACCCGTAGCCTGCGCGAACGCATCACGCAATTGCTCGGACCGTTGCTCAACGGCGGTCGCGAACCGGATCTGGAAGAAGTGGCGGCACGCCTGAAGCTGCCGACCTGGACATTACGGCGCAAGCTGACCGAAGAAGGCACGCAGTTTCGCGCGATCCTCAACGACACTCGCCGTGATCTGGCGATGACGTACATCCGCGATACCGAACTGGCATTCGGTGAAATCGCTTACTTGCTTGGCTTTGCTTCAGCCGAAGCCTTCCAGCGGGCATTCAAGCGCTGGACGGGGCAGACGCCCGGCGAATTTCGTCGCAGTCATCGCCAAACGGCGTAAAACAGCAACTACGAGCAGTAGCCTACAGCTCGGTAGCGTCTTCGGCCGGCTCGGGTTGATCCAGTTCAAAGGCCTGATACTCGAGCAGCTCTTCTTGATAGTCATCCATTGCGTTATCCCCCTGCTGCTCTGTTGAATGGGCCTGGGCAAATGCCCAGTGCCTCGAGCATAAACTGCCCGTATGAAGGAAAAGTGAAACCCGGCCTTCATCAATAAACGTAGCAGGTGGTCAGGAATTTATCGCGGGACTTTTGTCCGGGGAATGTAACTAAATTTTAAGTCAGCCCCAAACGAAGCAGGAGTGAGCCTGCTCGCGATAGCGCAAGATCAGTCACATCGCTAATGACTGGTCTTGCGCTATCGCGAGCAGGCTCACTCCTACAGGGTATTACTCGATTATTGGCCGGACGCTGGCATCGCCGGAATCGGCTCGGTTGGCGGTGGAATATCCGGATTGGCCGGCGGCGTAATGGTTTCGGTCGCCGGGGCAGGCTCGGCCGTTGGCGCCGGGGTGATCGGCGCAGACTCCGTTGGCGGCACAACAGGCTCCGAGCTCACTGGCGCCGCTTCTGCGGGTGCTGGCGCCGGTTCGGCAGCAGGCGCAGGGGTTGCGGGAGGCGTCGGCGTCGGCGTCAACGCGGCCGGCGCAGGCTTAGGCTCTGGCATCCCCAGATCGGCCTTCGGCTTCTCTTCGATATGCGCCGCCTTCTTCGCTTCAGCCGGCATGAACTGTTCGACCAGCGTAAAGAAACGCTCGTAGAACTTTTGTGCCGTCACTGTTTCGCTGGCGACCTTGACCATCGAATCGTCCGAAGAACCGATCGGCATCGACACCGAGCCCAACACGCCGACACCAAGGCTGGCGGAGTTGTTGGTTTTCTTCAGCGCATAACGATCCTGCAAGGCGTTGGCGAACATCGTGGCATGGTGCCCGGCGCTGCCGTCATCGGCGCAGACCACATTGAAGCTGATCTCCATATGGGTATCGCCGGTTTGCTGGAAACTCTTGTGGCCGCTGACGATTTTCGGGTCGCTGCTGGTGATGATGTAACCCTGGCTGAGCAGCGCGCGACGGGCTGCTTCGCAGCTGACCGCATCAGTCACCGGATAATTGCGCGAAAATGTACCGGAGTCATCGAAGTTCTCATGCTCGTACATCGGCTTGTCCTTCGAACAGCCGGCAACAGCGGTCAACAACAGCGCCAGCCCGAAAACACGCATGGGAGTGGAAATCAACATTGAACATCCTGAGGGAAAACAGTCCGGGGCGTATTGTGCAACAGATCGCGGCCCTGCGGCGTATGGATTAGTGTCTTAAAACAGTTACAACTCTATCGACAATGAATGGCAGGTAAAAGTCGCCAGCATCGTCGATCGATGAAGATCTCGTCATTAGCTGCCAGTCGACCACAAAAAAGCCCCGGCATTGCGGCCGGGGCTTTTTGTCTTGCTCAGTCAGGCATCAGAAACGCTTGATTTCAGCCTGAGCTTCCAACTGCTTGCGGTACGCTGCGAAGTCCTGCTGACCTTCACGGGACGCGAGGAAGCGACGGTATTGAGCCTTCTCTTCATCGCTCGGTGCCGCTGCTTCGTTGACGCCGTTCAGGCGTACGATCATCAGACTGCCATCCGGCAGCGTCACGCTGCTGAACGTCGGCTTGTCCTTGGCCGCTGGTTTCGGCATGCGGAACAGCGCCTGCAACACGGCCGGATCAACACCTTCCTGCGCACGGGTGGCCGCTTCGGTGGCTTTCCAGCTCTGACCGTCGACGGCCTTGTCCAGCGGCGCCTTGCCATCGCGCAGATCAGCGATCAGCTTCTCGGCCTTGGTCTTGGCAGCAGCGCTGGCGTGCTCTTTGGTCAACTGGGTGCGGATGGCCGCGCTCACGCTTTCCAGAGGCAGTTGCGCAGGCTTCAGGTGCTCCTTGGAGCGCAGCACGATCACGGTTTCCGGATCCAGTTCGATGGCGGTGCTGTTGGCACCCTCATCAATCACTTCGGGGCTGAATGCTGCAGTGATCACGGCGCGGTTGGCTGCAACACCTTCGCCACCTTCACGGCCAAATGGCTTGGAGGTGTGCACGGTCAGTTTCAGGTCTGCCGCTGGCTGTGCCAGATCAGACGCTTCGAACGCGGAGTCTTCCAATTGCTTGGTCGCTTCGACGAAACGCTGCTCGACCTGAGCCGCTTTCAGCTCACGCGTCAGTTTGTCTTTCAGACTGGCCAGAGTCGGCACTTCAGGTGCTTCTATCCCCAGCAGCTTGATCAGGTGGTAACCGAAATCAGTGCGAACCGGCGCGGAAACCTGATCCTTGTTCAGCGAGTACAAGGCTTTTTCGAAGGCTGGATCGTAAACGCCAGGGCCCGCATAACCGAGGTCACCGCCATTGTTGGCCGAACCCGGATCTTGCGAGAACTCTTTGGCCAGCGCTTCGAATTTCTCGCCCTTGGCCAGACGCGCCTGGACTTCTTCGATCTTCGCCTTGGCCTGAGCTTCGGTGGTCTTGTCGTTCACCTCGATCAGGATATGCGCAGCACGACGCTGTTCCGACAGGTTGGCGATTTCTTTCTGATACGCCGCCTGCAGGTCTTCGTCCTTGACGGCAACCTGGTCGAAGAACGACGACTTCTTCAGCTCGAGGTAATCGATGACCACTTGATCAGGGGTCATGAATTCCTTCGCGTGTTCGTCGTAGTAAGCCTTGACCTCGTCGTCCGTCAGCTTCACAGCAGCCGGATCGGCCTTGATGTTCAGGGTGGCGAAATCGCGTGTCTGTTTTTCCAGACGGGCGAATGCCAGCACTTCAGCGTCAGTCACAAAACCGCTGCCCGCTACACCGGCACGTAGTTGGCCGATCAGCATTTCCTGAGCCAGCATCTGGCGGAACTGCATGCGGCTGTAACCCAGTTGACGGATCACCTGGTCGAAACGCTCGGAACTGAACTTGCCGTCGACCTGGAATTCAGGTGTCTGCAGGATCACTTGGTCCAGTGCGCCTTCGGAGAATGCGAATTTCGCCTGTTCTGCGCCTTGCAGCAGCAGCTTGCGATCAATCAGACCCTTGAGGGCCGATTCGCGGAGCATTTTGTCGTCGAGCAAGGAAGCATCGAAGTCCTTGCCCAGTTGTTGCATCAACTGACGGCGTTGCATATCAACGGCCTGGCTCAGCTCGTTCTGG
>Ga0247814_10000938_pt1 | contig 19219 bp, 20 predicted proteins | sample UWRJL179409R1_FD_179947 | JGI IMG/M metagenome (GOLD analysis project Ga0247814, IMG submission 179947) | Plant litter microbial communities from Arlington Agricultural Research Station in Wisconsin, United States - UWRJ-L179-409R-1 | ecosystem: Environmental > Terrestrial > Plant litter >...
AAGCCGCTGCTCACTTACTCGCTTCAAATAAAGCCATCGCCTCGACATGAGCTGTCTGTGGAAACATATCGAGGATTCCGGCACGTTTTAATCGGTAGCCCTGTTTGACCAATTCGACAGTGTCGCGCGCCAAAGTTGCCGGGTTACATGACACATAGAGCAACCGTTCGGCACCTAATGCCTTGAGCTTGCGTACCACCTCGAAAGCGCCGTCACGCGGCGGGTCCAAGAGTACCGCAGAAAAGCCCTCTGCGGCCCAGTTCGCGTGTGCCAGCGGCTGGGACAAATCCGCCTGAAAAAAAGCTACATTGTGGAGATCATTACTGATTGCATTGGCCGATGCACGTTCGACCATGGTCGCGACACCTTCGACTGCAACCACTTCCCGGGCCTGTCGGGCCAAGGGCAAGGCAAAATTTCCCAGACCACAAAACAGGTCCAGAACCCGCTCGTCGGACTGGGGTTTGAGCCAGTCCAGCGCCTGCTCGATCATCGCGGTATTGATCGCCGCGTTGACCTGAATGAAGTCCCCCGGCCGGTAAGCCAGGTCCAGATTCCAGGGCTCCAGGCGATAACCCAAAGCCTGTGCAGCGTCCGTCGGTTGCGGATCGCCTTCGCCATGCAGCCAGAGTTGCGCGTCATGGTCTTTGCAGAACGTTTGCAGGGTTGCCAGGTCGGCATCGGCCAGCGGCGCGGTATGGCGCAGCAATACCGCCGTGGAAGATCCACTGAACAGCTCGACATGACCCAGCACCTGCGGTTTGCTGAAGCTTCTCAGCATCGCCGGCAACTGCATCATGATCGGTTGCAAGGCCTGTACCAGCACCGGGCATTCTTCGATGGAAACGATGTCCTGACTGGCGGCGGCACGAAAGCCGACATCCAGGCGTTTGGCCTTGGCATCCCAGCGCACGGCGACCCGAGCGCGTCTGCGGTAGGCGAATTCGGCACCCGTCAACGGGGCCGCCCACTCTTGTGGCTCGACTCCCGCGACACGCTGTAATTGCTCGGCGAGCATGCGCTGTTTCAGGGCGAGCTGTTCGCTGTGGGGCAAATGCTGCACGCTACAGCCACCGCAGCGACCAAAATGCACGCAAGGTGCCGGACGGCGCATGGCGCTGGGATGGAATACCCGCTCGGTGCGGGCTTCGACGACTTTGCCGTGGGCGTTGAGCACCCGCGCTTCAACTTCTTCACCGGCCAGACTGCCAGCGACGAACCAGGTTCGCCCATCGAGAAACGCGATACCGCGCCCGTCGTTGGACAGACGCTCAATGGTCAGCCGCTGTTTTTTTCCGGTGGGGATCTGCGTCGCCCGAACACCGCCTGCTGGTTGGAAGCGCAGGCCTCTTTCATGTTTGGCCATCAGTTGGGCGCGTCGTAGACGCCGGTCGACAGGTAACGGTCGCCACGGTCACAGATGATCGCGACCATGACCGCATTTTCGACTTCACGCGACAGACGCAACATGCCCGCTACCGCGCCGCCGGAGGACACGCCGCAGAAGATGCCTTCTTCGCGCGCCAGACGACGCATGGTGTCTTCGGCTTCGGCCTGGGCCATATCGACAATGCGATCCACCCGGTCAGCCTGATAGATACGCGGCAGGTATTCTTCCGGCCAGCGACGAATGCCCGGAATCGCGGCGCCTTCCATGGGTTGCAGACCGACGATCTGCACCTGTGGATTTTGCTCTTTCAGGTAACGGGAAACGCCCATGATGGTTCCGGTGGTGCCCATGGAACTGACGAAATGGGTAATGGTGCCGCCGGTCTGCCGCCAGATTTCCGGGCCGGTACTGGTGTAGTGCGCCTCGGGATTGTCGCCGTTGGCAAACTGATCCAGCACCTTGCCGCGACCTTCGTGCTGCATGCGCTCAGCCAGGTCGCGGGCGCCTTCCATGCCCTCTTCCTTGCTGACCAGAATCAGCTCGGCGCCATAGGCGGTCATCGCCGCCTTGCGCTCGGCGCTGGAGTTGTCGGGCATGATCAGAATCATCCGGTAACCCTTGATCGCCGCAGCCATGGCCAGCGCGATACCGGTGTTGCCGGATGTTGCTTCAATCAGGGTATCGCCGGGATGGATCTGCCCGCGCAGTTCAGCGCGGGTAATCATCGACAGCGCAGGACGGTCTTTCACGGACCCGGCCGGATTATTACCCTCCAGCTTGAGCAGAAGAATATTACTGGTATCACCCGCCATACGTTGCAGACGCACAAGCGGGGTGTTGCCGACGCAATCGGCAATGGTTGGGTACTGCAGGGTCATGGCGTATTCGCAATCCAGACTGCGGGGGCGCCTATCATAACGGCAAACGCCAAAACCCCATATCACGCAAAGTGCGGGGGTTATCGCTAAAAGGAATAAGGCGCTATGCCGCGCCGCTATTCGCTGGAGCGACGCCTGCTGTAGGACCGGCTTTAGCCGGGAGGGTAATTTAGGATCTCGCGACTAAAGTCGCTCCTACGGTCGCTGCTACGGTCGCTGCTACGGCCGGTTCGCGGGCAAGCCTCGCTCCAACGAGAATCGGGCTTGTGATTCGCTTTTCCATGCGGAGATTTGGCAGACACCCCCAAACGCGCGTCGGCGCGTCGCCCCACCGCGACACCGGAGCGAAGGAACCCGACGAAGTCGGGCCGGACGTCAGCGCAGAATGGTTTCCCCGGTCTATACACAAAGGGGTCGACCGTCAGGGCGAAACCAGATTCAGCCGCACCGCAAATGCTGTTGTTGCCACCCAATTTAAAATGCCACTCAGCCAAAAATCGTTGCTTCAAGCCTTAGCCAACAACCGCATCCTCAACCGCAACCCACCCTCGATGTTCTCCGCCCACAACATCCCGCCCTGCAAGGCCAGGGAGTTGCGGGCGATGCTCAGACCGAGGCCGAAGCCGCCGTTGCCGGGGCGGGAGCCGTCCAGGCGGGTGAATGGCGCAAAGATTCGCTCCAGCTCGCCCTCGTCGACCCCACCGCCCTGATCGTCGAGCCACAGTTGCCAGAACTCCCCGTCACGCCTGCCGCTCAGGCGCACTACGCCTTGCGGCGGTGAATGGCGAATGGCATTGCGCAGAATATTTTCCAGCGCCTGGGCCAGGGTATTGAGATGACCCCGAACCCAGCAATCGGCGTCCAGATCGCACTGCAACTGCGCAGCGGGCCAACCGCTTTCGAAACAGGCGTTCTCGGCGAGCATTTCCCAGAGCGCCAGCACCTGAATGTCTTCCTTGGGCAGTTGCTGGCGCTCGGTGTCGAGCCAGGCCAGTTGCAGGGAGTCATCCACCAGACGCTGCATGCCGTCCACCTCGCGGCTCAGTCGCCCGCGCAAATCGACGAGGCTTTGCTCGCTCTCGCAAGCCACTCGCAAGCGGCTCAAGGGCGTGCGCAATTCGTGGGACATGTCGCGCAGCAATTGCTGCTGGACGATGACGGTGCTGTGCAGGCGTTCGGCCATTTGATCGAAGGCGCGGCTCAATTCACCCAGTTCGTCCTGACGATTGGTCATCTGGCGAGACAAGCGCTGCGCCAGTTGATCGGCATGCCAGGCGTTGGCCTGGGCGCGCAGGTGATTGAGCGGCTGAATCAGCAATCGATACAACCCCACGCACAGCAACAGGGTGAAGACCCCGGGAATCACGCCGTTGGTCAGCACTCGCCAGAGCACCACGTAACGACCCGGCACGAAGCGTTTGGGCAACTCGATGACCAGGCTGCCCGCAGTGGGGTCCATGGGGAACGGGATTTTCAGCCAGGGCGTGGTCCGCGAGCGACTGCTGATGGGCCAGTCGAGCCCGCGCAGAAAGGTCATGTGCTGGCTGTCGATTTCGCTCAGCGGATAGCTGCTCAACGATTGCAGATCAGCGCCGATCACCCCGACCCAGCCGCTTTCGCTGCGACCGATCTGCTGCAGCCAGGCGTCGACACCCGCTTGCTGCCCGGTGACCCAGGCGCGTTCAGCCTCGGCGGCGTAATCGGTCAGGGTGTAGCGTGCCTCGTCGGACAGGTACGCGTTGCGCTTTTCGGCGTAACGCCCCCAGGTCAGGCTCAGCCAGATCATCAACAGGCAAAAGCCGACCAGCAGGAACGCCAGCTTCCAGAACAGCGAATGCTTGCCCGGCAGACGGGAAAAGGACTCAATCATCGGCTTGCGCAGCAGTCAGCACATACCCTTTGCCCCATACCGTGTGCACCTGTCGTTCCAGATAGCCGATGCCCTTGAGCTTGCGGCGGATCTGGCTGACGTGCATGTCCAGGCTGCGATCATGCTGGGCATAACCGCGCTGCAACACATGCTGATAAAGGAAGGGCTTGCTCAGCACCTCTTCGGGATTACGCCACAGGGTTTCCAGCAGACGATATTCACTGCGGGTAAGATCGCCGCGACGTTGCTCGAAGCTGACATCGCACAGCGCCTCGTCGAACACCAGCTCGCGGCTGCCCTGCCCCGGCAATTTCACCGGCGCGGGCGCATGGCGGCGTTCCAGCGCCACCCGACGCAGGATCGCTTCGATGCGCACGCGCAACTCGGCCATGCTGAACGGTTTGGGCAGGTAATCGTCGGCGCCGTTGCGAAACCCGGTAATGCGATCGGTTTCCGCGCCGAGTGCCGACATCAGAATCACCGGCAAGCTATGGCTGCGGCGCAGATGGGTCAGGATCTCCAGCCCGCTCATGCCCGGCAGCAGGATATCCATCAGCACGACGTCAAATGGCTGGCTTTGCGCCTGGACCAGTCCCTGGCTGCCGTTCTGCTGCCAGGTCACCTGAAAACCGCACCGGCCCAACTGTTCATGCACATAAGCGCCGAGCACCGGGTCGTCTTCTATCACCAGGATGCTGGGGAGGCGGATGGGTTCGGGATTCATTATCTTTCGCGACTCATTCTCAATCGCCGATTATTCAAGATTGACCGGGGATGAGCAAGCAGGCTGAGTGTTGTTGACGTATGGCAGGTCCATGCCTGACACGCAGCGCTGTAAGATGCCGGGGGTTGCAGGCGCTCAAAATCGCTACACTGCGTAAATATTGGCCTGCGCCGATGCCGAACCGAGTCTGGACATCCTGGCCTGCTGGAGAAAGAGCGTGCTGAACAAGCTGGGCATCAAAGGCCGCGTATTGCTGCTGACCATTCTGCCCGCCAGCCTCATGGCGGCGGTACTGGGCGGCTATTTCACCTGGATGCAGCTCCATGACCTGCAGAACCAGTTGCTGCAGCGCGGGGAAATGATTTCCGAGGAGCTGGCGCCGCTGGCCGCACCGGCGCTGGATCGCAACGACAAGGTTTTGCTGGAGCGCATCGCTGTTCAGACCCTGGAACAGACCGATGTGCGTTCGGTGTCATTCCTTAGCCCGGAACGCGTGATGCTCGCTCATGCCGGGCCCAGCATGATCAACGAAGCCCCCATCGGCAGCGCCACGCACCTGCTGCAACGCTCGGGCAACGACGCGACGCGCTATCTGTTACCCGTGTTCGGCCGCCAACGTCACCTGACCGGCGCCATGGTGCCCGAAGAAGCCGATCGCCTGCTGGGTTGGGTTGAGCTGGAACTGTCCCACACCGGCACCTTGTTGCGCGGCTATCGCAGCATGTTTGCCAGCTTGTTGCTGATCGCTGCCGGCCTGGCGCTGACTGCCATGCTCGCGTTGCGCATCAGCCGCACGATCAACGTGCCGATCAGCCGTATCAAGCAGGCCGTCGCCCAGCTCAAGGACGGCAATCTGGCAACCCGCCTGCCGCCGCTGGGCAGTCTGGAACTCGACGAATTGGCCTCGGGCATCAACCGCATGGCGGCCACCTTGCAGAATGCCCAGGAAGAACTGCAACACAGCATCGATCAGGCGACCGAGGATGTCCGGCAAAATCTGGAAACCATCGAAATCCAGAACATCGAGCTGGATCTGGCCCGTAAGGAAGCCCTTGAGGCCAGCCGCATCAAGTCCGAATTCCTCGCCAACATGAGCCATGAAATTCGCACGCCGCTCAATGGCATTCTCGGTTTCACCCACCTGTTGCAGAAAAGCGAGCTGACCCCGCGCCAGTTCGATTATCTGGGCACCATCGAAAAATCCGCCGACAGCCTGTTGAGCATCATCAACGAGATTCTCGATTTCTCGAAGATCGAAGCCGGCAAGCTGGTGCTCGACAATGTGCCGTTCAATCTGCGCGACCTGCTGCAAGACACCTTGACCATCCTCGCCCCGGCCGCTCACGCCAAACAGCTTGAGCTGGTGAGTCTGGTGTATCGCGATACGCCGCTGTCGTTGCTGGGCGACCCGTTACGACTCAAGCAGATCATGACCAATCTGGTCAGCAACGCCATCAAGTTCACCCGCGAGGGCACCATCGTCGCCCGCGCCATGGTCGAAGACGAAACCGAAGACAGCGCGCAGCTGCGCATCAGCGTGCAGGACACCGGCATCGGTCTTTCCAGCCAGGATGTGCGGGCGCTGTTCCAGGCGTTCAGTCAGGCGGACAACTCGCTGTCGCGGCAACCCGGCGGCACTGGTCTGGGACTGGTGATTTCCAAACGCCTGATCGAGCAGATGGGCGGCGAGATCGGCGTGGACAGCACGCCAGGCGAAGGCTCGGAATTCTGGATCAGCCTCAATCTGCCCAAGGCACGGGACGATATTGAAGACCTGCCAGCGCTGCCGTTGCTGGGCTTGCGCGTCGCGGTCCTGGAACACCACGACCTGGCGCGCCAGGCGCTGGAGCACCAACTGGAAGACTGCGGCCTGGACACGCTGGTGTTCAACAACCTGGAAAACCTGCTCAATGGCGTGACCGCCGCGCACCAGACTCCGGCAGCCATCAGCCTCGCGGTGCTGGGCATCACCGCCCACGAACTGCCGCCGGAGCGCCTGCGCCAGCACATCTGGGACCTGGAAAACCTCGGCTGCAAAGTCCTGGTGCTGTGCCCGACCACCGAACAGGCGCTGTTCCAGCTGTCGGTCCCGGATATCTATACCCAACTGCAGGCCAAACCGGTCTGCACGCGCAAGCTTCGCCGCACGCTGTCCGAACTGATCATGCCCAAGGTCATCCGCAGCGATACCGTCGAACCGCTGTCCAGCCGACCGCCGCGTTTGCTGTGCGTGGACGACAACCCGGCGAATCTGTTGCTGGTGCAGACGCTGCTGGAAGACATGGGCGCAGAAGTCGTGGCCGTCGACAGTGGTTATGCCGCGTTGCAAGCGGTGCAGGCCGACACCTTTGATCTGGTGCTGATGGACGTGCAGATGCCGGGAATGGACGGTCGCCAGGCCACCGAAGCCATTCGCGCCTGGGAAGTCGAGCGCCAGAGTTCGTCACTGCCGATTGTCGCCCTCACGGCTCACGCCATGGCCAACGAGAAGCGCGCCCTGCTGCAAAGCGGCATGGACGATTACCTGACCAAGCCCATCAGCGAGCGGCAACTGGCCCAAGTGGTGCTCAAATGGACCGGGCTGGCATTGCGCAATCAGGTGCCGGAGCCGCGCGCCGAGAAAGCCCGAGGCAGCGCCGATCTGGACGTGCTTGATAATGAAGAAGGCCTGCGCCTGGCCGCCGGCAAGCCTGATCTGGCAGCCGACATGCTGGCCATGCTGCTGGCCTCCCTGGAAAGCGACCGCGAAGCGATCCGCACGGCACGGGAAACCGATGACCATGCCGGCCTGATCGAACGGGTTCACCGCCTGCATGGCGCGACGCGATACTGCGGAGTTCCGCAATTACGTGCCGCATGTCAACGCAGCGAAACCTTGCTCAAGCAAAATGCCCCGGAAGTCCACGAGGCGCTCGACAACCTGGAGAAAGCCATCAACCGCCTGACCATCGAGGCGCGGGTGAGTGTTTGAAGGCGCGCTGCCGGGATCAATGGGGTCTTCGCGAGCAAGCTCGCTCCCACAAACCAAGGAACTCTCCAACCTCATGCACACCCTCATCTTCAGCAGCCAGACCTACGACCGCGAAAGCTTTCTCGCCGCGAAACTGCCCGCCGACCTGAAACTGCACTTTCAGCCGGCGCGCCTGACGCTGGAAACCGCCGCGCTGGCAGACAAGCATTCGGTGGTGTGTGCGTTCATCAACGATGATCTGAGCGCGCCGGTGCTGGAGCGTCTGGCCGAGGGCGGCACAAAACTGATTGCCTTGCGCTCGGCGGGGTACAACCACGTCGATCTGGCTACCGCGCAGAAGCTGGGGATCAGCGTGGTGCGCGTGCCAGCTTACTCGCCCCACGCCGTCGCCGAGCATGCCGTCGCGTTGATTCTGGCGCTCAATCGTCACCTGCACCGCGCGTACAACCGCACCCGGGAAGGGGATTTCAGCCTGCACGGGCTGACCGGATTCGATCTGGTCGGCAAGACGGTGGGGGTCGTCGGCACCGGGCAGATCGGCGCGACGTTCGCAAAAATCATGGCCGGTTTCGGCTGCAAGCTGCTGGCCTACGATCCGTACCCCAATGCGCAGGTCCAGGCGCTGGGTGCCGAATACGTGAGCCTGCCGCACCTGCTGGCCCAGGCGCAGATCATCAGCCTGCATTGCCCGCTGACCGAGCAGACTCGGCACCTTATAAATGAAACGTCGCTGGCGACCCTGCAAACCGGGGCGATGCTGATCAATACCGGACGCGGCGCGCTGGTCGACACCCCGGCATTGATCGAGTCGCTGAAGAGCGGGCAACTGGGTTATCTGGGGCTCGACGTCTATGAAGAAGAAGCGTTGCTGTTCTTTGAAGACCGCTCCGACCTGCCGTTGCAGGACGATGTCCTGGCGCGTTTGCTGACCTTCCCCAACGTGATCATTACCGCTCATCAGGCGTTTCTGACTCAGGAAGCGCTAGGCGCCATCGCGCAGACCACGCTGGACAACATCGCCGCCTGGGCCGGTGGCGCTGCGCAGAATCTGGTGGTCGGTTAACAGGGACAGCGCGCCTCAAACGCATGTTAGGATGCGCGCAATTTGGAGGACCCCATGGCCGAACACGATTTTCGCTACAGCATGCTCAACCCGCAACACACCCTGACCGAGTGCCGCACCCTGGCACCCGGGCGCTATCAAGTCACCGGTAACGGCGGCTCGATTCATGACAACGATCAGTTGTTGGTGACCATCAAGGGCAGCAAAACCCTGCACATGCGCCTGACTGTCGCCAAAGTCCGGCACTTGATCAACCCGCCCGGTCAGTGGATTGCCGTGGCCAGCGGTCCGGTGTTCGACGAACTGGCGATCCATCAGTGGAAGGTCAACTGCGACAATTGCGCCACCGTGCTGGATTTCGAGTTCATGGTTGACGCCAAACAGGGTGTCTCGGCGCAAAAACCGGCTGCCGCTGCACGCATTGCCGAGCTGGGCTGGAAAACCGTTGGCGAAAAGCATTTTTGCAAGAAGTGTCAGGAGAAAGCCGCATGAAACAGCTGGCTTTGCTGGGGCTGATTGGCGGCGCGTTGCTGGTCGGCTGTGCGGCTCAGCCGCTGCCCATCAAACAGGATCAAAGCTATGTGCTGGAATGGATCGGTGAACGCCCGCTGATCGACAGCAGCCATTTGACCATGACCCTCGGCGCGGACGGTCGCGCTTACGGCACGGGCGGCTGCAACCATTGGTTCGCGTCCTACACCCTGGACGAAAAAAGCATCAACTTCGGCCCGGTCGGCAGCACCCGCAAACTCTGCCCGCCAGCCTTGATGGAACAGGAACAGCGTTTCCTGCAGGCATTGGACAAAGTCCAGCGCTGGGACATCTCACCCATCGACCAACTGCGCCTGTGGCCCGCCGAAGGCAAGCCGCTGCGGTTCTGGGAAGAGAGCTGATTGAGATATCGCAGGACCGGCTTCAGCCGGGAGAGCGCAAGGTCTGACGACGCGACTGTTGTGAATGTACCCGACGCCTCCCGGCTGAAGCCGGTCCTACGGGATAGGAACGACGACACGGTATATCCGGCCCACCGAGGCATAGCGTAGGACCGGCTTCAGCCGGGAGGGCGCAAGGTCTGACGACGCAACTGTTGTGAATGTACCTGACGCCTCCCGGCTGAAGCCGGTCCTACGGGATAGGAACGACGACACTCACAGGATGGCGTTGTAGCTACCCTTCCCCACGCAACGCCTTCAACCGCTGGGTAATACCCGCTGAGGTTTGTTCGCCGAGCAGTTGCTCACGCATTTTGCCTTTGTCGTCGATGATGTACGTCACCGGCAAGGCTTCGCTGGGCGGCAGGTCATAGCGTTCGGCGGGATCCTGGGCCAGGACCGTGAACTTGATGCCCAATGCGTTGGAAGCCGTTTTCAGGTCTTCGCCTTGCAGGTTGTCGAAATTGACCCCCAGCACGCTGACCTGTTGGTCCTTGAGCTGCTCGGACAAGGCATTGAGTTCCGGGATTTCCGTGCGGCACGGACCGCACCATTCGGCCCAGTAGTTGATGACCAGCCAATGCTTGTCGATGCGATTGCTCGCCACTTTCTGGCCATTCTGGTCCAGGCCCAGATCCGCGCCGCAGCCGCCCAGCACCAGGCTGCCGACAATCATCGCTATTGCTGCCAAACGCCTTGCCATGTTTTCCCCCACTGCCTTCGAATCAGAGCCAAACCTGCGACCGATCACCACCCCATGTTCAGCCGGTGCCATCACACGGGTAGAATAGCCGCCACCTTACGCAAGATGCGACCTGCAAATGACCGATCTGACGCTTTATCACAACCCGCGCTGTTCCAAATCCCGCGGCGCGCTGGAACTGCTGCAAGCCCGCGGCCTGAGCCCGACCATCCTGCTGTATCTCGAAACCCCGCCCGACGCCGCGCAACTGCGTGAGCTGCTGGCCAAGCTGGGCATCGGCGCCCGGCAGTTGCTGCGCACCGGCGAGGACGACTACAAAACCCTCAATCTTGCGGATAAAAGCCTCAGCGACGACGATTTGATCGCGGCGATGGCGGCGCATCCAAAACTGATCGAGCGACCGATCCTGGTCGTCGGCGACAAGGCGGCAATCGGCCGTCCACCGGAAAACATCCTGGAGATTCTGCCGTGAGTGCGCCTTACATTCTGGTGCTGTTCTACAGCCGCAATGGCTCGACCAGCGAAATGGCCCGGCAGATTGGGCGTGGCATCGAAGCCGGCGGCATGGAAGCGCGGCTGCGTACCGTGCCGGCGATTTCCACCGAATGCGAAGCCGTGGCGCCGAGCATCCCGGAAAGCGGCGCGTTGTACGCAACGCTCGACGATTTGAAAAACTGCTCCGGCCTGGCGCTGGGCAGCCCGACGCGCTTTGGCAACATGGCCGCGCCGCTCAAGTATTTCCTCGATGGCACCAGCAACCTGTGGCTGACCGGCGCACTGGTCGGCAAACCCGCCAGCGTGTTCACCTCCACCGCCAGCCTGCACGGCGGTCAGGAAACCACGCTGATGTCGATGTTGCTGCCCCTGCTGCATCACGGCATGTTGATCACCGGTCTGCCTTACAGCGAGTCGGCGTTGGTAGAAACCAGCGGCGGCGGCACGCCTTACGGCGCCAGCCATCACGCCGGTGCCGACGGCAAACGTCCGCTGGACAAGCACGAAACCGAACTGTGTCGCGCATTGGGCCAACGCCTGGCGAAAACCGCGCAGTTGCTGGAGCCGTCTCGTGGCTAAACAGCCGAAAGTCTTGCCAACGCTGGAATGGCTTGAGCCCAGAGTGCGAATCAGCCGGGTCATCAGCCTGATTTGCTTTCTGGGTTTGATCACCCTGCTGAGCGTGTATTACCTGTTCGTCGCCGACCTGCACGGCGCGCGGCCCTGGGTCATCCTGATCATCGAGCTGGTGCCCTTGCTGCTGCTCGCCCCCGGCATGCTCGTCGGCAACACGCGCAGCCATTCCTGGACCTGCTTCGTGGTCAATCTGTACTTCATCAAGGGTGCGCTGGCCGCTTACGATCCAAATCGCTCGGTGTTCGGCGTGCTGGAAATGCTCGCCAGCGTGGCGGTGTTCACCAGCGCGTTGCTGTACGTGCGCTGGCGTTTTCAATACAACCGCAAACTTGCGGGTGAAGGTTCGGTCTGAGGTTTACCCAGACCCGTGCGTTGGAGCATGAATGCAAGACTACAAATGGCTGAATGAGTATTGCCTGAACCGTTTCGGCTCAGCGAAAGCCCTGGAAGCACACCTGCCGACACCCAAGACCGCCAGACAGCTGCAAGCCATCAGCGCCGACCGCTACCTGTCGACCATGGCGCTGCGGGTGTTTCGTGCCGGTTTGAAGCACAGTCTGGTGGATTCGAAATGGCCAGCATTCGAAGAAGTCTTCTACCGCTTCGATCCGGAAAAGGTCGTGCTGATGGGCGCCGACCATCTGGAACGCCTGATGCAGGATGCGCGGATCATTCGCCACCTGGGCAAGCTCAAGAGCGTGCCGCGTAACGCGCAGCTGATTCTCGACATCGAGCAGGAACATGGCAGCTTCGGCCAGTTCATCGCGCAATGGCCGGTGGATGACATCACCGGGCTGTGGCAGTACATCGCCAAACATGGCAACCAGATGGGCGGGCTTTCCACGCCGCGCTTCCTGCGCATGGTCGGCAAAGACACGTTCATCCCCACCTGGGACGTGGTCGCCGCCTTGAACGCGCAGAAAATCGTCGACAAGGTGCCGACCAGCAAACGCGATCAAGCCATCGTCCAGCAAGTGTTCAATCAGTGGCACAGCGAAAGCGGTCGGCCGTTGTGCCAGCTTTCGGCGATGCTGGCGTTTACCGTCAACCACTGATTTTTTCACCCGGACTTGGTAGAGAAGCGCTCGCCAGCGCGCGCTTCGTATACCATATCCGCCAGTCAATCCAACATGAGTCATCTGCGTGCCCCTTCTTCTGCCTGACGCTCCCAACCTCGGTGTCGCCCCTTCGGCGTCCGAAGTGATTGCCAAACACCTGCGCGACGCCATTATTTCCGGGCATTTCGCTGAGGATGAGCCTATTCGTCAGGACGACATCGCCAAGGTCTTCAACGTCAGCAAGATCCCGGTGCGCGAAGCCTTGAAACGCCTGGAAGCCGAAGGGCTGGTGCAGTTCCAACGCAACAAGGGCGCAGTGGTGACGCGGATTTCCGAGCCGGAGCTGGCGCAGATTTTCGAAGTCCGGGTGCTGCTGGAAGTGCAGGCGATTCGCCTGGCAGTGCCAAAAATGACCCAGGATCACATCAACCGGGCGCTGGCCATCTGCGATGAGTTCATGACCGACGACAACGTCGGACGCTGGGCAGAGCTCAACTGGGCATTTCACACGTGCCTGTACGAAGCCGCCGAGCGGCCGTTCCTGCTCAACCTGATTCGCTCGATCCACGACAAGGTCGAACGCTACCTGCGCCTGCAAATGAGCTTTGCCGAAGGCAAGCTGCGCGCCGATCAGGAACACCGGGAGATTCTCCAGGCCTGTGCTGATCGCGACGTAGACAAAGCCGCCGAACTGATCGATCACCACATCATCGGCGTGTGCCGCGAGCTGTACGCGCACCTGCCCAACGAGTCGATCCGCGAAGTGTGAGGCTGTGCCGATTTCGTCATCGGCACAGGTGAAATCCTTCAAGACCGGCGATACCGTCAGCGTCACTCTGTAGTCGTCTCTCAACGGCAGGTGACCCGATGAAACGCATCCGCATCCTCGACTCTCACACCGGCGGCGAACCCACGCGACTGGTGCTGGAAGGCTTTCCCGAGCTGGGCACCGGCAGCATGGCCGAGCGCCGACAGATTCTGGCTGAACAACACGATGACTGGCGCGCCGCAACCGTGCTGGAACCGCGCGGCAGCGATGTACTGGTCGGTGCGCAGCTCTGCGAACCGGTTGATCCCGAGGCCTGTGCCGGGGTGATTTTCTTCAACAACAGCGGCTATCTGGGCATGTGCGGCCACGGCACCATCGGGCTGGTGGTGTCGCTCGCGCATTTGGGGCGGATCAGCGCGGGTGTGCATCGCATCGAAACCCCGGTGGGCACGGTCGAAGCCACGCTGCATGAGGATGGTTCGGTCAGCGTGCAGAACGTGCCGTCGTATCGCTATCGCCAAGCCGTGAGCGTTGAAGTGCCCGGCATTGGCAGCGTCGTCGGTGACATCGCCTGGGGCGGCAACTGGTTTTTCCTGATTGCCGAACACGGTCTGAGCATCAGCAGCGACAATCTCGACGCCCTCACGGCCTATACCTGGGCGGTGCGTCAGGCCCTGGAATCCCAGCGCATCCTCGGCGAAGACGGCGGCGAAATCGATCACATCGAGTTGTTCGCCGACGACGCCCACGCCGACAGCCGCAACTTCGTGCTGTGCCCCGGCAAAGCCTATGACCGCTCGCCCTGCGGCACCGGCACCAGCGCCAAACTGGCGTGTCTGGCGGCCGATGGCAAACTCGCGCCGGGGCAGATCTGGCGCCAGGCCAGCGTGATCGGCAGCCAGTTCGAAGGCTTCTATGAATGGCAAGGCGAGCGCGTGGTGCCGACCATTCGTGGCCGCGCGCACATCAGCGCTGAAGCGACGTTATTGATAGACAACGACGATCCGTTCGCCTGGGGCATTCGCCCGTGAAGGCGGAGCGGGCAGCCGATGTAATCATCATTGGCGGCGGAATCATCGGCGCGGCCTGCGCCGATGAACTCGCTAGCCAGGGCCTTGACGTGCTGGTGCTCGACTGCAATCGACCCGCCGCGACCGCAGCCGGCATGGGCCATCTGGTGGTGCTGGACGACAATCGCGACGAACTGGCCCTCAGCGAATATTCGGTGCGTGCCTGGCGCGAACTCGCCCCGCAGTTGCCGGAAGATTGCGCCATGCGCACCAATGGCACGCTGTGGCTGGCCTGCAATGAAGAAGAAATGGACGCTGCCCGCGCCAAACAGCAGACCTTGCAGGATTACGGCATGAGCTGCGAGCTGCTCGGCGCACACGCCGTTGCCGACGCGGAACCGGCGTTGCGCAGCGGCCTGCAGGGCGCCTTGCAAGTCAGTGGCGACGGGATTCTCTACGCGCCGAATGCCGCGCGCTGGCTGCTGCAACGGCATGGGCCGCGTATCCGCCAACGCACGGCGCAAGTCACCGAGGTGCAAGGCAATCGGCTGCGCCTTGCCGACGGCCAATGGCTGAGTGCTACAGCGGTGGTGCTCGCCAACGGCATCTACGCCAGCGAGTTATGCCCGGAACTGCCGCTGCACGGCAAAAAAGGTCACTTGCTGATTACTGATCGCTATCCGATCCAGATCCGCCACACGCTGGTGGAACTGGGGTATGTCACCAGCGCTCATAACGCGACCGGCCCTTCCGTGGCGTTCAACGTGCAGCAGCGGCCCACCGGTCAGCTGTTCGTCGGCTCCTCCCGGCAATTCGATAATCAGGACGCCGAGGTCGAAGGCTGGATGCTCGGCCGCATGCTGCGTCGGGCCGGTGAATTCCTGCCGGGTCTGGGCCAGATGACGGCGATTCGCAGCTGGACCGGCTTTCGCGCCGCGACGCCGGACGGTCTGCCGCTGATTGGCGAACATCCGCGCCAGCCCGGCCTGTGGCTGGCGGTCGGCCATGAAGGCTTGGGCGTGACCACTGCGCCCGGCACTGCGCGGCTGCTGGCCGCACAACTATTGCGCACAGCTGCGCCGCTGCCGATTGACGCTTATCTGCCGCAACGTTTCATTGGAGCCGCCGCCCATGCCTGAATTGAGTATTGATGGCCGCCTGCTTGAGGTCCTTCCCGGGACAACCGTCGCCGCAGCGCTGGACCAGATCGGCGATGCGTGCAGTCGCACCTCGGTGAGCGGTGAGCGACGTGCGCCATTGTGCGGCATGGGGATTTGTCAGGAATGCAGAGTCGACATCGACGGCAAACGCCGATTGGCGTGTCAGACGCTGTGCCGCGACGGTATGAATGTGGAGACACGGCCATGAACGAATCAGTCGATCTACTGATCATCGGCGCGGGCCCGGCGGGACTGGCGGCTGCATTGGCCGCAGCGCCCAGCGGCGCGCGCATCGCATTGATCGACGACAACCCGCTGCCCGGCGGACAAATCTGGCGCGATGGCCCACAAGCAGACATTCCCGCCCAGGCCCGATCCATGCGGGATGAGTTGCAGGCCTTTGCCAACATCAGCCTGCACAGCGCCTGCAAAGTCATCGCCCGTGGCGGTGCTCGGCAGTTACTGGTGGAAAACGCCGAGCGCGGCTGGCTGATCAGCTACGAAAAACTGATCCTGTGCACCGGCGCCCGCGAACTGCTGTTGCCCTTTCCCGGCTGGACCTTGCCGGGCGTTACCGGGGCCGGTGGCCTGCAAGCCTTGATCAAAGGCGGCCTGGCGGTGAAGGAACAGCGCGTGGTGATCGCCGGCAGCGGGCCGTTGTTACTGGCGAGCGCGGCGACCGCCAAGGTCAAGGGTGCGCAGGTAGTCCGCATTGCCGAGCAGGCTTCGCTGACTGCGCTGGCCGGGTTCGCAGCGAGTCTCTGGCGATGGCCGAACAAGGCCTGGCAGGCGTTCGGGCTGTTTGACGGGCACTATCGCGCGGGCAGCCACGTGATCGCCGCACTGGGCACCCATCATCTGGAAGGCGTGCGCATCCAGAGCGGCAAACGTATCGAAGAAATCCCCTGTGAGCGTCTGGCCTGCGGCTTCGGTTTAGTACCGAACGTCGAATTGGGTCAAGCCTTGGGCTGCCAGGTGGCTGAACGTGCCATCGTCGTGGATCAATGGCAGGCGACCAGTCTGGAGGATCATTACGCAGCCGGGGAATGCACCGGTTTTGGTGGCAGTGAACTGGCACTGGTTGAGGGTCGCATTGCCGGTTTGGCGGCCATGGGTTGGCAGCAGCAAGCGCAAGCGCTGTGGCCGCAACGCCAGCGTTGGCAGGGTTTTGCCGATGCATTGCGACGCCGGTTTGCCCTTGCTCCCGCAATCAAAAACCTCGCCGAGCCGCAGACCCTGGTGTGCCGCTGTGAGGACGTTTCCTACGCCGAGCTGGCACAACATTCCGACTGGAAACACGCCAAACTCGCCACCCGCTGCGGCATGGGCGCTTGTCAGGGCCGCATCTGCTCCACCGCCACGCAAACCCTGTTCGGCTGGGAACCGCCAGCAACCCGCCCGCCGTTCAGCCCGGCGCGGGTGGAGACGTTGATGGAACTTGATTGAAATACGGGGCACTGTAGGACCGGCGTCAGCCGGGAGGGCGGAAGGTCTGACGACGCAACTGCTGCGAATGTACCGGCCTCCTCCCGGCTAAAGCCGGTCCTACGGGTTGTGTGATGAGGATCAAGACGGTATCTACAGGGGACACCCGCAATGCTCGACCTGACCCAAACCCCCGCGCCGCGCGATCTTGAACACCTGCTCGCCAGTCTTGAGCTGGTGGCGCCGTTGCTGGATGCGATTCCGGGGGTGGTGTTTTTCATCAAGGACACTCAGGCGCGGTATGCGCTGGTCAATCACACACTGGCGTTTCGTCTGGGGTTCAAGCACAAGCGTGATCTGGTCGGGCGCACTGCCGAAGAGGTGTTCCCGGCGCGCTTCGGCCCGCAATACACCGAGCAGGACCGGCGGGTGCTGGCCGATGGCAGGCAGCTGACCGATCAACTGGAACTGCATCTGTATTACGGCAACCAGCCGGTCTGGTGCCTGACCCACAAACTGGCGTTGAGAAATCAGGCCGGAGCAATCATCGGCCTGGCAGGCACATCCCGTGACTTGCAACTGCCGCAATCGACACATCCGGCCTATCCCAAGCTGGTCGCGGTCGATGCTTATATTCGTGAGCATTTCGCCCGGCCCATCACCCTGGCCGAGCTGACGACCATCGCTGGCCTGTCCATCGCGCAACTGGAACGGCAATGCAAACGCATTTTCCAGCTCACGCCCCGGCAGATGATTCACAAAGCGCGTCTGGGTGAGGCTTCGCGGCTGTTGCTACAGGACATGTCCATCACCGAAATTGCCCTGCGCTGCGGTTACACCGATCACAGCGCGTTCAGCCGCCAGTTCCGCGCCCTGACCGGATTCTCCCCGAGCCAATATCGCGAGTCGCACTTGGCGTAGGAAGACGCCCGCCACATGTGCACCAATGAAGCACCCCGCCCACTGTTTGCTCCCTTATGTAACAGCCTTGTCCTGCTGAATTGACGCGGCAATTCCCGGCAAACCGCTGAGGCCGTTGCTTATAGCCAATCCAGCAAAACAGGCACAACCTGTGCATATCAAATATCGTATACGAAATTACTTATCCTGATTTCTTCACTCACACCACGAGGCGTCTATGAAAAACCCAGCTGTCGCTGCAGCCCTCCTTGCCGCAATGAGTGTTTCCCTGATCAGTACCGCCCAGGCCGACAAACTCGATGACATCATCGATTCCGGCAAGCTGCGCTGTGCGGTGACGCTGGACTTCCCGCCCATGGGCTCGCGGGATGAGAAGAATGTGCCGGTCGGTTTTGATGTCGATTACTGCAACGACCTGGCGAAGGTGTTGGGTGTGACCGCCGAGATTGTCGAGACGCCTTTCCCGGATCGTATTCCGGCGCTGGTTTCGGGCCGCGCCGACATTATCGTGGCCTCGACTTCCGACACCCTGGAGCGGGCCAAGACCGTGGCGATGAGCGTTCCCTACTTCGCGTTTTCCATGGTGGTGTTGACGCGGGACAACACCTCGATCAACAGCTACGAAGACCTCAAGGGCAAGCCGGTCGGCAATACCAGCGGCACCTTTGAAGCCATCGCTCTGGAAAAAGACCAGAAGAAATGGGGCAGCGGCAGCTTCCGCGCCTACCAGACCCAGAACGACACGATCCTCGCCGTCGCCCAGGGCCATATCGATGCATCGGTCGTGACCAACACCGTGGCGGCCGCGACCATCAAGTCCGGCAAATACAAAGGCCTCAAAGTCGCGGGCAACGCGCCTTATGTCATCGACTACGTGGCCCTGGCCGCCAAGCGTAATGAATACGGCCTGATCAACTACCTGAACCTGTTCGTCAACCAACAAGTGCGCACCGGGCGCTACGCTGAACTGTACGAAAAGTGGGTTGGCGGCAAGCCGGTTGATTTGACGGTGCCGGGGGTTTATCGCTGATTGCCGTCGGACCGGCTTTAGCCGGGAGGGCGATTGACGCTGATTGCCGTAGGACTGGCTTTAGCCGGGAGGGCGATTGACGCTGATTGCCGTAGGACTGGCTTTAGCCGGGAGGGCGATTGACGCTGATTGCCGTAGGACTGGCTTTAGCCGGGAGGGCGATTGACGCTGATTGCCGTAGGAC
>Ga0247814_10000939_pt1 | contig 19210 bp, 13 predicted proteins | sample UWRJL179409R1_FD_179947 | JGI IMG/M metagenome (GOLD analysis project Ga0247814, IMG submission 179947) | Plant litter microbial communities from Arlington Agricultural Research Station in Wisconsin, United States - UWRJ-L179-409R-1 | ecosystem: Environmental > Terrestrial > Plant litter >...
CCCTGGGGTGCCGTTTATCATTGATACGGATACGGATTCTACGAGTGGAGCACTGTCCGGGCCATTTGATGAGGCGGTTTTGGAAGGCCTGAATTATGATAAAGAAAATGGAAACAAGGGTTGGTCGGGGCTAAAGAGTCAGGTTGAGGACGAGGATGATACAATTGCTATTCCTTTCACGAGCGGGACCACGGCGAGACCTAAGGGCGTGGTGTATACGCATCGGGGAGCTTACTTGGCCGCGCTGGGAAATGTGATTGAGAGCGGATTGAACTATCATGAGGGGAGATGTGGTTATCTTTGGACTTTACCGATGTTTCATGCTATGGGATGGAGTAAGCCTTTGCTTTAAATTTGCTCCATATATTGATACTTGACTGATAAATTTCAGCATTTCCTTGGGCAGTCACAGCGGTCAGAGGCACCCACTACTGTCTCCGCAAGATCGACTACCCTTTAATCTGGAATCTTCTCAAGACTGAAAAAATTACCCATTTCAACGCTGCTCCAACGGTTAACACTCTGTTATGCGCAGCAAAAGAAGCCGAGAAACTTCAAACCCCAGTCCGAGTGACCGTAGCGGCTTCGCCGCCAACAGCTTATCTCTTCGAGCAAATGTCAAAGCTAAATCTGACTCCCGTCCATGTATATGGTCTCACGGAAACCTACGGTCCAATAACTAAAGGCTATCATATGCCAGTATGGGAAGAAATCCCACTCAAAGAAAAGTATAACCGTATGGCACGTCAAGGTCATGGCTTTATTACTGGGCTCCCAATACGAATCATCAAGCCGGACTTACCGGAAGGTGTATTGGTTGATGTAGCGAAAGACGGCAAGGAGATTGGAGAGATTGTCTTTTTTGGCAATATTTGTGCCAAGGAGTATCTTGGTGATCCGGAGGCGACAAGGAAGTTGTTCGCGGGTGGCGGTCTGCACAGTGGTGATTTGGCTGTTTGGCATGAGGACGGAAGTGCACAGATTTTGGATAGACAGAAGGATATCATCATTTCTGGTAGGCTCACTGACTACCTTCTTTAGAGCTTAGTGACTAATGAAATCCATAGGTGGAGAGAATATATCTTCTGTAGCGCTCGAAGCAATGCTCGTACAACACCCAGACGTGCTTGAAGCCGGTGTAGTGTCAGTGTCAGACTCGCACTGGGGCGAGAGGCCAAAGGCCTACATCACCGTGAAAGAAGGCAAGTCAATGAAAGGAGAGGATCTGATAAGTTGGGCGAAACATGAGAGTGCTATCAGCAAATTCATGGTACCGCGGGAAGTTGAGGTCGTAGAGGAGCTGCCTAAGACGAGTACGGGGAAGGTAAAGAAGAACGTGTTGAGAGCATGGGCGAAAGGGGATTACAGCGAGAAATGATAACAGGATAAATAAAAAGCTTCTTAGGACTGGGTTCTAGTGGATTTAAAGACAAAACACTATAAACTTAACTAGTTACAGGTGGTTAATCTTATAGAAAGTACTGATATTCATGACCTCGACAATGTTGATACACATATCGGCTCTCCAAATTCAATTCTATGCCGATGTCTTTATCGATGTTCATGTATTCATTGAATTCTGAATGCGTGAGAGTTTCAGGAATTGAGTAGTTGTGTTTACTAGCTCCAAAGACTCAAAAGAGGTTGTTAGATCTGGTCAAAAAGTTCACAGGTATAAAATTACCTCAGTCAACTCCAATGGTTATGATAAGTAGACTAGAACTTGTCCATAGCGGCTTGACGAGTCTTAGCAAATTGGTATTTATTCACCACCAAACGCCCCACATGTACAGAAGTTAGAGATTTCAGGCCCAATTCTACATATCTCTTCACTTAGAAATCTTCGCAATCCTGCCTCCAGCTTCGCCTGTGGCGCTTAGGAATTCGGCATAATTTCGAGCTACAGTTGTTTTGCCTGTTCCAGTATTGCCGAGAAACACGGTACCAAATCGTCCCTCCTTCCAACTCCACGCCTTGTCGTACAGATGTTCCAACAATTTACTTGAGCTTTGACACATGAGTCTTAATATTTTGAAGCCCAACTAAGTTCATGATCTTTGCATAGCTTCCTCTATTTTACCTGAGTTCGTAGTTGCCATTTCTTCTTCATCATCTGTGTCTTCAACTTTAGCCGCTTCATCGTCAATCTCTCCTTCCTCGTCAAGAGACTCTGCCCCGGCTGGACATATGGCTAACAAAAGGTTTCCCTTTCGTTCAGGTTTGGCACTGTTATTCCCCTCCAAGTAATTATCTATGACCGTGGATTTTATCAATTGGTTCTGCGGACAGTACACATCTAAATTATGGGGTTTTTCGAGGAGAATTCCATCCCCACATGTACACTTTTGTCGGTAGCATATATCAATATCGGAGGGACCGAAGAACTCGTTTCTTTGTCGTTGATAGTCGATATTCCAAATGCTATTTGTTATTAGAATGTCGCGGTAACTGGCGGAGAGATTCAAAAATATGGAGGGTTCTAGCTTCTGCGATGGAGGGACCATCTTCTTCGGCTTCGTATTTGAGCTCCAACATAGCCCGGATTTGATTCGGTAGGAATAATGGAAGGTTTTTCAGACGAGCTGATGATCAACTCCCAAGAAGCTGTATCGTCCGAAGCCTCTTTGCCACTTGGTGATATCAGTATAATTGTGTTTTCCTCCTCAAGGCAGGAGCAGTTTTTTTCAGTACCAGACGGGATGTCTGGAGATTTTGGATCCGGCTGCTGCTCAGTCTCCAACCCAAAAATTTGAAACGATGATGAGCTTTCAACTACGTATTCCTCGTCATCGCAAGGCACCAATTCATCTAATTCCTTTGTTGATGCTTCTGGCAAGCTTGGAGCATACCCGACTGTGGTTCCATTGAGGTTCCTGTAAATCTTTTGGGGTCGAATATGGTTTCTCAAGAATCGAGAGACTGTTTGATTGATATCACTGAGTGCCAGCTCAGTGCTCGAAATCTGCATAGAAATACTTGAAACTCTCTTTTGTGGTCGTACATATGGCCAGTACTCATCAAAGTACCGCTTCTGGACCAGACCACCAAGAAATCGACCAGTCTTTAGGATGTTGAAATTGAGAAGAGTCTCGAGATGGAGCAGACGGGGGTCAAGCCCTGGACGTCCACTAATGGCATATTCTCGACGTAAAGCCGGCAGTCGCGTTGACATAGGGGCCTTTAGGTTTTTCTGAACCAGTACCTTCGGATGCTGGTGACAGCACCTCTCAGTAGCATCCACAAACCCCCCCTTGAACAGCCGTAGATGGAAAACAGAGAGAGTGTCTAAGGTTTGCTTGATGTTGTTTCCGATATCTAAAATATCTTCCGGTGATTTTGAATGTATTTTTGAGATTCTCCTGCATCTAGTCAATTTCTGATGGCTTCCAGGTGTATCTCCGTCTTCCAGGCCCCCATTTGACAAGAATGATTGCTGGTCTAGCATATTAAGGTAATGGCATGGGCAATAAACACACAAAAAGTAAAAAGCAAATCGAAAACTACTAGGTAAAAGAAAATGAGAAATGGGCGGCCCAAGTATCTATTTTACTCAATTTATGCTATCGACTCTAGATATCCAACTCGGTGAACAGTAAGTACCCGCCTCCCTCCTGCCTAGCGGCCCCAGGAGGGAATGCTCGCGCACGATACATATCCAGGACACTAGCATTAACATCTTCCTATAACAGTGACCCGTCCAGGATTCAGGAATGTGGTGAGTCGCTGGATTGGTGAAGATGGTGGTTGCCGCCTATCCAGCCTAGTGTGCCGCCCTATTTTTGTTTGTGACCGTCGTGGCATGAATCACACAGCCATATGTGCCGCACCAGACCATGCTCTTATATCTTCAAAACTGGTGGTAATAATCTAAGGGTATTAGCATATCAGAAGCATCATTACGCATTCATTGGCACTATTGACCATCTCGGTCTGCATTCTTCTGGTCAAAGTTTGGTAGGAGGTAGGATGGGATCAAGTCTGCTAGCTCTCAAAACTTATCCTACAGCCAGCCGTGGCACGGGTAACCGATCACGTTCTATGATTAATGATGAAACCAGTTGGATTTGGATTTGAAGATAGAGTTCAAGAAAACAGATAGATCAAAGTAGTATCTATCTCTATTTGATACTGAGTCATACAGAAAGCAAATAAAGTTTCAACCCCGCTCCGAATCAAAATATCACGGGACACCGCGCTCAGTTCGTGTAAAGTGCACGAATAGTTACATGAAGTGGCGCGTGAGGCGTGTCCCAACCAGGGAAATTCAGTGCACCGGTCTCAGCCCGCGCATTCCTCGCTTGCAAAGAGCCAATGGAGGGCCATCTTCCAAAACTCTAGTTGGACAGATACGATGGGTCGTCGAGGGAGATTACTATTCAGTGGAGGAGTCGGTGTAATTCGTAAGCTTTGGCGGTTTGTCGTTTTCTAGAACTCTATATAAGAATGGGCTTGCACGCCGCTTCCCTCCTTCTTTGACACCGTCTCTCAACTAAATTTTACACTGCTTTCAATATACTGCTGAGGATCCTTTGAATATCAAAAGCTCGATCTACTCCATTCCCCTTTCAACTGTTCTCAATGGCTGAATCTTGGTCTGCACCACCCGCTGGCACTCCATGTTGGGTTGAGATCCCCGCCTCAGATGTCCAGGCAACCAAAGTAAGACCAACTCCTTAATCCCATCTCTCACTCTGCTCTAACCACCTCGTAGGATTTCTATTCCTCCCTTTTTCCTTCCTGGGAGTGGAAAGCACCCAGCGACGCCGAAAAATACCCAGCCGAAAGAATCGCCATGTACAGCTTCGCAGGGAAATCCGGTAGGTTCTATATCCTCCTAAGATCCTTTCTATTGACTTCGCCGTCCCTGTTCCTGTTCCTGGCTCATGCTGATCGGAACGAAATAGGGCTCTCGGGCGGCATCGTACACGTCCCCGCGAGCTGCAAAGAAGCCGGCCAAGCTCAAGGATGTGGCGTCACCATCTATCATTTCGTTGAAAGTATCGATGAGGTATGTTTTAGCATTATGTAACCTCTATCCCCACAGGTCGAAACTGCCTGTCAGTTTTCGCACAATGAGTTAACAAAAAATCAGACAGCAAAGACGGTCGTCTCCCTAGGAGGCACGGCTGCAGGCGAGAAGACTCCAGAAGGCGATCATGGGTTCTACATGTATTTCAAAGATGTAGCTGGGAATCGATTTGGTCTTTATGAGTTGCGCAAGGCATGAAGGCGTGAATTCAGATGGGGGAGGCTTCGGTTGGTATGTTTTTGTTTAATTGGTGCGTATCAAAAGTTGGTCAACATATCACAAACCCTGAGATGAGTCCTTTCACAAACCCGGCTCTGATAGTGTCTGTTATTGAATTCGCCTTGTTCATCGCCTTCATCCATTAATCCCTTCTGGCTCCACCATGTGAGAATACCTGATTCCCATTTAAGCGAGCCGGCACTAAGCACGTCTTGATCCATAAAGTGTCACGAGATTAGGTGATCTTGTGGAAATTGTGTCGTGAGCAAATGTGCCTTATGAAAACTGCCTTACGAAGCACGACATGCAACAAAATTTTGGGCCTTTTCAGTGTTCGTCAAAGTAGATCTATACTTCTATTCAATTTCCTATTGTATATAATTAGTACTAAAATGAAGGCAAAGCTAACAAGTAGTTCTAGACAGGATGATATCAAGTCTCGTCTATATTCGGAAATGCCATTTAATTCCGAACCTCTAAGATCTATGCACGCTAAATAACATCCATTGGTATCACTGTTTTCACCTTTATACTCCATAAAAAACACCAGTCAAGCATCACGGATCCAAACATTGACAATCCTCAATATCTCCTCCACTTGACATACCACTTAGCAAACTGGGGCATTTGGCAGCAATAGAACCATCCGTAGCACACTGCATTAGCAGTCCCCAAATCCGCTCCATGGTGAACCCGAAGAATGGGTTATCGGGTGTGTCGATTGCGTCTCCCACTATTTTTGGGCTATGGCTCCATCCATCGCCCTTCGAGTTGATGGCTTCCAGCAGATCTTGCCAGATCTTCTTATCTACACCTCTAATCCTCCGTCCGGACGCGACAAATTGGCCTTTATACGATAACAAGATATGCGCATCCAACTCACAGGCCTGGCCATAGATCTTGTAGTAGATAGATGGGATGACGGAAAAGGAATCCGACCACCCCCAGCGGTCTTCGCAGGTGATGCAATCACATACTACACCTGTGAAGCCTAGACTCAACATCCCTGTATTTGAAACCAAATACGAATTGATTCGCGGCAGTAGCTCTCGCATGTTGTGAGCGTGCGCTTGAAGAAACATGGTTTGTTCAGCCAAGGTATCCCACTTGTTGACGATATGGTGTAAATAAGTACCTCCTTCTCGGCCGAGATTCTCCAGATGCTCGACAGTATTTGCTCCCGTCAATGACTTTAATTCCTCAAGGTTTGCCTTGGGACTTTTGGTGTATATGATGATATTTGGCGTCAGATTGGAGAGTAAAGTTGTCTGCTTAACGCTATCAAGCATGCGCTTCACCGATTCGGTTGATTCGTCATACATAGAAACAACAATGTCAAAACGAGAAGATGGGGTATATTTGATATCAAGGCTTGCGGGCAAAGGGTGTGGAATCGAGTTTATCGAGAAGGAATAGAGAGATGAGATGCAACCCGATGACAGTACAATGAGCACAATTAAAGCGCAGAGAACGAATGACCGGCTGGTTTTGCGAAGCTCGCTTGACGGTCTATTGAGAGCGGTTGAGAAATGCAGTTTTGTAAGATCTATGGCTCTTGTGAAATTGAGGTGGATTTGAGTCCAGCCAGCAAGAGACAGCGCTGCCGCTATTGAAGATGCGATTTGTATCCATGAGACAACCACTAGAGGTCTGGTATATGTTGTTATCAAAACAACAAGAAGATTAGACATGGCAGATGCCAAGTTGTCAGTACTAGAGACCGGAATATTCGAATACCCCGATAGTGAATCCGTAAATGAGATAGGCGAGTACGCCAATGGACCGCTTCCAGTGAAGGCAGTACCGACGGCAGCGACGGTATTGACCAGTATAATTGCAAAAGTTGAAAGAGACATGGAGTTCGCCATGCGTATATCTTCCAAAGCCCAGCCACTGATCACACTCAGGACGATGCCAATGGTTAGGGACATAATAAGAAATCCATGGTAAGAGTTTAGCCTGGCGTGATGCGAGGATACCAGTACTTCGGCTCCGATGGTAAAGAAAGCCCTAGAAACGCCAATAGATATCATTCCTGTACATCCCCAGATCAAGCCCGGTACCATGAGACGATACTCGTTGTAAAGAACAGTAGTACATGCCCCAAGGGAAACAAACGCTTCCCAAGGAGCGCTTTTCTGAGCTCGAGAAGGAGAACAACAAATGAATAAAATGAGAGACTCGACGGCATATATGACGGGCTAATCGACGTCAGTAAAAGTTGCCAGTCACGGAGAAATACGCACGTATATCATAACTAAAACAGGAAGAGAGGGCATATGTAAAATCCCTTCCAGGAGCATGGGCAGCGAGGCGCCAGCGGTTATAGCTGCGGGTATCATATACAACCAAGTGTGATTTGGCCAGAGTTCTTTTGGGAGTGAGCGACGCCCTATACCCCAGTTTGCTAGTTTCCCTTCATTTTCATCTGAAGGTCCTGTGGAGAGGCAACAAGTGATTAAGTATACCAATAGTATGGCAACATTCCAATGCATCGAAATTGCAAGAGCTACCTTTTGTCAGTTCAAGTGTGCAGACTTGCTATAAAAGAGGGCTCACGGTAGTCTAACAAACTTTAGCAAGAAACAGTATAAATTTGAGGATTTAATACTCACGGTATCCATAGTTGACCATCAGCTGCTTGGTGGTATGTAACACAGTTGCAGAACATATTGTCCAGACGCTGTGAATTGACATTTTGTTAGAACAGTGGAAGTTGAGAGGGGAGAATAGATGTGTCCTATTCACATACGTTGCTCTGTAAATGCTGCATTCGCCAGGCTGGGTGCTTGCCTCTCCTAGTTGATCCAGCAAAAAGGTAGGAGTTGGGATGGTTGCCGGGGCCTCATCGTGTAGCGCGGAGTATCTTACCGGCTGGGAATTCGTCCAAAGCATTTTTTATTGTAACATTGATGGAAAGTTTTTTGAGGAGTGTTGCAACACCGTCCACGAACGACAATGAGGATCTAATGCAGCTTATGCCAATACTAGAGGCACAGCATTTTGACACTTGGAGTTTGTTGGGCTTACGCTGTACTTTTACGAAAAGACGAGGGAAATGACTTGGCAAATGCAAAGAAGACTACTAGTGGATCGAACTTGTCGGCTTGATAGTAGGGTTAATAAGGGGGGAGGAATCTCCAGTACACCCATACAGCTTACCTGCCAGCCTGCCTGGTCCGGGACGGGCACCGGATCGCCCATTTGCTGATCATTACGCAGGCTTGCACGGTATATATGCCGAATAGGAACGTAACCGAAACATGAATACATCGGTACCTAGCTGTAACTGGCTACCTAAATACCTAATTCCAACAAAGACAACATGCCCTGCCCTTTGTACTTCGTACTCTGTAGGTACTTATGACAGTACGGACTACTTGGGTGGCTCGATACATTCTTGAACCCTATTATGTTGCGTTACTTAATACAATGCTGTAGCTGCTGCCGGTATTGTAAACATACCGAGTGTAAGCTATTGCAAACTTGCTACATATGCTGTAGCTACAACGTTGGATAGAAACCGGCCTAGCCAATCATAAGCTACGTGCTGGGAGATGTGATGTGCTAACGCCGATTCTGGTGTTCCAAAAAGATGGGGCTGTACTGAAATAATAAGCGGTAGAGTTTTTACTTGGCACTTGGCATTCACCCCTTCCTCCTTGCACTAATAATTACAACTACTACTACTGTATATACAAGCATTTGTAAAAGTCATGGTTCAATCAAGTTGACTTCTTTACTACTCTTGTTCGTTGCTATTCTTGATTCTTGCAAAGAAGACTCAACTGTATAATCAGAAAGTGTTAGGTCAGGAGTTGGCCCCCTTACCTTACTTGACTCCTGATCTTCATTAATCTTATTACAGGTACTCGCTTGTCAATATTGGTCCGGATATTCGTTCCAATCGGGTAGTTATTGCGGACACCAATAATAGTATTGGCCACCAGCCTGTTCTTGAGGATACCTGGTGAAGGTACAGTACAGCACATGTTGCTTTTATTCGTCGCAATTCAACCCACTACTTGGGAAGTTTCAAATTCTTCCGGTTCAAGCTTGAGCTTCTACGAGTTTATGAATTGGGAGATTGTATCCACTCCCGCTCCACAGTTTCTTCCATGTTACAACGTATGATACGACAAGCGAAGCTCAGCCCTATACAGTGGGTTGATGGCAACCTAAATCTCGCAAAAATCTCTAGGACAGGTATGGGTTTCGATGCTTACTTCGTAGAATCTGCGGGCAAATCTCGAACTTACAGGAGGATTCTTATAATCTATGTCTGCTGAAACAGCAAACTGCAAGTAGTAAGTAGCAAGTAGCAAATAGACCTGTCTTGCTTTGTTTGTTTGGTCCCTATTTTCGCCCGCTGTCCCCTCGCTTAACACTTTCCCAAGATCAACGAATTGCAGGTAAACCTAACGTCACGGTTTTAGACTTATTACTTACTTGATATACTCCGCCTCACTGCCCTCCTCTTAGGTCGCTTGTGATGTTCTGGGGAATCTGGGTTACTTTATCACAGCGATACTACCCAAACGTTCGTGTTCAATATTTAGTACTTTAAGCGAACATTGAACAATCATTCGCTGTCTGAAACTTAGTTAGGGTAGCGATTATTATTACTGCGCCTACCTTTGTTTGCCAATGGCATGGTGAGGTAAGTTTAGCAAGATCCTTTGGAACTAGGCAGGTACTTAAGGATCATGATAGACTGATGCAGATGTGGTATGACTATCTGATCTCAGTGCCTTACCTCGTTGGTTCACTTATCTATCTTACTGTGAGATTCAGTTAGTTACCGAATATTTGCAGACTTTACACACGATCTTAAATAAACAAGCACCTTCATTGATTTCATCAAAGCAAGTCTCAACAGCGCAATGGGTTCCCCAACGTACACTTATGACCCCATTTCCTCACCATGGAGCAAGAATTTCCTCATCACTTCCTGGTTATTTCAGACCATCTACACAAGCTTGCTCAGCATCATCACTGGCGTCATTTTCTCTAAAAGAGATGTCTATGGGCACGGTACAGGCCACCACCCCTACGATGATGGGTATTTCCGAGGCATCTCCATTTTGTAAGCTTCTTCAATTCTTACGCACTCTTTTGGATAATTGAGTGGAAACCACTAGGACTCTCTTTTGCACTCCAAGCTTTGCCATAGCCCAAATTATTTTCTTCATTCCGCAAATCATTCGATACCGCCAGAATCGATTGCACCCGCTAGGTGTACTGATCATGGCAATTTGCTCCGAGATACTATGGTTTGTAGTATTTTCCCTCGCAGTTTCTACTTTCGTTGTACCCTGGTCGCACTGGAACGGTTATTCCCTACTGATGGTCTTCCATGCATTTATCCTGTAAGTATCACTAAACCCATGTGCACTTGGAAAGTAGCAGAAGCTAATATCATATAGTATTCCTGGGACAGTGCATCTAGTATATGCAAGCCAGGTCTATCGTAGGTACAAAAACGCAAGAAAGGACGCAAACAGAATCGATCTTGAAAATCTGGAGAACTTTGAACGAAATGTAAAGATCTAGAAATGAAAGCGACACATACAATTCAGTGATAGTTCGCATGCGAAAAAGAAATAAGGATGTTGTAATGAATAATAGAAAAGTGGGAAGCCAAACAACTGTTGCGATGCGATGCTGATTGAGAACAAAATTCATATAGGAAGAACAACCATATCCAATACTATAGTTAATTTATGTGAGCAGTATCTGCCGGGAAGGGAAATACAAGACCCTTGATAAACCCACATTAACAGTGCTCTTCATTATTTTCTTCTTGGTTGCCCTGTTTACTCTTCCTACAGCCTCACAAGGCATCGGGTAGTCCCCGCCGGCAGTTCAAATCTACATATGCTTCAGGTTCAATGCTTTTTTGAAATGTTGTTTTTTCTTTCCAAGTGGCCATTGCTATCTCTTGTAGCAGTAAGAGGTGTTCTACAGGTCGTCGTTGTCGTTGAACTTACTACTAGCGCCTTTGGACTGGCTCTGGTCGGAAGATTTGGAACAGTTTGCCCGGACCTCAAAGCTTTTCCGGCCACGGCTCGTAACGAGTGCAACATACAACTTATATGTAGCCCGGTCCATGAGTTCATCATGCTGGCAAGAATAGATAGATGGAGCTTTGTTGCATATCGTAATTCCCGGATGGAACCTTAATATTGGTCCTACTAGTCGATCTCTGGGGTGGTCCTCCGGATATCATCGCTTGCTCAAGCCATGGCGCTTTATTGTCGACAATGGATGGATGGATGCACATTTTGTTGCAAGTCGCGCTCGTAACTTGAGCTGCTCGAGTCATGTGGTCCCCGAGTAGTCGACCTGGGCTCCATCTTCCCTTTGCTATGTTGCTTAACTGCCGTAATAGATTTATACAGCCAGCTCAGTTTTATTTTATATTAACATGCATGCATGTACTACCAATTTCATCAATACTTGCCCTCGGCTATGTTGTCTTTATATACGTCGTATCCCAATCATGTTCGAAACCGAGTTTCACGTGACTGAAATATGGGTGCACGATTGTTTCGAGTGACTTGCCTCTCAAAGGTCTATATATTGTGTAAGGTACATCTTATCCATACCATGTATAGTTCCAGAGAGTTCAGTGATCATATATTAACCAAAGGAAGCTTTAACTTTTCAATTTTATCCAGTTTGACAATTCATATCGGAATCTTGCACTGTAAGTAATCTACTGTATTGCATAGTACCGTATCTCGGGTCCATACACATATTATACTGACGCCAAAACTCTTCTGAAAAAACCTTCCTTACCACAAACAAGTCAGTCCATTTGTTGCAAGTCGCACGTTCCGAGTCAAAGTTCCATATTGGCTCGTCAACACGGAGCGCACAGGCTTGCAAATCATTAACCAGGTCTCAGGTCTCGTAGCGGTCAAACATGACTCGAAAAACCAGCATTTCTTGAAAGTACGTGTAGTCCCGTATACAGTTTCATCGTCACTTGCTCTCTGATCCAACCACTATGCCATCTCAAAAGTTTCGTTGCACATCGCACTCGTAACCAACACGCATCGACGTTTCCGAATGGCTCCAACACAAGTTTTCTCGGGCAATGCGAAGGGGCCAAATTCCTAGCATCAACACATGCTTAGCTCACTTAGTTTCATGCAGCATCCAGTAATCATTCGCTTAACAGTCATCACCAACTTCCGTCGCCAATTTCTAACTTTTGTTGCGTGCCTACAAAATTTCACTTGCCGACCCAGCGACTCAGAATCGTTTCCTTCGCCAACTTGCTTATTCACATAGCCGTATTCACATAGCCGATGCGCAACATGTTAGGATTGTTGGCGGGCGACCATGGGCTTCACCAAAGGCTTGCAACGCCGTTGAATCTTCGACGTGTAAGAGTGGTGGTTGGGGATGGTCCTTGATTTTTTACGAGCCCGCCAGTCGCAGGTGGCACCTCGGGAATAGCCGACAAACACGTGATTAACCCTCGGCTGTCCTTCCCTAATGGGTACTGGCATTTTGGAAGAATCGGAATTGTATGTTAGTTTGGCAGTATGGGAATGAAAGGGATTGTTTTACCTATAACGGTGATGAGATGGAAGATCCCTTGTCCAAGGATCCAAAGCCTGTGGTGTTTCCAACATGACCGACCTCTGGCGTATATAGTTCGTGAAATATGTGATGAGGAATGAGGACACCTTCCAATCTTGAGGAGCGAAAACAATTAACATTATAAAGCTGTTGATAAGTTGGGAGTGATTATAAACCCGAAGCCAAAAATGTTTTTGGATTCTATTATTGCATGACTGTTGTAGAAGTCCATGCCCTCTGGTCTATATAACATCAATAGAAAGGCAACAAGTATAAAAGGTTGAAGGCTACCCTTCAATCCTTTTCAGTCACGTCGACGACTAGATCAATATGTTCCCAAAAGATAAATGAGGAAGCCTTGCGACCCATTCTTGCCCTCTGACAATGTTGTAATAATGAATTGAAGGTAGACTCATATCACAAGATTGCATATAGATGTAACTCAATGAAAATCAAACTCGATCACCTCCTTATGTCGTTCTCAAAGAAAGCAAGCTATATCCAGCCTTTTCCATCTTCTTCCGTTACCCAAATAAATCATCCCATAGATACACATATCCTCCCATCTCCTAGCACCTCATCCAGTGCATTCAATCCATGCATCAATGGCGTTCAGTCAGAATAGCCGACATTGAACACTCATCCCGAAACAGCATACCGCCCAACACACTCACCGGACCATCAACCAACCTCGCTCCCATGGGCCATTGCCCAAATCCAAGGCGGAATAATCCAATAGATTCTTGCCCAGGGGCTTCAAAGTGCTTTTTGACGCATGCCTTAGGATTTTCTGTTACGAGTGCACCATACAGCATCCTTCTACAATACCCACAGCTCCAGAACCATCCCGTCGGGATTTTCTTTCTTACTTTTTCAGTTGCGCATAGAGTTGATGGCGTACAATCCTTCGTGATGCCGGAGAACGTTTAGCTATTTCAGGACGGTGGGGCGGGTATGCACTGTCAGCTTCGGGGACATAGGGAAGTAAGACTCTACAATTAAACGATGTTGGAGTCCTAGGGTGGCACGAGGCTGAAATTCTTACTTCGCTGAAATATTGTATTGGAGAAATTGATTTTGATATATGTTGAGCGCACCAAACAGAGAGACGATGAGAATACCTATATTTCTTCGCTTCAGCAGTTTATGCCGATGTCGTCTGATTTGGTTGATGTGTCGATCGATCAATATTAACTTAAGAACGATGGACTAAGAATAATACTACAGGATGCAATCTAGCTCTTCTCGAGCAAGTTCTTTGATTCGCAAGTCTAAAGAATCGTAAATGTCGAGAATGTCAACTAATCGTGTACCAAATAAAATTCTGAAGGAGTATCTCCCACCGCTAGATACATATCTATTTGAAGACATCCCCGTTTACTCAGACACATACTGTACGAAAATGTATGTTTTAGGGTGAATTGGTGTCAGATTCTTGATCCTTGTAGTTTTTTTTAACGGAAGGAGGGATTCAAGTCAAGGACTTAATATCTATACTGAAAACATAAAACTGTTCGTTTTTGAATCTGGAAGTCTCTAACCGACATCCGTTTAGCATATTGAATATAATATCCAAGTATATTGTTAGACTATACTTAAATTGCACTAGTGAATGATCTGAGATACTCAAACGGGCACTGACAGGGTCGATGCGGCCTCCTTAACTGCACGAAAGCAGTTCGTCGTCAGACTAAAATTTAGATTATGACAGGTATATTCTAGATTAATCATAATCACTTGTCGAGATTACCGGTGTATTCAAAAAGTAAATGGAGACTGCATATGCCGGAAGCTCATACTGCGTAAAAAAAGAGTCTATAATTTCATGAACTTGTAACTTGTCCATAATCACTGAAGTCTGGAGTTTGATTGTATTCCTACCCCTTGACACAAGCACGACCCATTAATCATTAGTCATTAGTCAGTAGCCATTAAACCGCTTAAAACTCCAAATTAAACTTTCAGAAAACAAGGACCCAATCATATTCGCTCTGTTTTCTTGAATGATGGTATATAAAGCTCTCCGTCAACTTCGATAGTCGCCCGAACTATATATACTCCTATCCTTGCCCATCTGTCAAATTTGCACTATAGATTCTATTGTTCTGATTATATTCCCCAAAATCAGGTTATCTGACGCAAGCTACCATATGCTATTTATTAGGCACCTTATTTCCGTAGACTCTTTGATGCTCCTTAACCTGACGAGTGAGAAAGTGTAGTCGTAGATCACAACTTTCGCTCCATTTAATCACTAGATGTTGTTCATTCTTAATCCATTCGCTAAATTTTCGATACTATCTTGTTGAGGTCCGAAATTGGCTCCTACTTTGCAAAAGCACTATGTAGGTACTTCAGCAATGTAGAAAATCTGGATGGCAGTGCGTAGTGAAAGATGTTCTTCGGCATCGAAGTAAAGGACGCCACAAGTACGCTTGTGACCTAATAAAGGGGCTATTTGCGGATACGTGCTTTTCTAGCCAGCACAAAGATTTAATGTCACTGCACGTAAACTTTGAAAATAGGTTCATGCTAAACCTATATGAACTTTTATTTTCTAGAATATGTAATGACCAAGAGGGCTTCAGCTTAGCTCTCAACTTCACGCGAAGTTATAGTCAATATGTTTCAGCATTCTGTGTTCGCTTTGCTGCTTTATGTTCTTGTATTAACGCAAAAACTAGGTAAACTAAGCTAATCTAAGAAACTGGCTTAGGAGTCGGGGATATCAGAGCAGAAAGCAGCACTATACCTTGCCCTAGGTACAACAGCTTGTGAATACTGGCTCTAAGATCAGCATGAGAGTTACAGCCTACTCAATACATATCAGTGAATGTCGGTTCGTAGGCACCAGCTCCTAAACCCTTACTCATAAATCATTTGACGGTGAATGTAGGCTCGTAGCTCATTGGCTCGTAGACGCACTCAACTAGCAACTAGAGCGGAAGTTACAATTGGTAAGAGCTATATAGAACTAATGAATCATAAAATTCCTATTGCTGTATTTAGTTCATTTGAAGTTAGAACTGCCCGTGTAACGAAAACTGCCTTTGACTATATGCTGCAGGATCTAGAATACGCCAATAGGAGAAGTGGGTTTGGGTTTTGGGCAGTTCTTCAATCTCAACAGCTTCATAAGAGCATTATGTTTGAACATATAGTATTCTTGAGCACAATGTGAGTGAACCTAGATCCTACTAAATTTTTTAACTCTACCATTATTGAAGGATTTAAGTTTGTTGGTGAGAGGAAGCACAGTTTTGGCTGGTATGTAATTTGTGGAAGGAGTTTACTTGGTCCAACTACTTCAAGCCATTCGTCTTCAAGACAAAAGACAATATGCTGGAGAAGAACTATTTTTAAACTCGCAAAGTGTTGACGACGAAACTTCACGATAATGGAGAAGGCATTCCCGTGACCCTACGTCAGTTCTCTCCGGTAAGCGAGCTGACGGTTGGATTCAAATTTGAGATTTCACCTGCCGAATCAAAACTCAGGTGAGAAAGAATTTGAACTTTGCAAAAGAATTCGGTTCTAGCAATACTACCGTATCACTAATTTCCTTTTTACCGAATTTTCTTCCGGCATCAGCAATTATTTCGAAAAGAATCGTTATTGTTAGGCCGCCACACCAAACGGCGCTAACGTAGAAAATCCGAACATCGAAACCTTGGTGGGGTAAAAATCCCCTCTATCCAAGCGATAGCAGCAGAAAGTTGTTGCAACCACAAAGTCATACCAACTTACACCACATTCAACCAGAAAGCAAATCGCAATTATGGTTTCCGCATCCAAGCTCGCTCGTGATGCCAAAAAGGCTGCCGCCATCGCTGATGGTACCGCTCCCAAAAAGACGGTTGCCTCGCGATCCAAGGCAGGATCAAAGACTGCCAGCACTGCGTCCAGTGTCGCTGGTGATGATACCCCCCCAATGCTAGATGACGATGGAAACGAATTGTCTGCCATGGCAAAGAAGAATGAGGAGATCAAGCGTTTGGCGAACCAGATGGATAAACACGGCCTCTCCGACAGAGTTACAACCGGTGTTCTCAGTTCGCTGAAGGCCAGCAGAGATGTGAAGATCACTGCTGTCTCTTTGGTGTTCCACGGTCGAGTCCTGATCACCGATACCACCCTTGAACTTACCTACGGTCGTCGCTATGGTCTTTTGGGAGAAAACGGATGTGGCAAATCGACTAGTAAGTGCCTACAAATGCACGAAAATGAAGACTTGAGTGTTTCCAATATGCAGAAAATTACTGACTCGCTCGAAACTAGTGCTCAAAGCAATTGACAAACGCGAATACCCTATCCCAGACCATGTTGATATCTATCTGCTCAACGAAGGTGCTCCTCCTAGTGAGTTGGGTGCTTTGGAATGGGTTGTAAAAGAGGCCGAAAATGAGATGGAGAGACTTGATAAAGAGGCCGAGCGGATCTTGGAGGATGAAGGGCCAGAGTCCCCATTGCTCATGGATCTCTACGAGGTAAGACACTCTCGCTGTTCCTGGTGTGACAAAATTAACAGACTATAGCGTATGGAAACCATGGATCCTTCTACCTTCTCTACTCGTGCATCCCTTATCTTGACCGGTCTTGGTTTCAATAAGAAGACAATCCAAAAGAAGACCAAAGACATGTCTGGTGGATGGCGTATGCGTGTGGCTTTGGCCAAAGCTCTTTTCGTCAAGCCTTCTCTTCTCCTTCTCGATGACCCCACAGCCCATTTGGATTTGGAAGCCTGTGTGTGGCTCGAAGAATACCTTAAGAAATGGGACCGAACCCTTGTCCTCGTTTCCCACTCCATGGATTTCCTTAACGGAGTCTGCTCCAACATGATTGATATGCGCCAAAAGAAACTTATCTACTATGGTGGTAACTACGATTCTTACTCAAAGACCCGATCCGAGCAAGAGGTCAACCAAATGAAGGCCTACACCAAGCAACAAGACGAAATCATCCACATCAAGAAGTTCATCGCTTCCGCTGGTACATATGCCAATTTGGTCAGACAAGCCAAGTCCCGCCAAAAGATTTTGGACAAGATGGAAGCAGATGGATTCATCCAGAAGGTCGATGAGGACCGCGTGTTCACATTTAGATTCGCAGATGTCGAGAAGCTTCCTCCTCCAGTTCTCTCCTTCGATGATGTTACCTTCTCTTACTCCGGAAAGAAGGAAGATGAGCTATACAGAAACCTCGATCTCGGTGTGGACATGGACTCTAGAACTGCTTTGGTCGGACCCAATGGTGTTGGAAAGTCCACCCTCCTCCGTCTCATGACCGGTGCACTTTCACCTACCGGTGGCCAAGTCTCACGCCACACTCACTTGAAGATGGGTGTCTACAGTCAACACTCCTCCGAGCAACTTGATCTTACCAAATCTGCCCTTGATTTCGTCAGAGATAAGTACGCAGAGAAGAGTCAAGATTACCAGTACTGGAGACAACAACTCGGCAAGTATGGTCTTAGCGGAGAATCACAAACTGCTTTGATGGGTACCCTGTCCGAGGGACAGAAATCCCGTATCGTCTTCGCCCTTCTTGCTATTGATGGACCCAACATGTTGTTATTGGATGAGCCTACCAACGGTTTAGATATCCCTACCATTGACTCTCTGGCCGATGCCATCAACGCATTCACCGGCGGTGTGGTGGTCGTGTCCCACGATTTCCGATTGCTCGATAAGATTGCGTAAGTTTGAAATCCAGTCCCTCTCTCTCTATCACCCAAATCAAATACTAATTCGTTTCCCCTCACAGCAAGGACATTATGGTGTGCGAGAACCAAACAATCCGCAAATGGCCCGGCAGCATTGGCGAGTACAAGGACCACTTGCGCAAGAAGATGATGTCGATGGGAGCGGTCTAAAGTACTAAAGCATGCAGAAGCGCGTAGGGCAAAAGTTGAAGCATTACTTACCGGTGGGTGGTTGCATGCCATATATCCTAAGGGGAGCGGTTTGGATGGGAGGCTCCACAACCAAGAGAGGTGGTGACGGCCGACGAGCATCTGGCAGCCCCCGGATGGATATCATGGAGAAAGATGGCATGGGATAGAAAGCTTTTATGAGATTTTTTTTTAGAGGCGTTCTTCGAATTGAATTCTGTCCCCAATCATTCTGTAGCAACGGGCCGTGGGCAATATCATTGAACGTGATGATATCATGTGTGTATGTGTGTGCGCGAGTGTGTAGACTTTGGTGATCATAGGTATGTTGGTTGATGGACATCATATCAAGTCGCCCCCCCTCCCTCTCCCCCTTTTCCCCTTCGCCTTCCTTTCTTTTTCCATCTCTCTTTTCTGCCTCATCTCCCCCCAATCTCCTCCCTTTCTTTGCTTTCTCTCCTTTTCCCCATTATTATTCT
>Ga0247814_10000940_pt1 | contig 19196 bp, 22 predicted proteins | sample UWRJL179409R1_FD_179947 | JGI IMG/M metagenome (GOLD analysis project Ga0247814, IMG submission 179947) | Plant litter microbial communities from Arlington Agricultural Research Station in Wisconsin, United States - UWRJ-L179-409R-1 | ecosystem: Environmental > Terrestrial > Plant litter >...
CAATAAAAATAGACGATTTAGTTCGTCTTTTTTTATTGGTAACAGTTTTAATATCTACCCTTTGCCTAACACTAGAAATATGCTATAATTAACCTAATTATATATAGCTTTTAAAACAGCGTTTTATGACAGCCCAGAGGAGGGCATATTTTTATGAAAGACCCAAAACAAATTCGCAACGTTGCAATCATCGCTCACGTTGACCACGGAAAGACTACTCTTCTCGATGGACTTCTAAAGCAAAGTAATACTTTTGGTTCACACCAAGCTGAAATGGATCAATCATTGATCATGGACAGTGGTGACCAAGAACACGAACGTGGTATTACAATTACCGCTAAGCAAACCTCTGTTTACTACGGTGATTACAAAATTAACATTATCGACACACCAGGACACGCCGACTTCTCTGGTGAAGTTGAACGTACGCTTAACATGGCTGACGGTGTACTTCTTATCGTTGACGCCCAAGAAGGCCCAATGCCACAAACTAAGTTTGTGCTTTCTAAAGCCCTTGAACTTGGTTTGAAGCCAGTTGTTATTATCAACAAAATCGACAAGCCATCACGCCGTATTGACGAAGTGATTGACGAAGTTTCTGACCTCTTCTTGGAACTTGCTATTAGCGACGACCAACTTCACTATCCTGTGTACTACGCAATTGGCCGTGAAGGTAAAGCGTGGACAACACTTCCAGACAACCCAGCTGAACACACTGACCTTACCGTTGTGTTTGAATCTATCATCAACGACATTCCTGCACCTACAGTTGAAATCGACAAGCCATTCCAGATGCTCGTTACCTCACTTGCATACGATACTTTCCAAGGTAAATACGCAATTGGCCGTATTACTCGCGGAACAATCAAAAAAGGTCAAGGAATCGTACTTATGAAGCGTGAAGGTGACATTGTTGCCTCTAAGGTTGATAAAGTGTTTGGTTACCGTGGTCTTAACCGTGAAGAAATCGACGAAGCTGGTGCTGGTGACATTGTTGCTATTACTGGTATCGGTGATGCGCACATTGGTGAAACACTTGCTGACAAAGAACAACCGGAAGCTCTTCCAGTTATCGACGTTGAAGCACCAACACTAAGTATGTACCTTGGTCCAAACACTAGCCCACTTAAGGGTAAAGAAGCGAAGTACAATACAAGCCGCCAAATTGGTGACCGTTTACAACAAGAACTTGAAACAAACGTTTCACTCCGTGTTCGTGATGAAGGTATTGGATTTGTTGTTTCTGGACGTGGTGAGCTTCACCTTTCAGTTCTTATCGAAACACTTCGTCGTGAAGACTACGAATTTGAAGTTGGACGACCTCAAGCCGTAACTATCGAAGAAGATGGTGTTGTTAAAGAACCAGTTGAAGAACTTCTCGTTGAAATCGGTGGTGAATTCCTCGGTGCTGTGAGCCAAGAAATGGGTGCACGTCGTGCAACAACATTGAAGCAAGAACAAACTGCTTCTGGCGCAACTCGTGTAACATTCATTATTCCTACACGTGCAATGATTGGTCTCCGTAACATTCTTATGACTGCTACTAAGGGAACAATTATCATGAACAGCTTGCCTTACGGCTACCAACCACTTGGTGCTAAAATTCAACAACTTCGTAACGGTGCACTTATCGCTACTGAAGCTGGTCAAACAACTGCTTTTGCGCTTGATAACGCAGCTGCACGTGGAACACTCTACGTTGGCCCAGGTACAACTGTTTACCAAGGTATGATTGTTGGTCTATATAACCGTTCAGGTGACCTTGATGTTAACGTTTGTCGCGGTAAGCAACTTACAAACATGCGTACTTCATCAAGCGATGGAACAATTCAGTTGACTCCATTTACTGACCTTAGTCTTGAGCAATCAATCGACTTCCTAGAAGACGATGAGCTCCTCGAAGTAACACCAAAGAGTGTCCGTCTTCGTAAGCGATTCCTTGATCCTAACCAACGCAAACGCAACAAATAGTTTCGTTCTGGAAAAATTAAAAATAGCTGGCAGTAATTTGCCAGCTATTTTTAATTTTCTTTCGCTTAATATTAGCCGTAGCTGTGGCATATAAAAGCACCAAAGTTTATACTGATTACATATGGCACGAAAGATAAAAACAGATATAATTACAGACCCGCTCAAAACAGCGTTGGTAAAAACCGCCGGAGTTCTTCTTAAAAACGGTAAAGATGTTGACGAAAACTTGGGTGAACTATTGCTCGATGTACAACGAATGAATGTGTATGGCGATGGAAAAACGTTTGTCGATTTAGTGCCAGCGCACCGCATGCGTTCTATTAAAGAAGAATATAAACTTCTTAAAAAGGACCCTGAATTTGATTTACGAGATTTCGTGACCCGTCACTTTTACGATGCAACCGAAGGGGTATATCAGCGCGTGTACGAAAGTAGCCCAGACCACACGCCACTTGAGCACATCGACGAATTGTGGACGTTCCTTGAACGCCGTAACCGTGTGAGTCGGGGTTCATTATTGGCGCTGCCGCATAAATACATTGTTCCAGGTGGCCGCTTTAACGAGCAGTTCTATTGGGATACGTATTTCATTATGCTTGGTTTGGCATCAAGCAACCGTTGGCGTTCTATTGAAGGTATGATGAAAAACTATACCTACCAAATTCGTAAGTATGGCTACATTCCAACTGCCAACCGTTCATATTTATTAAGCCGTTCACAACCGCCGTTCTTTTCGCATATGGTGGAAATGCTCGCTAATAAAAAAGGGAAGCAAGTACTCCGCGATTATTTGCCATACTTAACTGCTGAGTACCGTTTTTGGATGAAGGGGAGGACTAAGCTAGCTGGTACTGATCATCTTGCGTATCGTCGTTTAGTTGAAATGCCTGATGGCTCACTATTGAACCGTTATTACGATAACAAAACAACACCGCGTCCGGAATCACTAAAGGAAGATGTTGAAACTGCGGAACTATCTGGCCGCGTTGATAATCGCCGTTTGTATCTTCACCTTCGTGCAGCCGCGGAATCTGGTTGGGACTTCAGCTCACGTTGGTTTATGGATCCGCTCGATATTAAGACAATTCACACTGCGGATATTATTCCTGTTGATTTGAATTGTTTGTTGTACCACCTAGAATCAACTATTGCCGATGCATACAAAGCTTCGTTTAACTTCTTGCAAGCTCGCCAATTTAGACAGAAAGCGAAAGCTCGCAAGCAAGCCATTCAAACGTACTTGTGGAACGAAGAACAAGGCTTTTTCCGTGACTTTAACTTCCACCATAGTACACAAACATCAGTCACAAGCTTAGCTGGTGTATTTCCACTATTCGTTAACCTTGCCACGCAAGAACAAGCCGATAGGGTTGCCGATGTGCTTCGTAAAGACTTCCTTCTTCCAGGTGGGTTAGTGACGACCCTTATTGAAAATGGGCAACAATGGGATTCTCCAAATGGGTGGGCACCACTTCAATGGGTTGCTATTAAAGGCCTTCGTAATTACGGCCACGATGACTTGGCAGATGAAATTGCCAAGCGTTGGGTTGAGTTAAACGAAAAAGTATATGCGAAATCGCAAAAGTTCGTAGAGAAGTATAACGTCGAAAGTGCTGATGGCCTAGGTGGCGGTGGGGAATACGTGTTACAAGACGGCTTTGGTTGGACGAACGGCGTGTACGAAGCTTTGAAACGAAACTTCCGAAATTAATTCGTTAAAAGATTTTTTGGTCTTTCAGCTCGTCGGGTAAAAAACCTTTTTGATGTTTGAAATCAGCTTTCCATTCGTAACCTTTTCCATAATCTAAATCTTTCATAAGTTTTGTTGGTGCATTGCGTAAGTGGATAGGCACTGGGGCATCTTGATATTGTTTCGCAAGCGCTTGGGCGTTATGCATAGCATCGGTTGTAGCGCGCGACTTTTCAGATTTCGCGAGGGCAGTGGCGACGTGGAATAAAATGTAATTTGATTCTGGCATACCAACACGTTCAACAGCTTGGAAGGCGTTAAGTGCTAAGCCAAGTGCACCATTACCAGCTAACCCAATATCTTCAGAAGCGAATATGACCATGCGGCGGGCAATAAACTTTGGGTCTTCGCCAGCGTCAATCATTCGCGCCAAATAGTAGAGCGTTGCATCAACATTGCTGCCGCGCATACTTTTAATAAATGCCGAGATAACGTTATAGTGCATGTCACCCTTTTTATCGTAGCCAGGTAAACGTTTTTGTGCAGCCGATTTGACTACTTCAATATCAACTTTTTTAGACATCGTTAACGCAAGTTCGAGGTTACCTAGCGCAACCCGCGCATCGCCACCAGAAAGTTCAGCAATATAATCAATTGCTTCATCGGAAATTCGTTTACCGGCTTTTTCTTCAACAACAGCGTGTTTAAGAATAGCAATAATGTCATCTTTGTTAAGTGGCTCGAGAACCAGCACACGGCTACGGCTTAAGAGTGGAGTAATCACTTCAAAACTTGGGTTTTCGGTCGTCGCACCAATAAGAGTAATAAGCCCAGATTCAACATGAGGCAAGAAAGCATCTTGTTGAGCTTTGTTAAAGCGGTGAATTTCATCGACGAAAAGAATGGTGCGAAGTTGCAAGTTCCAGTTTTGGCGAGCGTGTTCGACAATCCGTTCAACATCTTTCTTGCCGCTTGTTACAGCAGAGATTTCAATAAACTCAGCTTGAACTTCTTGAGCGATAATGCGAGCGAGTGTTGTTTTACCACTTCCGGGAGGACCCCATAAAATAAGGCTGACTGGTTCGCGGTTTTTCACAATTTGACGGATGATTTCTTTGTTGCCAAGAAGGTGTGTTTGACCAATCACTTCATCGAGTGTTTTCGGACGCATGCGTTCAGCTAGGGGAATACCTCGGGACATACCTACTATTATACCTCTTTAACCTGCTATACTTAAAGCATACTGTAAGGAGGTATTTATGGACGGATTTATAATTTTCCTCATTGTCATCGCTGTTATTTTTGTACTAAGTGGGTTAAAGGTTATTAACCAATACCAACGCGGTGTTATTTTGACACTTGGTAAACACACTAGCACTAAGCAACCTGGACTTCGCATTGTTATTCCAATTTTCCAGAAGATGATTCGTGTCGACGTTCGTTCAACACCTCTCGACATCCCTAAACAAGAAGTCATTACCCGAGACAACGTAACAGCTAACATTGACGCTGTTGTATACTTCCGTGTTATTGACGCACCGAAAGCTGTTCTTGAAACAACAAACTATGCATACGCAACCAGCCAATTTGCTCAAGCGGCACTTCGTGACGTAACCGGTAACTTCGAACTCGACGAACTTCTTTCAAAGCGTGAAGAAATTAGCTTGAAGATTAAAGAAATCGTTGACGTACAAACCTCACAATGGGGAATTGACGTTGAAAACGTGAAAATGCAAAACATTGAACTTCCACAAGACATGAAACGTGCCATGGCTAAACAAGCTGAAGCCGAGCGTGAACGCCGTAGTAACGTCATTAACTCACAAGGTGAGAAAGAGGCCGCTAAAGCACTTTCTGAGGCTGCAGCCATCATCTCAGGCACTCCTGGTGCATTAAACCTCCGTACGCTAAATACAATTGAACGTATTAGTACCGAGCCAAGCCAGAAGACAACAATGCTCTTCCCAATCGAATTCATCGACGCGATGCGCGACATTGGTAACGGCCTAAACCGTAAGTAGCCTTGTCAGAACGCTCTACCTCTAGTAAAATAGGTTAAGTTCGTGCGGCTCTTTAGCGATTAAATAGATAATCGTAGAGCGCTGCGCTAAAAGAACAATGTGGCTCTTTAGCTCAGTGGTAGAGCGCTGCCCTGAAGAGGCAGGCGTCCCCAGTTCAAATCTGGGAGGAGCCACCAAAGAAATACTCTCATCGAAAGATGGGAGTCTTTCTTTTCTCAACCCTAATCCATTTGCATTTTACCCTCGGTCACGCTATACTAATTCAGGTTATGCGGGTGTAGCTCAGCTGTTAGAGCGCATCCTTGCCAAGGATGAGGTCCAGGGTTAGAGTCCCTGTACCCGCACCAATAAAATTGCCTCAGTGTAAGCTGAGGTTATTTTATTGGTTTGAATTCATAGTGTCTCTAACCCAGACCGAATCCAGAAGATAATAGTCCAGGAAGCCCGGCGAGCACAAAGCGAGCTGGGGTTAGAGTCCCTGTACCCGTTTATTTTATTAGCGAAAAAAATAGTCAGGTAATGTATTCATCCTATTGAGTAAGGTAAGATGATTCTATGATTAAATCAAAAAGTGTATTTAGAGAAGAAGAGTTGAACGATGCTGCATTATTAGAGACACTAATCTCTAACGCTATAGGTCGCAATCAACAATTAGATACTTTTATGGGATTATTAAATTCAATTAATAAAAACGCCGTACTCACTATTGATGGCGGTTGGGGTTCGGGTAAAACGATATTCGTCCGTCAATTAAATTTTCTTAGTACATTAGATTCGACTGATGTCTCGAAATTAAATTTAACATCCCTAGAAACATTCCAGGAGAAATATACAACTTATTATTTCAATGCATGGGAAAATGATTTTCACGAGGACCCTCTTCAGTCCATACTTTTCAACTTGATAAACGATTTATGGGGAGTTAGAGAGAGGACGGCGGATAGTTTAACGCAGATTTCTAGCGGTTTACTAGACTCGCTAATTAAGACGACTTCGATGGGTCTAATTGACACGGCCCATATACGTGACGCTAAGAATATAACTCAGTTAGTCGATAGTATCACTACTGCTACTGAAAGAAAAAAAGCGGTGGATGACATTATTAATAATTACTTAGATTTGAAAGGTAAAAAATTACTTTTTATTATCGACGAGTTAGACAGATGCAAACCTACTTATGCTGTTAAATTGCTAGAAGTCATCAAGCATTACTACACTAATGATAAGATTGTCTTTTTAATGTCTACTAATAATCAGCAACTGGCTCATACGGTAAAAAAAGTATACGGCGAAAGTTTTGATGGTACTGGGTATTTGAGTAAATTTTATGATCTTGTTTTTAATCTGCCCAAGTTCAAACCCAGTGAATATATTACATATTTAGGAGCTAAGGTTAATAATGGCTATTGGAAAGATGAAGTACCTCTAGAGGTTGCGAATACTCTAAGTCTGAGTATGCGAGAAATTAATAGATACTATTCAAGTCTTGGTCTAATAGAGCATTATCTATCTAATGAAGATCGTTTTACTATAGGAAATATTTCTGCCCAATTAGTCAAATACGTTTTTATACCATTTGCTTATGGGTTACGTATACATAATCTTGATGATTATCACAGTTTTGTCAACGGCAAGGGCGAAGATATGTTGAGGCTATTCTGTAAAAGCTCTAATACGGCTATTAGGATAATAAACCGAAGTGCAGCATCTACTGATACGGCTAGACAAGAAGCTACAGATGAAATGGTGTTGATGTATCTAAAGATAACAACTGGACTTCGCGAAGATGGTGATAACTACGATATTCAAGAGAGTAAAAATCATTTCGACAGAGTAGTTTTGCTTATGAACTCATCGGGCGTGATTGATGACGATGACGGCGCGATTGAAGATTAATACTTTATATACGCTATGTGATATTCTACACACAACAAGTCTTGTAATATTTGAAAGTGATTGTTGTGGATAATTTAGGAGAAAAAATCGGAACGTTCATAGGAGCTTTGTTTTGGATTGGTGTAGCGGGCGTTATTGGCTACAGTATGTTTGCCCCAAGTTCAGACTCTTCAAATTCAAATAGTTCTAGCGTCGAAAGTACATCTTCACTTAGCGATTATTCAAGTTACGAGGAAGATAGCTACGACTCTTCTGAATACGACGAATCATATGCCGAGTCGGAAGAATATAATTATGATAGCGATTCCTATGAGTACGAAAGTTCAAATTTTGATAACTATGATTACAATCCAGACTACGATGCAGGTACAGATTTAGATTGTGTCGATATTGGATATAAACACTATGTCGGTACTTACGACCCTAACGGTCTTGATGGCGATGGCGATGGTTGGGCTTGCGAGTCTTATTGATAGCTAATGTGCTATTGCTTTTTATCTAAAAATATGCTATAATGCACCCATTAATCACACCCCGTGGTTACGCAGACTTCCCCAAGTCTTTAGAGAGAGGAAACAAGATGACCGACGGACCATACCTCGTCCAATGCATCTCCGGAATCGGGTACCACACCAAGGAAGTAATTCCTGGTACCGAGCTCGAGGCGAAGTGCATCGCGCGTTCGGAAGCAGGCAAGATCGACGCACTCGTCTTGTACTACGACCAGTGCCCCGAGTGCATCTACGACAGCCGCATGAAGGCCGAGAAGGACTACGAAGTCCTCGGCTGCCCCGGCATGGACATCTACGACAAGTGCGTCGAGAACTGCACCTCGTGCGAACAGCGCAACGCCGGCATCCCGGACAGCGTCTACCAGGGCCAGATGCAGATCGTCAAACAACTGGCCTTCGCCGCCTAGTCCGACATGTTCAACAGCAAAGGCCCGAGCGGTTAAAGAAACTCACGTTTCCCGCTCGGGCCTAGGGCCTATCCGCCCATCTATTTCCTCTCATTCGCCCTAGCTTAGCTGGGGCGTTTTTATTTGGAAACTACTTATTGTTCAACTTCTCATTCAACTTATCACTGAGCGCACCCTTGTACGATTTCGCATCCCGCGTAAGCTCATCCGCAAACGCCGCCACATCCGGCCCAGTCACTTCCAACACTTGTTTGCCATTAGCTGCTGCTTCCTCAAGTATATCCACCAGGTCCACTAACGGTTTCATCGATACAATGCCAGATGTCTGGAATATATAATTTTTAATATCTTTATACGCAGTGAAGTATTCCTCTGGCAATGCTTTTGCCCGAGCTTCATTCTTTTTGTACTCTTGTTTTTCTTCTAAACTACCAATTAAAGTGTCGATGATTTTACCCATTATTTACTCCTTAACTCATTAATTTTTGACGATACAAAATCCCACTTAGCCCAGAAGGTTTCTAATTCTTCTACACCAAGGTCGGTTAAACTATAAAATTTACGTGGTGGCCCAACGGCTGAAGGTTTCTTCTCGATACTTACCAGGTAGTTGTTTTCAAAACGTACGAGGATTGTATAGACAGTCCCTTCAACAACGTCTTCGAAGCCAAGCTTACGAAGTTGTTGAGTGATGTCATACCCATAGGTGCTGCCTCGTTGGATAATTTCAAGAATACTTCCTTCGAGGATACCTTTAAGCATTTCGGTGATGTTATTCAAATTAGTCAAACTCCTATATAGTATTACGTATTACCACTACATTGTATCACTATGTAGCTACGCAGCAAAGCGCAATAATCTCATAGATATTCTTACCAATGTTTCCTATACTAAGTATGAATATAAATGGAGGCGCATATGAAGCTGAAAATTTTAAGTATAGTAATACTCTCTTTAACCTTAGCGACCTTTGGTTTGGTCACAGTATCAGGTGCTCAATCATTTAGAACAGGCGACACATCAACTATTTCAAGTAGTGAAGTGATTGACGGCTCAGCGTATATTGCCGGTTCAATTGTCGATGTTGCGGGCACTATCGATGGCGACCTATATTGTGCTGGTGAAAACGTCACTATTAGCGGTACTGTAAAGGGTGATATTATCTGTGCCGCTCAAACACTTAACTTTACCGGTACGACTACAGGTGACATTCGACTCGGCGGCCAAACGGTTACTGTCGGTGGAGCTGTCGATGGCAGTGCGACCATTGCAGGCCAAACCATCACACTTGAAAGTAAGGGAAGTATTGGTCGGGATGCGACATTCGCAGGCCAAAATACTATCATTCGAGGTGAAGTATCACGCGACATTAATGTTGGTTCAGAAACACTGTTACTAGATTCAACAGTCGGTAGGAACGTGACGGCAGACGTGAACTACTTAAAACTCGAAGCAGCAACTGATGTTGGTGGTGTGTTCAACTACACAAGCCCGCAAACGTTTACAAAAGCTGATGGTGCGAACATTGTTGGTGCTGTTAACTACACTGAACGAAGCGAAGAAGCTACAAGTGCTGCTAACTTTGACCCAACCGGCGTAGTGATTGCTATATTGATGCTACTCGTTAGCTCAGTTATGTTTGCCCTCGTATTCCCTCAGGTATTACATAATGTAACTCGTAAAAGTGTATCGTCACCATCACAAGCCCTCGTGTCGGTATTTGTTGGGTTTGTTGCAGGTATCGTTATGCCAGTTGTGATTGGGCTAATTATGGTGACCATACTCGGTATTCCATTTGGCATCGTTGTACTCATAGCTTGGTGCTTAATAGTCGCGTCAAGCGGCGTGTTTGCGGCGTACTCTATCGGTCGCTTTATGTGGCCAAGCCAGCGCAATATTATTCTTGCGACACTTATTGGCGCACTTATCATCTCGGTGTTACTGTTCATTCCGCTTGTTAATATTTTCGTAGTTATTGTAAGTGTATCTTACGGTAGTGGTGTAGTGCTAAGGTATTTGCAAAAATACTTTAAGGCGCCAAATTACAGTTTAACGACAACGCCAACTAAAAAATAAAGCATATAGACTATTAGTACTATATTAAAGAAACGAGGAGTGAAGGTGCTACTAATTATTATCGGTGCCTTACTACTTATTGAAGTGGTCGCCCTTATTTGGCTCGCTAGCAGCGTTAATCGCTATCATGACTTTTGGGCTGCGAAAGCTAACGAGACAGGCGAAATTACTTACTTAGCACTCGGCGACTCTGCAGCACAGGGTATTGGTGCGACGAACCCAATGAAAGGCTACGTTGGCCTGATTGCAAATAGTATTGAAGAGAAAAGTGGCAAGTCGGTACGCATAGTAAACATCAGTAAAACCGGTGCAAAGTTTGATGATTATTTAAAAGACCAAGCGCCGATTGTTGCCACTCTCAAGCCCGATTTTGTCACTATCCAAATTGGTGCCAACGACATCAAGGAATTTAACGCTGAACAGTACCGCGCAAAATTCAAAGAAGTATTAAAAACACTTCCCGACGGAACATTCGTTTCAAACATGCCACTTTTCAATAGCCGACCCGGTAGTACCGAAAGTGGCAAAAAGGGAAGCGCAATCATCCAAGAAGAGCTGCGCAACTATCCTAACCTTCGCTTTGTCGACCTACAATTAGAAACCACTCAGCACCAAAGTGTGTTTGGGTTTGCGCCTGATTTATTCCACCCGAATAATATAAGTTACAAGAACTGGGCCAATGCTTTTTTGAAAGAAATCGATAAAGTTTAAGTGTTATACTAAAAGCTATTATGGCAATCAACAAAAACCTCGAAACCAAAAAAATCCACACTAAAAGCGACCGCATTTCAAGCTTTGTCACTAAAGTTGCGGGCTCAATGCCGTTCCTTATTATTAACGTCACATTCTTCGCGTTCTGGATTCTCTTAAACTCAGGCGTATTCGGACGCGACCTTATAATCGACAAGTACCCATTCAGCTTCTTAACGACCACCGTATCAATTGAAGCTATCTTGTTATCTACCTTCGTTATTATGAGCCAACGACGCGAAGCGAAGCTATCTGAAGCTCGTACGGAACTTGATTACCACTCAGACCTTAAGGCGGAAGTGGATATTAATACTATCGTAAGTATTCTCCAGCGACTTGCTGACAAACAAGGTGTCGATGTGTCGGATTTACTAACCGATATGAAAAACACCGAAGACAAAACCATTGACCAAGCAATTCGAGATGAAGCCAGTAACACGTAGAGCAGAGCTTGATACCGCGCTGGGCATTTTGGTTGTACTGACGGTCGGTTTTATTATCTTCCTTTTGAGTGTTATTTATATTCCCTATGAATTAACGAAAAATGACATCGTTAAAGTAGCTGCTATTGGAGATAGTATTACTCAAGGTACAGGCGTTGATGGCGACGCTAGTTTAGAATCCTATCCTGCTCAACTTCAAGCGTTACTCGGTCGTAAGTATCAAGTTGCAAACTATGGGCTTGGCGGACGTTCGTTGTTGAGTACGGGTGGCCTGCCGTATATAAAAGAAGATTATTACAAACAAAGCCAAGCTTCGAATCCGAACGTTGTGTTAATCATGTTAGGTACAAACGATTCCGGCCGTAATAATTGGAATGCTGTGTTGTATGAAAAAGAGCTCACGCAATTTGTAGGCGTGTATAAAAATTTGCCCACTAAGCCTAAGGTGTATCTTTTGACTGTACCAGCTGCGAATATTGATGATACTAATCCTGCTGTGGGCAGTGTGAGTGGGGAGATTGTAAAGAATGAAGTTGTTCCTGCAATCTTAAAGGTTGCCAGAGCAACGAACACACCGGTTATTGATGTTTACGCTGCAACAAAAGACCATTTGAATTTGTTTCCTGATGGAATTCATCCTAATACTGAGGGCTATACAATTATTGCCAATACAATTTACGAGGCAATAAAGTAGCGCTACGCCTGCATTTCCTTGTGCTCCTTGGCGAGTGCTTGATACTCTGAATCATTCTTCGCTTCTTCGTATCGCTTGTAAAATATGCGTGCTGACTCGGCCTTCACAGGATCTTCCTTGGTTCGTGGCAATTCTTTCCGTCCATGAGCACCACTTTGGCCTTTTTTGTCGTCTGGCACCGGGCCGTCGTACTTTTTGCCACCCTTGTGATTGGCGTAGCGCCTAGAGCGAGTAAAGCCCATTTGGAGAAACTTGCGGGCCATGTCCATGCCGACGAAGTCACCCTTTTTCTTGTAGTCGTAAAAGAGCTCGAGTATTTTATCGGCAGAGGCCTCGGCTTTTTCGGGAGTAGCAAACTTCCAATAAGGGAGAATTTCGCTTTTGTACGGCTCTGCTGAAAGTACGCCCAACTCGCCACGACCGATTTGATATTTCTCGGGATGTTTGCGAAAGTCGGTGGTCCAATCAATAGTGCTGTAATCCATAATTTAGTATTATAAGTATATGACACATCAACCGTCCAAAGATAGTGCGAGCGAACCGTCTAAGCGAACTGTAAAACCGAAGAAGTTCGAGTTTATCGATGGGTACATGATTAAATATCATGCTAATGGAACGACGCGTTGGTCAAAGGGTAAGGTTGTTGATGGACAGCCAGATGGATATTACGAATGGTATCGACCTGACGGCACTCTAAAACGGTCAGGCTATTTTGATATGGGTACTGCGGTGGGCGATTGGACAACATACGATAATGCCGGTTTGGTATATAAAGTTACCAAAAAGAAATAACGTTCTATAATAGAACAATGCCCCGCAAACCCAAACCTCAACACTTCGCCGCTGAATTTGACCTCGACGTACTTTCTGGCGACAACGACATGTTCCGCTGGTTCTTGTTGTCGTATTTGTTTGGTAAGCCGATTCAATCAACTGTTGCGGTGAATACCTGGAAACTATTTATCAAAAAGAAAATCGATACACCATGGGCGATTTTAGAATTAGGCGAACGGCGATTAACCGGTGTGCTGCACGAAGGTGGCTATACTCGCTATGAACACGTCACCGCCAAAGGTTTGCGTGTATGTATGCAGCAACTCGTCGATTTCTACGATGGTTCACTGTACTTAATGTTAGAGAGCAGTGAAAACGAAGACGAATTTTCCAAACGACTTCAAAAACTATATGGTGTAGGTCCTAAAACTGCCGAAATTATTATGCGCGAAACCGAAGAAGTATTTGCCCGTCGTGTTGAGTAGGGGACACGCGCATTTTTTGGTATTATGTAAGCATGACTGAAAATACCGAAACTCCAGAAACACCAACAGAAGACCAACCGACATCGTATAAAAAAGAACTTATTATTGGCGCAGTAGTGGTGTTCGCCGCCATCGCTATTATTGCTGCGATTGTCTTTGCAATTGCAAACAGCGGCCCAAAGGTTGATTATCCACCTACGGTTGCCTGCGATACACTCTCAAGCCTTGAAGCGCAGGAGCTGCTAGGGAATAGCGCATTCAATAGCGCGGATGACCCAGCGGTAATATCAGGTGACTTAGCAACCAGCCGATGTGGCTATACTGATGGTTCTGCAGATACTAATACAATGATTGTCGCTGCGGTTATTCTTCGCGCGGGTATCAACGATGAGGGAGTCGAGCAAAATAAGACTGAATTTGCTCAAGGTACTCCAACCCAAGGTGTTGAAGTTGTAAAAGACTTAGGCGATAGCGCTTATTATAACCAAGTGAACGGGCAGTTGAATGTTTTGAAAGATAAGAACTGGTACATTTTCAGCTACGGACAAGGTTCTGCACCAGAAAATAACAAAATCGAGGATGTTGTTGCGTTAGCGCATAAGGTTATCTGATACAATAAGAGGTAATGTGGGCACCTCATAAAAACCGCGGTTTTACAATTGTCGAACTCCTTATTGTAGTAGTGGTAATAGCCATACTCGCAGCTATAACTATTGTTTCTTATAACGGTATTACACAGCGAGCAAAAGATGCATCGGTCAAAAATGATGCTGCCTCAGCTTCGCAAGTTTTAGCAATAGATTATATAAATACCGATACGTATCCAACAAAACTGTCGCTCGCTAATGGTGGCAAGGGTATTAAATCGAGTAGTGATAATACTTTCTTTTATGATATGAACATCAATGTTGACCCTCCGACATACTCCCTTGTTGTATGCAACCCATCTGCAAACGCCTTTTATAGGGTAACAAGCACTAATAGCACACCTACTGCAATAGCTCCCCCTGCTCCGATTATCGTGAATACCAACTCGCCTGGAGTAAATAAATATGTCGACGGGTCTGTGTTTACGGGAACTGTACTACCTGGTGGGACAATGGTGTATGGTTTTTACGGTTCATCGGGCAATACGGTAACAATGGGTGTTTCGTTTAACTGTACCGCAACGCCGACAATTCAGTGGCAACGTAAACCAATGAGCGGTTCGTTTGCAAATATTCCAGGTGCGACGAGTAAAACGTACGTGACTCCTGTGTTGTCATCAGCTAATGATGGCGACCAGTACCGAGCGGTTATTACGAATGCAGCGGGTACTGACCAGCATACTCCAACGACGCTCATAATGGATTACGATCCTTAGGGATTATTGTTCTTCAGCGAGGATTGATATTTCATCCTGATAGGCAAGATATGCTTCGTGTTTCTCTTTCTCTTCTTCAACATCTCGCGCCATAACACCACTTACTCTGTCGAATGCCTGCATGTATTCATCAATCGTTTTGTAGTACTGAGAATGGACAGCATCAGGTACTGTGTACTTATGAAATTTAATACCAGTCTCGTGAGTTGATACGGTGAAGCTATCGGCCGTTTCTTGGTTCTTCACAGTAGAGTCATTTTCCATGCTTAAATACAGGCCAACGGGCATTTGCTTCGAGTCTCCTTCGGCTGTTATTCTTTCAAGCTCGTTTTTCATAGAGAAGTGGTCAATTTTATAGCCCTGTTCAAGCATTAGCTGCAATGAGGTCCCTTTGGGGTTATTAACTTTAGGCCATAAAGAATTGAAGGTTCGCGAGAAGCGTCCTATGTTATCGGAAATAACTTTGGCATTATGTGTGATATCCCAATCTTTAAATTCACCTTTGGTGTATAAATCTTTGTAGGAATATAGTTCACCAAAGAATCGAACGTAGGTTGAGTCGATTGCACCAGGAAACCACTTCACTAGATCTTGTAAAAAGCTCAGCTCGTTTTTTGGCTTTGTCTGGAGACCCTCTGTGCCATCAGGAGTATGCATCATCGTAAAGGTGTTCACCTCTATTGAAGAGTTAGCTACGACGTCTGAAGCTGCTTCCACGGCAATAATTCCGCCCATGCTGTATCCAGCGATTGAAATACTCTCAATGCCGCGTTCTTCAGCCGTTTCGATAATTGTTTCGTAAATTTGCTCACGATTTAAGATTGCGTTGTTATAACTTAATGACCATTGTTCGCCATCGGCAACCTGCCTGGCTGCGTCACCAATTGATTTTGTTAAATAGTTGGCGTCGTACGTATTAAACCCATCAATAAAAAGAGTAGCTTTGTCTGAGTTCGCCTCGTCAACCGCTTCGCCAACTATATTAATCGATACCTTAGCCTCGGCTCGTTCGTTGCGATTTTCTTCAACGTCAGTCCAATATACTGAACCAACAGTAGCAAAGGCTAAAGCAACTGCACCCAGTTTGATCGGCATGCGGCTTCGTCGTTTTAACCTTTGTTCTAAGCTCTTATCAAGTTTTTCGTACGCAACAAATTCAGTAGTCTCTAGGTCGGGAGTCGTTGAGAATTTCTCTGGCGGGTTACGGTCGCGTTCGAACATTTGTTCATAGTATACGCCGGATATCAGGAATTACCAGTGTTGTAAGCGATACCTACGAGCTGTAGGCGCTAAACGTTAAGTCGACGGTTTGTTCTTTGCCATCACGAATGAATGTCACGGTAACTTTATCACCAGGTTTGTATTGGCCGATGATACTTGAAAGCCCACCTTGTTTACCAACGATGTCATTATTAATTTTTGTGATGACATCACCGTTTTTAATACCGGCTTTTTCAGCAGGGCTACCGCTTGCTACACCGGCACCGTCGGATTTTGTAACGTATGCACCATCTTTAACGTTCAAGTTGTATTCTTTCGCAGTGTCAGCAGTTACGTTGATGTAACTCACTCCTAGGAACGAACGGCTCACTTTTCCGTTGGCAAGAACACCAGCTAATACGCCCTTTGTGGAGTTAATAGGGATAGAGAAACCGATTCCATTAGCGTCTGCAGCAACGGCAGTATTAATACCGATTACTTGGCCAGCCATATTGAGTAGGGGGCCACCGGAGTTTCCTGGGTTGATTGAGGCGTCGGTTTGTATGAGGTCTGAAAGTGATTCGGTATCGCCATTGCTTGAACCAGCTGTAACAGGTCGGCCGTTACCTGAAATAATACCGCTTGTCACCGTGTTGCTGTATTGTCCGAGGGCATTTCCAATAGCAACTACTTGTTGGCCAATGCGCACTGTGGAGCTATTGCCCAAAGTGGCTGGTTTAAATGTCGTAGTCGATTCAATTTTTAAGAAGGCAACATCATTGAGCGGGTCGCGTCCAACGACCGTAACGTTTTCAAATTGCTCACCAGTACTGTCGACAACGACAACATCGTTCGCATCTTCGATAACGTGGTTGTTTGTCATCACGTAGCCGCTTTCGCTCACAATGATACCTGTACCAGCGCCCTCGAGTGAGGCAGTTCCAGAGTAGGTGCGTGCTTGGCTTTTGGTAACAATTGAAACGACACTTGGTCCGACCTTTTCGGCAATAGCAGCAATGGTGCTTTCTTCGTTTGTGACGGTTGAATTGCCGTCGGTACCCGCATTAAGCGAACTGAGAGGGTCAGTTTTTTGCTGTTGTTGAATGTATATTCCCGAAGCAACGCCAAGCCCGGTAAAGAGGAGGACGCCCAGTATAACTACTGTAATAATTGCAGATTTTCTTTTCATAGGTAGCCTTTCGAATAGTAACTTTATCTCCAGTATAGTACTGAATAATTAAGTTTTGCTGTAGAACTGAGATAAAACTTTGTAAGACCTGGTTTTGAAGGCGAGAATAGCGGCAACCAACATAATGAGCCCGCCAATAACAAATAGCAGTGCAATACCACGAGCTTCACCAGAGCCCAAAAGCCAGCCAAGTTGCGCCTGGCCGTCGGCGCTGTTTATGTATGGAATGACCAAGAACTGGGCGATAGGGCCAATGAGGATGGCGGTAATAGGGGATGCGGCTGCTTCGAAGCTTTGGGCGAACCCGAATACGCGACCTTGCCGTTTAAGTGGGACAACCGTTTGAATAATTGTCTGTTCGGTAGCTTCGATAATTGGAATAAGGAGCATATACATGAAAATACCGATGGCATAGAGAAGCCAGAATTCACGAATACCAAATAATATTCCAATAGTTGCCATAATAATATTCGCAATCAGTAGGGTGCGGAGTGGTTTTTTACCTAAGCCACGTTTGGCAATAATAATACCTCCAATAATAAACCCGGTGCTTGTGACCCCAAGAACGATTCCCCAAATTTGTACAGAGAATAACGTGAGGCCGTAGGGGTCCATGAGCGCCATATATATACCACCGATAAAGTTGTTGAACGTCGAGAAGATAATAAGGCCAAATAAACCAGGCACAACTTTGATAGCGGCAATACTTCCTTTGATATCGATTTTCTTACTTGCGAGGTCGGGGTCGTGAGCAATTTCTTCTTCAGGAATTTTTACGAAGAATACTAAGTGGATGGTTGCAAGGAGGGTAACGACGAGTGCGATAGCTAACGTCCAGCCCATACCCAAGAAGCCAATTGATAAACCGCTAAACACTGAGGTAACTAAGAAGCCGAGCCCTTGAACCGTACCCACGAGCCCATTGGCGTTAGCGTATTTTTCTTTAGGAACAAGAATAGTGACCGTTGTTGATAGGGCAATATTCCGCATATTTTCGACAACCGAACCAATAAGGACAATTGCGGCGAAAATCCATAAGAATGGGCCGGTCCAATCAAGCAATGCGCCTGCGGGAGTAAGAATAAATACTAACGCAGCAATTGAATAAGTGGCGAGGGTAAAGAGGCCAGAAGCCACCATTACATTTTTTTTGCGGTGTTGGTCGACGAGTGTTCCAAAGAATAAACTGGAAATCGCGACTAATAACATGTACGTTCCACCAATAAGGCCAGTCGCTAGAACCGAACGTGTTTCGAGGTATACCCAGAATGTTAACGCAAACCATAGATAACTAGTGGTGATATTCGCCACGGCCGTATTAATTAAAACGGGGATGAAATTTTTCATTGTATCTATTATAACTCGTCTTTATACTTAATGTTCTGGTATAATCAACCAACAGGATGGCGCCTTGGCCGAGAAGTTAGGCAACGGTCTGCAAAACCGTGTAGACGGGAGCGTTACCCGTAGGTGCCTCCAACCAAGTTTTACAAAGCACTACGGATGGTGGCTGCGTGAACGCAAATAATTAGTAGACATCGTGTCAACTAAGAAGTACATTCTCATTAAAGGTAAAATTATCTATAATGAAACAATCTGCGAGGATGGTGGAATTGGTAGACACGAGAGACTTAAAATCTCTTGGCTTCACGGCCGTGCGGGTTCAAGTCCCGCTCTTCGCACCAATATTTATTGCAAAACCCCGGTATTAACTGGGGTTTTGTT
>Ga0247814_10000941_pt1 | contig 19195 bp, 17 predicted proteins | sample UWRJL179409R1_FD_179947 | JGI IMG/M metagenome (GOLD analysis project Ga0247814, IMG submission 179947) | Plant litter microbial communities from Arlington Agricultural Research Station in Wisconsin, United States - UWRJ-L179-409R-1 | ecosystem: Environmental > Terrestrial > Plant litter >...
TTGCTAAAGAAATGGAATATAAAGGTAATCCGCAAAACTCTAAATGGGAATCGTGGGATGATGAGGATGGCGGCAATTATTGGGATCATGAAGAAACAGCACAGGAATTTGCTCTCAATACCATTGAACGCAGGCTAAATGCTATTACAGATACTTTTTTGCAACAGCGTTATGCCTTTATGCTTATACGTTATGGAAAACGCAAAAATGTTATAACGCTTTATAACCGTTATTTTAACGATAATAGTAAAACGGTTTTACAACCATGGGCACTGTTATTTAAAGCTTATTGTACTACTAATAAAGCTGAGCAAAATTATTACCTGAGCCGCGTGTTTGATACCTGTGAAGAAAAAGTTATTGCTGTAATGCAATGGTATAATTTTGAAGAAAGTAGTATAGAACAAACCCTGAAATTTGCAAAGAATGACCATGAACGTGCAGTAATACTTGCTATAAAAGCAATGAAAAACACAGCACCATGCTTGGAAGATATAAAAAAAATTTACAACCTTTCGCCAAATAGCGATTATACAAATATGCTTATAGGCAGGGAAATAAATAAACTGGAAGACTGGGTGTTTTCTCCTCAAATGGAAAATAATGGCCCTGACCAGTATGCCGGGAGCGAATGGGGAGAAGAGTATATACGGGCACGTAAAGAAAATTATAAAAAAGATATGAACTATCTGCGTGATTTTAAAGCTTTTCTCGTTAAAATATACCCCGCATCTACAGGTGTAAGCCGCGATTATTTAGCTGCAGGGATTGCACACCTTAGTTTTATAGACGACAATATTGCTGATGGAAATAGTTATGCGCTCTCTATAAGTAATAATGCACCGGAATCTGTATTGGCTCAAAAATATACAGAACTTGCCCTTGTAGCGGTTCGTCAGGGTAATCTTCATGATGATGCTGTAAAACAGCAGTTGCATACAGTTTTTATTAAAATGCTCAACCTTGCCCAAAAGGATAATTCATACAGTAAAAGCCTTTACAGCCTGCTAAGGGTTTTATCTGCCGAATATAACAGGCATGGCGATATGGCTACTGCGGGACTTTTATTTTTAAAAGCTGAAAATTGTAAGTATGCAGCAGGAGAATATGGCGAATATTATGTGCCTGAAGATTTTGGGAATGAACCTGACTATATGCATCTTGCTTATTTTGATATATATGCCACACTTAAGGATATGGATAACCTTGTAGCTCTTGTTGATAAAAAGAAAAAAACATTATTTGAAAGTTTTATATGTGAGGGCACAACTACAAGCCGTTATTTTTATTTAGATCTTAAGGGCACCATTGCTGTCAGACAGGATAATTTGCAATTAGCTTATGAAATATTTAATGAGGTGCCTGATTCTTTTTATGAAAAAAGTTGGGCCTATAGCGGCTATCTTAACGAAGATCCATTTTACCCAAGGGTTTTAAACTATGCACTTAAAGAGCGTAAATTTGATTACAGGTTTAAGAAAGCGCACTTTATTAAACAAATATTAAGCCTTCAAAGTAAGAATGATGCAGATAGTTATTTAAAACTGGCCCATGCTTATTATAACATGAGCTATATGGGTAATGCATGGATGATGGTTGCTTATTCTCAGGGCAATATATATTACAGTACTGTTTTTGGAGACATGGCACAGGCAGAAAAGAAATATGGTAACGGTAATTATTTAAATCTTACCAGTGCTGTAAAGTATTACAATAAAGCAATTAATGCTGCTAAAAACGATGAGCAGCGTGCAATGGCTTCCCTTATGCTTTATGTGTGTAGTAATGAAAAAGATTATACCAACTATTATTATTGGGAAAAACCGCCAAAGCATGCTCCGGGGATCTGGCTTACCGATTTTTACGGCAAGTACAATAAAACTGTAACCTTTAAACGGTACAGTTGCCCGGAGCTTGAATGGTATTTAAAATAGGTATTATGTGTTTGGTAGGTTAAATTTAATAAATTTGCAATAACAATATATTTTACCTCATGTTACAGGCTACAGATGCTTTATTGGATACCGAACTGGAACAGTATTTTAATACCTTCAGGCAAAACATTATAGGCGTAGGCCAGGAATTTGTTTCGCCCTTTGGGATACAAAAAATTGTGTATACCGACTGGACAGCCAGCGGCAGATTGTATCGCCCCATTGAGGATAAGATAGTAAACGAATTTGGCCCGTTTGTAGCCAATACCCATACCGAAACTACCGTGAGCGGTACTGCAATGACAAATGCTTATCATGAAGCACGCCACATTATAAAGCACCACGTTAATGCCGATGCCGATGATATACTGATTACCGATGGTACGGGTATGACGGGTGTAATTAATAAATTCCAGAGGATACTGGGGTTAAAAGTCCCTGAAAATTTAAGGGCTTTTACAAATGTGCCTGCAGAGAAAAAGCCTGTGGTTTTTATTTCGCACATGGAGCACCATTCTAACCATACTTCATGGCTGGAAACTATAGCCCATGTTGTAATTATTCCGGCCTGTCCGCAGGGGCTTATTTGCCTGGATAGTTTTAAAGCTTTACTTGAAGAATATAAAGATAACACCCTTAAAATAGCCTCTATAACAGCCTGCTCTAATGTTACTGGTATTAAAACGCCTTATTATGAAGTTGCAAAACTAATACACCGCTATAATGGGGTTTGTTTTGTTGATTTTGCCTGTTCGGCACCGTATGTAACTATAGATATGCATCCCGAAGATGAAGAGGCCAGGCTTGATGCCATTTTCTTTTCCCCTCATAAATTTTTAGGTGGCCCGGGTACAGCAGGTATTTTGGTCTTTAATAAAAAGCTATACAAGAACATGATACCCGATCATCCCGGTGGAGGAACCGTAAGCTGGACCAACCCATGGGGCGAACATAAATACCTTGATAATATAGAGGAACGTGAAGACGGCGGTACTCCCGGTTTCCTTCAGGTTATTAAAACAGCATTGGCTGTAAAGCTTAAGGAAAAAATGGGCGTAGCTAATATACTTAAGCGCGAGGAAGAACTTATAGATTATATATTTAGTGCTCTTGGCAGTACAGAAAATATAAATATACTGGCCCCGCAGCACACTAACAGGCTGGGAGTAATATCGTTTTACATAACCGGGCTGCACTTTAACCTTGGGGTAAAGCTGCTTAATGACCGTTTTGGTATTCAAACCCGTGGTGGCTGCAGTTGTGCAGGCACGTACGGGCATTACCTGCTGCACGTAGACCAGGAGCAATCGCACTACCTTACCGATAAAATTTCGCTGGGCGAACTTTTACAAAAACCGGGATGGATACGCATGTCTATTCATCCAACCACAACCAATGCCGAAATTAAGTATGTGTGCGACAGCGTTAAGGCTTTAGCCAAAAATCATATTGAATGGACTTTAGATTACCAGTATAATAAGCATACTAACGAGTTTACCCACTTACAGGATAACAGCGAAACGCTACATACTATGGTTATGAATTGGTTTGAGGTATAAACCCCGGCGGATCGTTACGGCGGTGTTTAAAACGCTTGTGCGTCCAGAGGTAATATTCGGGTGCTTCTTTGACTTGTTCCTCCATGAGGCGTAAAAATATATCGGTAATTTCAAAATTAGGATATTCCTTGGGTGCTTTATCAAGGCCAATAAATGTTGCTTTATAATACCCGCGTTTAATTTTTGCACCTTTTACCATCATTATATTAAGGTCAAGCTTTTTAGAAAGCATTTCCGCACCTACGTGTACGGGTACCTCCATTCCGAATAAATTAGTCCAGTAAATAGCACTGTCCAGCTTAGGCGACTGGTCGCTTAAAAAGCCGTAGTATCCTAAAATGCCTTTACGCCTGTGGTCGCGCATAGCACTAATAATTTGCTTTGCGTCAACTAATTGTGCGTCAAACTTATTGCGTATTTTTTTAACAAGTTCGTCAAAATGCCTGTTGCGAATTGTTTTATAAATACCAAAGCCTTTATGGGTGTTAAGGTACTTATTCATAATAAGCAGCCACTCATAACTGCCATAGTGGGCACATATTAGGGCAATGCTTTTACCACGGGCTTCATATTCATGCACAAGTTCAATATTTTCGAGCACAAAGCGTTTTTTCATTTCTTTTTCAGATATGGTCATGGTCTTAACCATCTCTACAAGGGTATCGCAAAAGTGATGAAAGAACTTTTTCTCAATGGTTTTCCTTTCGGTTATAGTTAAGTGGGGTAGTGCCAGTGCAAGGTTTAAACGTACTGTTTTTTTTCGGTAACCTACTATTTTATAAACAAATATGTAAAGCAGGTCTGACAAAAAATAAAGTATCCTGAAAGGGAGTATAGAAATAAACCAAAATATGGGATATAAGATTATGTATCCTAATAAGTGCATCCTTTTTTCTACAAATATACTTTTTATTATTATAAAATTACATTTTTGTTAGCTATTGTAGCTGTTGGTTTACAGTCATATTAAGTAATTTTACAGTCTAAAAATAGTTTATGGACCTTAACATCGTGCTTATAGTAATTATTGCAATAAATGCAATTGTGAGTTTTAAAGGATTTAATGATATTTCGTTTTTCAGGAAATATGAATTTCATGTGGGCAGCATTCGGGCGGGGGAACAGTACCGCATGATTACCAGTGCATTTTTACATGCCGATATTACCCACCTGGGCTTAAATATGTTTACCCTTTATATGTTTGCACCGGGAGTTATATGGGAGCTGGGTGTGTTTGGCTTTTTGCTGGTTTATATTATTAGCCTTGCGGCAGGCAGCCTGTTAACACTTTATTTTCATAAAAACGATTATTGGTACAGGGCTATTGGGGCATCGGGTGCGGTTATGGGAGTGTTATTCTCCGGCATATTACTGGAACCCGACATGACAATTAATTTTTTTATTCCCGGTTATTTATTTGGTATTGGCTACCTGCTTTTCTCTATTTACGGTATGAAAGCTAAGAACGATAACATTGGGCATGTGGCCCATTTTGGCGGAGCCATAGGTGGTTACGCAGTTACACTGTGCCAGATGCCCCAAATTATTTATGAAGACACTTTAGTTGTTATCCTTGTTGCAGTACCAATTATTGTATTGTTTATCATGGCAAAAATGGGCAAGCTTTAAAACTGGCACGCAATTTGAATTTCTTACAGAAAATAAAAACAAACACCATGAAAAAGATTGCACTATTAGTTTTAGTATTTGTAGGTACACTTGGTAATGCCCAGGTTCAGCCTAACCAGCAGCCACAGATAAATGTATCGGGTGAGGGTAAAATTATTGTAACGCCAGATCAGGCTGATATTACCATTGGGGTAACAAATAACGGCGCCGAAGCAGCAGAAGTAAAAAAAGCAAATGATGCAGCTATAGACGCAGTTATAAAATTCCTTAAAGCACAAAAGCTGCCACAGGGCGATTACCAAACGCAAAGGGTGAGCCTTAACCGCAATTATGATTATACAAAAAAGAAAAATGTTTTTACCGCTTCGCAAACTATAATCATACACCTTAAAGACCTTTCTAAATATGATGCGCTTATGATGGGCCTTACCGATGCAGGTGTTAATACCATAAATGGTGTAAGCTTTAAAACATCTAAACAGGCACAGTATGAAAGCGAAGCAAGGGTTAAGGCTGTAGCCGAAGCCAATAAAAAAGCAACCGATTATACCACGGCCCTAGGCCAAAAACTTGGTAAGCCGTTATTAGTTACAGATAACACCCAAACGTATTATCCGCCGGTAATGCACATGGCCATGATGGATAAAAGTATGGCAGCAGATATGCCAAAGGAAACGCTTGCCGTTGGTGAAATTACAATTACTGCTAATGTAAATATTAGTTACCTGCTTAACTAAACAACACAATAATTATTAATAAAGAACCCGGATCTGTTAACGATCCGGGTTCTTTGTTAATGCGCTATAGGTAAACTTAATTATAATAAGTTGCCTTTGTTCATCTGTAATTTGCAGTTGGTTACGTATATAGTTGTCTATACCTCCATAGTTAGTATCAATAATGGTAAAAGCGGTGTTTATATAGCGCTCATCTACATCCATAAAATTTTGTATGGCACCAATAGAAAGGCGGGGTATAATAACTTTAGCCGCTTTAGCTTTCTTTAATATTCCTTCAAGCTTTTCCCTTCGGTAGTAGTCAGATAATAAATACTCGTTTACAATAGTTTCCCTGTCTACATTAAGTATAGAGAGTATAAGTGCAGTAACAATGCCTGTACGGTCTTTGCCTGCAGAGCAATGATAAAGTACCGGCGCATTTGCGTGCAAAGCCTGATCTATCATTTGTCGCAATTCGGGAATGTTGTCGCTAACTATGCTGGCGTACAGATCTATCATAAACTGCAACGACTGCTCCTCAGTAATTTGTCCCTTTATTACCTGTCCTTTTATAGATGCCAGCACATCGGCACTGTCTTTAACAATGGGGGAATGAATGTATGCTACATTTTTTGGTAAGTTATCTTCCTTGCCATCTATCTCACCTGGAGTCCGTAAATCAAATACTGTTTGAATACCCAGGCTGTTAAACTTTTCAAATTCACGCTTTTTTAATTGCGAAAGATTGTCAGACCTGTAAATCATTCCCCATTTTACGGTAGCGCCATCCTTGGTTTTTAAACCGCCAATATCCCTGAAGTTAACCGCATTTTTAAAATATATGTGCCGGTTAGTAAGTACAGTGGTATCATTGATTGTATAAATTGTATAATAAGGCCGCTTTTTTACATCCTTCAGTAGTATTATACTGTCTTTCTGTACCGTATAATAGCTGTTTTTTTGCGAATGGTTTATAGCGGTAGTATTACTGCTAAGATGTACCGTATAGGTATCTTTATAATTCTCTACTAAAGCTTTTTCGTTAAGTGATCTCTGGTAAAACCGGTCAGGCAGCTGTGTACTGCACGATGCTACACATAGCGAAACAAAGCAAATACACAATAAATGTTTCATTAGCTAAAGGTAACAATTATAAAATTAAGATCTATTTATTGGCTGTAAAAACCAGGCATACCGGTGCGCAAAGTTCAATTTTCTTTTTGGTATCGGTAAGCATACCAGTACTTTTATCCCTTTTAAAAATAGTAATGTTGTTGGTGTTCTGGTTCGCTACTAATAGGTAACCATCGGTAGGGTCTATAGTAAAATTGCGTGGCCCTGCACCCTGTGTGCTTATTTGCTGTACAAGGTTTATCCTTCCGTTAGCATGCACCCTGAATGCAGAAATTGTATTGGCATCGTTACGGTTAGTAGCATATAAATACTTGCCATCATTGCTAAACTGTATATGGGCTGCGCCATTTTTTGCCATAAAGCTTTCGGGCATTGCCACCGTTGCTTCCTGTATCATGGTAAGCTTATCGTTTACATAGTCAAAAACGGTGAGCGTGCCGTCCATTTCCTGGAGTAAATACACAAATGTGCCATTAGGGTTAAATACTAAATGGCGTGGGCCACTGCCGGCCTTAACCGAAATTGCATCTTTCAGGCTTAAAACATTATCGCCCCCGTTAGGGTTATAATTATAAATAAAGATCTTATCGGTACCCAGGTCGTTTACAAAAACAAACTTTTTATCGGGCGAAAAAGACACCATATGTACGTGAGATGCTTCCTGGCGGCTTTTATCCGGTCCGGATCCTGTATGCTTTATAACCTGTTTAGCATCGTTAAGGCTGCCATCGGGCTTTCTTTCAAACACGGCAACGCTTCCGCCACTGTAATTTGCAACAATAACATGTTTGTCGTCGTTTATAATATAGCAAGGGTCGGCGCCTTTGCTGTCTTTTTTATTTAAAAGTTCCAGTTTTCCGGTTGCAGGGGCATATTTAAAGGCGCTAACGGCGCTGTTCTTACCATCTTCGTTAACACTGTATACAAACTTTTTATCGGCACTTACCGTTAAATAACTTGGGTTAACAATACCATCGGTATTTGCTTTAAGCTTAAAATCGAGTGTGTTAACATTAAAATCATATACATAAATACCTTTACTGGCGCAAGTGTTTGTATATGTGCCTACAATAAGGTTATAGTTATCCTGTGCAGCTGCGTTTATAAATGCGAGTAATAGTAGGGCCTTTGCTAATTTCATGGTATGCAATTTAGTGCACGCAAAAGTAAAGTATTTAAATATTATGTGAAATTTATACCCACGATTTGCCCTTTAATTTAGAATAAAATTGTGTATTTTTGACAAACTTTCATACGAATGCAGTTCAAACATCCGGAAATTCTCTACTTTTTATTCCTGCTGGTTATCCCAATCCTGGTGCATTTGTTTCAGTTGCGCCGTTTTCAAAAACAATATTTTACCAACGTGCGCTTTCTTAAGGAGCTTAGCATGCAAACCCGCAAAAGCTCGGTAATAAAAAAATGGCTGCTGCTTGCAGTGCGTTTACTATTGCTTGCGTGCCTTATTACAGCTTTTGCCCAGCCCTTCTTTAAAGCTAAAGACAGTAACAATACGGGTAACCAAATGGTGGTATTGCTGGATAACTCATTTTCTATGCAGGCTAAAGGAAACCGTGGCGAACTGCTTAAGCGTGCAGCACAGGACCTGCTTGAAAACACGCCTGAAGGGCAACAGTTCTCGTTAATTACTAATAATAACGTATATTGGGATACCGACATTAAATCGATACAAAAAGACCTGCAAAATTTAAGTTATACGGATGTACCTTTTCGTCCGGATTTTTTGCTTACTAAAGCCGAAGCAAAATACCCCAACACAGGTAAAGATGTAGTACTTATTACCGATGCCGTAAACCTTGACGGTAAAGATGTAAGCAAATTTAAAGCCGGCACACCTTTATATGCCATAGTATCTGAGGCAGAAAACAGCAGGAATATAGCTATAGACAGTGTGTATATATCGCAAACCCTGGATAATTTTTATGAGGTTAAGGTAGATATGCGCGCTTACGGCGAATTTACAGATGATGTGCCTATAGCGCTTTACAACGGTAAAAGCCTTACGGCAAAAACACTGGTTAAGTTTGATGCTAATAAAAAGAGCAGCACATTTACTATTCCTAAAAAAGATTTTCACGGCTATGTAACTGTAACCGATGGCAGCCTTGATTATGATAATACCTATTATTTTAGTATCTCTAAACCTTTAAAATCTAATGTAGTTGCTATTGGCGAAGCTGTTAAAAATGCTTTTCTTTCACGCATTTATACACCAGATGAGTTTAATTTTACCGATGCACAAATAGCTACGCTTGATTATAACAGCCTTGAAAAACAGGATGCAATAATTTTAAATGAGCTTAAAGAAATTCCGCAATCTTTAATTACAACGCTTAAAGATTTTTATGCTAAAGGCGGTAATATTGTTATCATCCCAGCGGCAGAAGGCAGTGTTCAAAACCTGAATACGTTATTAGGTACTTTTGGTAATACTGTTTATAAACCTTTAACAACTGGTGAAAAGCTAATTACAAAAATTGCATTTAACCATCCGCTGTACCAAACGGTTTTTGAAAAAAAGACCGATAACTTTCAGTACCCTAAAACCAATACAGGATTTACATTAAGTGGTAATGCATTGCCGGTAGTGTCTTATAGCGACGGTACACCTTTCCTTGCCTCGTTAACAAACAGGCTGGGTAATGTGTATGTATTTGCTGCCCCGGTTAACAAAACAAACAGCAATTTCCAGAACTCGCCACTTATTGTGCCTACATATTATAACATGGCATTAAGCAGCGGAAAAACAGGTATAAGCGCTATAAAAATAGGGCAGAACCAAAGTTTGCTGCTGGATGCCGTACTTTCTAAAGACGAAGTGCTTGCCGTTAAAAATGATAAGACCGATTTTATACCCATGCAGCAGGTGCTTAATAATAAGGTGAAATTGTCCTTTGGCGATTACCCCGAAGCAGCTGGCAATTACAGCATTTTTAAAGGTGATAACAACCTAAAGAATATAAGCTTTAACCATCCGCGCACAGAGAGCAATCTTAGCTTGCAAAACCAGGCGGTACTAAGTGATTTTATCAAGACCGATTCGGTTGCTACGGTATACAACGATATTAAAAGTGGCCGTACGGCCAGCGAGTTGTGGAAATGGTTTGTCATTGGCACACTCATTTTTTTATTACTTGAATTATTTATACAAAAATTTGTAAAATGAACCTGATATTTAAAAACGCTGTTATTATTGATACCAAAAGCCCTTTTCATAATAAGGCTGTAGATATTAAGGTAGAAAACGGCATTATAAAAAACATAGGTGCTAACCTTGAAACCGATGGCTTTGATATAATAGAACTGGACAACCTTCATATTTCAAACGGCTGGTTTGATAGTTCTGTAAGTTTGGGCGAACCGGGTTATGAAGACCGCGAAACACTTGCTAACGGACTTAATGTGGCAGCGAAGAGTGGCTTTACAGATATAGCGCTACAGCCCAACAGCACTCCAATTGCCGATAAGCAGGCCGATATTGCTTTCCTTATTAGTAAAGCCTTAAATGCAGCAACTTCTTTGCACCCAATAGGGGCGCTGACAAAAAACAGTGAAGGGAAGGACATTGCCGAATTGTATGATATGAAGAACTCTGGGGCAGTGGCCTTTGGAGATTATAACAAGTCGCTGGCAGATGCAGCCATTTTGAAGATAGCATTGCAATATGTTGAGGATTTTGACGGACTTGTGATAGCGTACGCGCAGGATGATAAAATTAAAGGCAAAGGTGTGGTTCATGAAGGTGAGGTAAGTACACGCTTAGGCCTTAAAGGTATCCCCACGCTTGCTGAAGAGTTGCAAATTGTTCGCAACCTGTATCTGTTAGAATATACCGGGGGCAAATTGCACATACCTACGATTTCAACTGCAAAATCGGTACAGTTAATTAAAGAGGCTAAAGCAAAAGGATTAAATGTTACCTGCAGTGTTGCTATACATCATCTTATCTTTACCGATGAAATTTTAACCGACTTTGACAGTCGTTATAAAGTTGCCCCGCCATTGCGCCCTGATACTGAAAGGAAAGCTTTAATTGAAGGAGTGTTAGATGGTGCTATTGATGTTATTACATCAGATCATAACCCGATTGATATTGAAAATAAAAAATTGGAATTTGACCTTGCTAAAGACGGCACGGTAGGTTTTGAGAGTGCTTTTGGTGCGCTACAAACAGTATTGCCACTCGAGGTTATCATAGAAAAATTCACTGCCGGAAAAGCTATTTTTGGCCTTTCTGAAACTTCAATTACCGAGGGTGCCCCGGCATCTTTCTCATTATTTAACCCGGAAGGAGAGTGGGTATTTACTAAACAGGATATCCTTTCTAAATCTAAGAATTCAGCGTTCCTTAATGCTAAAATGAAGGGTAGGGCTTACGGGGTTTATAATAGGGGTAAACTGGTTTTACGATAAACATATTTAAAAGGTGTTCCATTTCGACCGGAGCGCAGCGAAGTTGAGAAATCCCTTCACAATAAAATAAAAGAAATGAATAATACAATAGAAGAAGGCAAAAGTACCGCCATAACCGCATACATACTTATAGTGGGTGCGCTTATAGCTATGTCTATGAATGCCGAAAATAAAAATGCCTATGCCTCTTTCCATATAAGGCAGGCACTTGGATTATCCATCCTGTTTGTAGCAATAGGGTATTCTATAAGCGGTTTTGAAGAACCAATGATTACTTATCCGTTTTGGATATTTATGTCGGTACTATGGAGTTATGGGGTAATTACAGCAATCAGGGGAGAAGCTACACCGGTACCACTTGTGGGAGGCTTTTTTCAAAAATTTTTTAAAAAACTGTAATCATGGAATTATCTTTATACCACTTAGTTAGGGAACCAAAAGTGAAGCTGGAAAAAAATCCGTTGCTTTTATTATTGCATGGCTACGGCAGTAACGAAGAAGATCTTTTTGGTTTTGCCGCACAGCTGCCCGATGAGTATTTAATTATATCAGCCCGCGCGCCTTACAGCCTCCCGCCTTATGGGAATGCCTGGTATGCTATAGACTTTGATGCCGATATGAATAAGTTTACCGATAATATTCAGGCAGCACAATCACGAGATCTTATAGCTAAATTTATTGATGAAGTTGTAGAGGCTTATCCTTTAGAAGCCAATAACATAACATTAATAGGTTTTAGTCAGGGAGCTATACTAAGCTACTCTGTAGCTTTAACCTATCCTGAAAAAGTAAGCCGTGTTATAGCCCTTAGCGGTTATTTAAATATGGATATTATAGAAAATATAAACAGCAGGGATATTTCTAAACTGCGTTTCTTTATATCGCACGGCACCCAGGACCAGGTTATACCTGTAGAGTGGGCCCGTAAGGCACCTGAATATTTAAGCGCAAAAGGACTTGAAACAGAATACCATGAATATCCGGTAGGGCATGGTGTAGCACCACAAAATTTTCATGACCTGCTTGCCTGGCTTAAAAAGTAGAATAAAAGTTTACCACGAATTTCACCAATTTTCCTTCCATAAGGATTCGCATTATTAGTGAAATTTGTGGTAATAACCCTATCTGTTTGGGTTTTGCTTTATGTAAACCTCTGTAGCGCCAAGGCCATATTTTTGGTAATCAGCATCCTTAAAGGTAATACCTTCATAGCGGCCCAGCATAAAATCAAGCTCGGCTTTAAGTATACCTTCGCCCACACCATGTATAAATACTACTTTTGGCATACGGTTTTTAATGGCAAATTCCAACTGGCGTTTGGCGGTATCGGCCTGCAGGGTTAGTATATCGTAGTTGCTCATGCCGCGTTTGTTTGGTACAAGCTTTTCTATATGCAGGTCTATTTCCAGTACAAAACCATCGCCTTTTTCTTTTTTCTCTTTTACAAAACTGCGTTTTTTAGGCATTTCTTTCTCCCTTAAAACCGAATTCACGCTTTGGTTTGCGAAAAAAGAGCTCATATCTTTGGTACTCGCAATTTTGATGAGTTCATTCTCTTCAAATAACAGGTCGAAACCTTCGGTGGTTTCAATTAAAACCTTACCATTTTTATAGCTCTTTACCTTGCCGGAAAAAGAATCGTCCAGTACCGTTACATTATCGCCTGCTTTAAACTTCATCATTATTGTTATTAAGGTCGTTCTTTCCGGGCACTTTACTCATAAGCTTCATAAGCCCCAGCATAAAAATAACTATAGCAATAACCATTATAACAACATTAGGCTTTGCCAGCGATTGCTCATAAAGTGCCACAAAAGCTGCGGCAAAAGTAAAAATGATGTAAATGGTTTTCATTGGGCAAATGTAGTAAAATCCAAATAAAATCCCCCTGCATTTACAGGGGGAGATTGTAATATTGTAAATAGCTATAAGATATTTAACTGCTATTTTTCGAAAGTTTTTAGCGTTCGTGTAATTATACTAACACAGTCTAATAACTGTACTTCGTTCATTACCAGTGGTGGTGCAAAGCGTATTATATTACCATGGGTAGGCTTTGCCAGCAGGCCATTATCGGCAAGGGCAAGGCAAATATTCCAGGCAGTGGCACTATCTTCGGTGTCATTAATTACAATGGCATTTAACAGCCCTTTGCCCCGAACAAGGTTTACAATGGTGCTGTATTCTATGTAATCATTCAGCTTTTCACGGAAAAGGTTACCCAGGCGCTCAGCATTTTTGGAAAGGTTCTCATCGGTAACTACCTCAAGGGCAGCTATAGCTACAGCCGCCGCTACAGGGTTACCGCCAAAGGTAGAGCCATGCTGTCCCGGTTTTATTACGTTCATTACCTCATCATTTGCCAATACTGCCGATACAGGATACACCCCGCCCGATAGTGCTTTGCCCAGTATCAATACATCGGGTTGCACATTTTCATGGTGTACGGCAAGAAGCTTACCGGTGCGCGCTATGCCGGTTTGCACTTCGTCGGCTATAAACAATACGTTATGCTCTTCGCATAAGGCTTTGGCTTTCGCCAGGTAACCTTCCTTCGGAACATATACCCCGGCTTCTCCCTGAATTGGCTCTACCAGAAATCCTGCTATATTTTTAGACGATTTTATGGCTTTTTCTAAAGCATCAATATCATCATAAGGTATCTTTATAAAGCCCGCTGTATAGGGGCCAAAATTTTTACGGGCATTTTCATCGTTAGAAAAAGAGATGATGGTTGTTGTCCTGCCGTGAAAGTTGTTTTCGCAAACTATTATTTGTGCCTCTTCTTCGGCTATGCCTTTACGTTCGTAAGCCCATTTTCGGCATAGTTTTATGGCCGTTTCTACCGCTTCGGCACCGGTATTCATGGGCAATACCTTATCATATCCAAAATATTTGGTTACAAATTCTTCGTATTTACCCAACTGGTCGTTATAAAAAGCGCGTGAGGTAAGCGTGAGGTTTTGCGCCTGGTGAATAAGCGCGTTAATAATTTTTGGGTGGCAGTGTCCCTGGTTTACCGCAGAATAGGCCGAAAGGAAATCGTAATACTTTTTGCCGTCTGTATCCCACACATATACGCCTTCGCCTTTTGTAAGTACTACAGGCAGCGGATGGTAGTTGTGGGCACCATATTTTTCTTCGAGCGTTATGGCATCAGCAGCATTTAATTTTTCTAAAACCGACATTGAATTGTTATTTTATTTTCACAAAAAAAGCAATTCCTTCTTATGGAGAGAAATCATCCATTAAAGGATGCAAAATACTAAAAATAAAATTATTTTTTGTTTATATCGTAGTTAAATGCTTTAAACAGCAAACCTCATCGGTAAAGATGAGGCTGTTAACATTAAAAAAAATCAGGGCAATTAGTATTAGTTTCAGGCTAATATTCATCGGCGCTTGGGCCGTAACTGCCGGGAATAGGTATATCCAGTAATCGCAAATAAACGCCCAGCTGTGCCCTGTGGTGCACTATCTGGCAATAACTCATGCGTATTACTTCATATTTTGTGCGTTGGCTCAGGATATGTTCTCCGTTACGCAATACCCATTCTTTGCTAAAGTTATTTATATCGGCATTAGTTAATGCTTCCCAACCTGTTTTTAACGACGCTTCATAAAAATCAAGCAGTTCGCCTGTATTCTTTACATCGGGTAATTGGTAGGGGTTAGCAGCAAAGTCAAGCTCATCGGTATGAAGTGCCATGGCTATCCAGTTAGGCAGTTCGGCAAGGTGTGAGGCAAGCCATTTTAAGGTAGCGCTTTTTGGGTGTGGCTGCCAGTCAAATTTTTCAGGAGGTACACGGCTCAGCATTTTACGGGTTGTAACTGCTTCTTCTTCCATCTCTTTTTGCAATAGCTTAATAAGGTCCATAATAATTGGTTTAAATTGTTTTACATTGCAAAGTAAACCACGGTTTATGACAACCCTATGTCAACAGGTTTTTAGGCAGTTCAATTTTTTGCAGATATTTTTCAAGCAGTTCGCTAACCCGGTCTTTAAACGATTCAGGTTCTGTTACTTCGGCATGATCTGCAAACATCATATACCATCGCGACAAGCCCTCTAAATATTCGGTAAGGAACGTCATTTCAATATATTCATCGGTAACAATTTCAGATACAAATCCATAATAATGCTTTTGATCCTGAAGGTAAAGCGCTATAGTTTTGCTTGTTATGCGAATTACAACTTTATGCAGGTTAAGCGTGGCTTTAACCTGCTCTTTATACTTTCGGTATTCCTGCAAAGAAGAACGTTCTTCCTGAGAGATATTGGTTAAAGTAATGGCAACCACCCTGTCTATCCTAAACTGCCTGTAAGTTTCGCGCAGGTGGCAGTAGCCTATGGTGTACCAATGGTTATTTTCATGAAATATGCCAATAGGTTCCAGCAGGCGGTTGCTGTCCTGCTCGTTGCCTGCGGCACGGTATGTTAGATTGATTGCTTTTTTATCGGCAATAGCTTTTAATAAAATATCGAGCGTATTGCCGGGAGCGTTATCATTACTAACTTTTTCATCTACAATGATCTGGTTTTCCAGATTTTCCAAAAGGTCTTTTTCGTTGCCGCGCAGCACTGCCTTAATTTTATACATAGCCTCTGTGTAATGCTGTTGCAGGGATGCATCGGTAAATTTACCCATGAGTTTTTCGGCGGTAATAAACGCAACAGCCTCGTTAGGGGTAAACATAACAGGCGGAAGGCGGTACCCCTCTACAAGCGAATAACCTATGCCGGCTTCGCCATATAATGGTATGCCCGCCTCTTCTAGCGAACGAATATCACGGTATACTGTACGCAGGCTAATGCCAAAACGTGTAGCAATATCTTGTGCTTTTACCACTTTTTTAGACTGTAGCTGAATGAGTATTGCCGTAATGCGGTCGAAACGGTTCATGGAATTGTTTTATCCAAATATAAAATTTTAAACACACATTAACTAATGATATTAGCATCTCGGCAACAGGATTTTTATTTCTTTACCTTTAATTGTAACGTTAAATTGTAATGTTAGAATTATATAATTGTAAGGTTTTTATTTTACTTTAACCCAAATTTCTTATCTTTAAAGGTATGGAGAAACTTATACTGTATGGAAGGCGCGATGCAGCCGAGGTGTACCCTATACGCGAATTTTTAAGGCGCAGTGTAGTAGATTTTGACTGGGTAGAAGTTACCGGCAATAATACAGTTGCGGTGGGCAGCACACTACCTGTGTTTGCTAAAGACACTATGGCGGCTGTTAAGTTTCCCGATGGCGATGTGGTTATAAACCCCACGGTAGAGCAAATTGCCCGGCACTTGGGGTGGATAAACAAACCCAGCCAGGCAGAATACGACCTTTCTATTTATGGTGCGGGCCCTGCCGGGTTAAGCGCAGCGGTTTATGCAGCATCTGAAGGGCTAAAAACAATACTTATAGAAAAAGAAGCTATGGGTGGGCAGGCCGGCACAAGCTCGCTTATAGAAAACTATATGGGTTTTCCCAAAGGTATTTCGGGAGCAGAGCTGGCCGAGAGGGCGCGGCAGCAGGCTTTAAAATTTGGTGTAGAAATATTGTTGCTGGGCGAAGGTATAAAGGGCAGTTTTTATAATAACCGCATTCATGTAGACCTTGCTAACGGCGATAAAATGGTAGCTAAAGCTAATATATGTGCCACAGGTATAGAATATGCAAAGCTTGGCGTGCCCGGAGAGGAAGAATTTTTTAATAAAGGAGTATATTATGGTGCAGGCATGGGCGAGGCCTGTTTTTGTAAAGGCAGGGATGTATACATTATCGGCGGAGGAAACTCAGCAGGGCAGGCGGCCTCTTATTTCTCCGGTTTTGCAAGCAGGGTTTATATGATTATCAGAAAAGATAACCTTGCCGAAACACTTTCTGACTATTTAATAAAACGCATTACCCAAATACCCAATATTGAGATACTGTATAACTCTGAAGTCAGGGAGATGGAGGGGCATAACGTATTAGAGCGCATACGTATACATAATGTAGCAACAGGTAAAGATACCTGGTACAATACAGGCAAATTATTTATATGCATAGGGGGTAAGCCTAATACCCACTGGGCAGCCGATACACCTATAATACGCGATGTAAACGGATACCTTATTACCGGCAGCGACCTTGTGGGGCGTAAAGGCTTTCCTGAGTGCTGGCCCCGCGAGAGGCAGCCTTACCATTTAGAGACCAGCATGCCGGGTTCTTTTGCCGCGGGCGATGTACGGTTTAATTCGGTTAAGCGGGTAGCATCGGCAGTGGGCGAGGGGGCTATGGCGGTAACTATGGTGCATAGATACCTTGCCGAATTATAAATCTTAAAAATTAAATGTTATGAGCGAACTTAAATTTTGCAGTCACTTAAGTGCTATACAGGAAGTAATTACAAGCAGTACCCATGTATGTGCAGAATGCCTGAAAGAAAAAACACAATGGGTACATTTACGCGTTTGTCAAAATTGCGGCATAACCTTATGCTGCGATGATTCGCCCCAACAGCACATGAGCAAACATAATGCAGCTACCGGCCACCCCGTTATAGCCTCTGCCGAAGCAGGCGAGCGCTGGCTGTATTGTTATATAGACGATAGCATGATAAACTATTAAACGCCTAAATAAAAACAACAAAAAAGCCCCTGCTAACAAAAGTTAGCAAGGGCTTACCTACCACCAAAAAACTATTATTTAGCCATTAGCTTTCCTGTTTGTACTTTTCCTGTTTCATCAATCAGGTTGTAAAAATACATGCCGGGAGCAAAATCAGTTTCAAGCGTAGCTGTTGTACCTGTTATAGTACGTGCCAAAACCAGCTTGCCTAACATGTTGTATATTTTCAGTTCGCTGCTATTGCCAGGAGCATTAACTAGCTGTACCGAATTTGTAAACGGGTTAGGATAAAAAGTTGCCGTATTTTTAGCAACATCATCCAGTCCGGCAATAGTACAGCCTACAGGCATGGTAGCTATAACGGCGTTTGTGTTAAGGCCTCCGTTTGTAGTAAGTGCCCTACCGTTAAGAACAGTGCCTGTATTTAAATTTACAGCGCCATTATTACAAACAATAGTACCCTTAATTTCAGAATAGTCATTTATTTGTACGGCTCCTTCTATTTTCCAGAACACATTTTTTTGCTGCGCACCGTTAATAAGTATAACCTCGGCATAGGTGCTTGTAGAAAGCGCACCGTTTATTTTAATAACAAATACTGCATTGGGGTTATCCTGGGCATCCAGGGTAACAGTGCCTGTTAATACCGTGGCAGCATTAAGCAAATAAGTGTGTGGTGTAAGCACAAGGTCATTGCCAAAAGCAGCCGGGTAAAGCAACTCAATATCTGCAGGCAGGAGGTTAAGGTAGCCGTATACAACACCAAGGTCTAAAGCACACTGCGCTGTAGATGTATCGGGGTTATCATGTATAGTCCCCGTTACATTAAGGGCATCAAAACCTGTTGTAAGGCCCACGTTAGTACCCACATCTCCGGTAACATACGATACGCCGCTGTTAGTAACCTCGCCATTACCCGAAAATATTGTATAACATTCTACCGATGCCAGTGCCGGTGCAGCAGGGCCTGTAAGCAACGGGCTTCCGCATCCTATAGGCGTACGTACAGTAGAGCCATCTATAGTTACAGCACCCGTTGTAGAAAGCGCCCTGCCTTCTATCATTACTCCCGAGCTTAACACTATTGCAGCATTATTAGCTACAATGCTACCTTTCATCTGGGTTTGTGAAGCCAGGCTTACCAGCCCTTCTACCTTCCAGAACACATT
>Ga0247814_10000942_pt1 | contig 19191 bp, 19 predicted proteins | sample UWRJL179409R1_FD_179947 | JGI IMG/M metagenome (GOLD analysis project Ga0247814, IMG submission 179947) | Plant litter microbial communities from Arlington Agricultural Research Station in Wisconsin, United States - UWRJ-L179-409R-1 | ecosystem: Environmental > Terrestrial > Plant litter >...
TCCAGGTCAGCCATGTGCGTGCACACGCTGTTCAGGAAGTGACGGTCGTGAGAGATGATGATCATCAGACTGCTACGCTGGGTCAGGATGTTCTCCAGCCAGCGAATAGTGTTGATATCCAGGTGGTTGGTCGGTTCGTCGAGCAACAGCACTTCCGGGTCGGAAAACAGTGCCTGCGCCAGCAAAACGCGCAGTTTCCAGCCAGGTGACACTTCGCTCATCGGGCCGAAGTGTTGTTCGATGCCGATACCCAGACCCAGCAACAGCTCACCGGCACGGGACTCTGCGGTATAGCCGTCCATTTCGGCGAATTCGGTTTCCAGCTCGGCCACGGCCATGCCGTCTTCTTCGCTCATTTCCGGCAGCGAGTAGATGCGGTCGCGCTCGGCCTTGACCTTCCACAGCTCTTCGTGACCCATGATCACGGTATCGATCACGGTGAATTCTTCGTAGGCGAACTGGTCCTGGCGCAATTTACCCAGACGCACGTTCGGCTCGAGCATGACTTGGCCGCCGGTCGGGTCAAGGTCACCGCCGAGGATTTTCATGAAGGTCGACTTGCCGCAACCGTTGGCGCCGATCAGGCCATAGCGGTTGCCCGCGCCGAATTTGACCGAAACGTTTTCGAAGAGCGGCTTGGCGCCGAACTGCATCGTGATGTTAGCTGTAGAAATCAAGAGTTTTTCCTGCGAAGCATTCGAGTAGCGAGGGTGCGGCTGGAGCGCTTGGCCCGAGTCAAAGTGCGCTGAAGCGGGAAAGACCCGTCATCAACCAAGGGGGGCGCGTAAAGTTTGGCGGCGATTGTACTGGTCTGGCTCTTTAAACGATAGGGCGATCACGTCAAGATCGCCGATTGGCATGCTCGCGAGACAGATTTTCACAGATGAAGGTTCACTATCGGTTACAAAGTGTGGCTAAAATGCCATCCATTCACCCAGCGCCCCATAGCGGCGCGGGCTCATGGATGTGCCATTTGTATTCAGACCACTGCATCAGACGCTGGGCCTCAGGCCGTCAGGCGCGCAGTTTGTTCACTTCTGACGTGTGACGATTTCCGTGAAACTCATCATTGCTGCTATTTATGTCATTTCGATTGCATACGTTCATCTTCGTGGCCGTGTGCGCCACAAACTGGGTCGCCAGCTCAGCGATCACTCGACGTTTCTGGCGCCGATCAATTGCTTCCTGTACCTGTTCTCGAAAAAGCCCAACAAGCCTTTTCTCGATCCGTCGGAGTTTCCTGATCTAAGCCCCTTGCAGGCGCATTGGCAGGAGATTCGCGAAGAAGGTCAGAATTTGCTGCGCGCTGGGGAGATCAAGCGTTCTAACCAATACGATGACGTCGGCTTCAACTCGTTCTTCAAATCCGGCTGGAAGCGTTTTTATCTGAAGTGGTATGGCGAAAGCCATCCATCGGCAATGAAACTGTGCCCGCGCACCACTGAACTGGTGCAGAGCATCGGTTCGATCAAGGCAGCGATGTTTGCCGAGCTGCCACCCGGCTCGAAACTGGTACGCCATCGTGATCCGTATGCAGGCTCCTACCGTTATCACCTGGGCCTGGAAACGCCAAACGACGCCGGTTGCTACATCAACGTCGACGGTGAGAACTATCACTGGCGCGACGGCGAAGCGGTGATGTTCGACGAGACTTTTATTCATTACGCAGAAAACACCACCGACCAGAACCGGATCATCCTGTTCTGTGACATCGAACGTCCGATGAAATACCGCTGGGCGGCGGCGTTCAACAGTTGGTTCAGTCGCACCGTGATGTCGGCGGCGGGTGCGCCAAACGATGCCGGTGATAAAACCGGTGGGATCAACCGTTTGTTTGCCAGAATCTACAAGATTCGCTTGCGCGGCAAAGAATTGAAAAAGCGTAATCGCAAGCTGTATTACATGGAAAAATGGGCGATCTTCGGTGGTTTGCTGGCGATCTTCATCCTGATCTGACGAATCCTTTGACTCACAGGTCGCTGTAGCAGCTGTCGAGTGCAACGAGGCTGTGATCTTTTTACCCTGCTGAAGTGAGATCAAAGGCAAAAGATCACAGCGTGCCGCAGCTCCTACATTGGACCTGCGTCGCGTCGGAGTGCTACGACTCTCGCAAAAACAACCTGTCAGTTGCCTGACGCTTTCTTCGTTTTCTTCGCCGGCGCAGCCTTGGCTTTCGGCTTCGCCGCCGCTTTCCCGCCCAGACTGCGTTTAAGCAGTTCCGTCAAATCAATCACATCCGCAGACTTGCGCTCTTCCTCGCCACCCACCGTCTCGACATCTTCGATCTTGCCTTCATGGGCCTTTTTCTCGACGAGGGCCATGATCTTGTCTTCAAACTCGTCCTTGTAATCCTCGGGTTTCCAGTCTGCGCTCATGTCCTGCACGAGTCGCTTGGCCATGTCCAGCTCACCTTTTGCCAGTTGTGGCTTGGTCACCTCACTGCCCAGCGCCAGTTCATCGAGGCTGCGCACCTCCTGTGGCCAACGCAGCTTTACCAGCACCAGCGCCGATTCCAGCGGCATCAACGCCGCCAGATACTGGCGGGTATGTAAAACCACACGGGCGAGGGCTACCTTGTTGGTTTTGCTCAGCGTCTCACGCAGCAGCGCATACACCTTGCCGCCGCGCTTGTCGGGTGCCAAGTAATAAGGTGTGTCGATGTTTTGCAGGGGGATTTGCTCGGCATCGACAAAGGAAAAGATATCAATGGTTTGCGTTGAGACCGGGTGCGCTGAACGGATTTCTTCTTCGCTAAGCACCACATAGCGACCCTTTTCGTAGGCCACGCCTTTGACAATGTGCTCTTTGGTGACCTCTTTGCCGGTCACTTTGTTTACGCGTTTATAACCCACCGGATCCATGCTGCGGCTGTCAAGCCAGTCGAAATCGACGCTTTGCGACGAGGTCGCCGAGACCAGCGCGACGGGGATGTGTACCAGTCCGAAACTGATCGCGCCTTTCCAGATTGCCCGAGCCATGGTGAGTTCTCCGAGTGATGATCAGGTGACCTGTTGCGCTGGGCGAAAGTTTCCAGTGATTGCGGCGGCCGCCGCTGACTTGGTCAAGCCGTGTTACATGTTGTTTAAAGGCTGTGACTTAACAAATCCGAACCCTGGGCGTAGCGTGGACTCGAAGGCACTATCCCTGGAGCATCGAGAGGCCGCCCCATGAACCGATTTCTGTTTGTCATCGCTTTCCTCAGCCTCGGTGCGGGCTGGGCTCATGCGGACGTGCCATCCACCACGCTGCTGCTGGCACAAAGTCCGACCGGCAACAGCAACAATCCCTACAACAGTCCGATCCGCCGGGCCAACCCCAACAGCATGCAGGGCACTCAACCCAGTGCACCGCCGATCCGTGGCCCCAATACCGTGCCGGCGCCGCGCCCGCCGACCCTCGAAAACCGTGGTATCGGCAATGGTCAGCCAATCCGCTCGGTGCCGAGTACACCGCCGACCTTCATCCCCAATCCACCTCCACGAAGCACCGGTACTACCCGTTAAACGACAGGACTGAAGCCTGTCAGCCTTGAGACGAACAAAAGGAATCGTGCATGTTGCGTAAAACCCTTCTAGCCAGCCTTTGCGTCGGCGCACTGATCAGTGCTCCAGCGTTTGCCGCAGCGCCCAAAGAATTGCAAAGCGAACAGGGCACTCTTGAAGTCACCACGATTACCCAAGGTCTTGAACATCCATGGGCCTTGGCGTTTCTGCCGGATCGCCAAGGCATGCTGGTGACTGAGCGCCCGGGCAACCTGCGGGTGGTGGGTGTCGATGGCAAGCTGTCAGCACCGATCAGCGGTGTACCGCAAGTCTGGGCCAAGGGCCAGGGTGGTTTGCTCGACGTAGTGTTGTCGCCGGACTTCAGGCAGGATCGCTTGGTGTACTTGTCTTACGCCGAGGGCGGCGGTGCTGGCGACAAGGCTGGCACGGCGGTAGGGCGCGGGCGACTGTCGGATGACTTGAAGTCGCTCAAGGATTTCAAGGTGATCTTCCGCCAGGAACCGAAACTTTCGGTGGGCAACCACTTTGGTTCGCGCTTGGTGTTTGATCGTGACGGATACCTGTTCATCACGCTCGGCGAAAACAACGACCGGCCCACCGCACAGGATCTCGACAAGCTGCAAGGCAAAGTCGTGCGTATCTACCCCGACGGCAGGGTGCCGGACGATAACCCCTTTGTCGGCCAGTCCGGCGTTCGTCCGGAGATATGGTCTTACGGCCAACGCAACCCGCAAGGCGCAGCGCTCAATCCATGGACCGGCACGCTTTGGGAAAATGAACACGGCCCGCGCGGTGGCGACGAGGTAAACATCATCGAGCGGGGCAAGAACTACGGCTGGCCGCTGGCGACCCATGGCATCAACTATTCCATGCAGCCTATCCCCGAGGCACAAGGCAAGACCGCCGAAGGCACAATTGCGCCACATCATGTCTGGGAAAAGTCGCCGGGCGTCAGCGGTATGGCCTTCTATGACGGCGATCGCTTCAAGCCTTGGCAACACAATGCATTTATCGGCGCGCTGGTGACGCAGGAGCTGATCCGCTTGCAATTCGAGGGCGACAAGGTTGTGCACGAGGAGCGCTTGCTCGGCGAACTCAAACAGCGCATCCGCGACGTACGCCAAGGGCCGGACGGCTACCTGTACGTGCTCACGGATGAGTCGAACGGCGCCCTGTACAAATTGGGCCTCAAACCCAGCCTTTGACCGCCATCCCCCCTGTAGGAGCTGTCGAGTGCAACGAGGCTGCGATCTTTTGATTTTAAAAAACAAGATCAAAAGATCGCAGCCTCGTTGCACTCGGCAGCGCCTACAGATACGGATGGGGCTTATGTTTCGCGGGAGAACAGGACGACTGCCGCACGCAACTTGCCCCGGCCAAACCGGCACATTTTTTCGAACTCCTCATGACTGACAGGCACGTGCTGGCAGTCCATCGGCTGGCGATGCTGGCTCTGATCGACATCCGGATCATGCAGATAAACAAAGTCCTCATCACAGTCGGTGACCATCACCCAGTGCGGGGACTTGGAACGAGACAACCGATAGCTGCTGATCAACACCAGCGGCTGTCCCCCAGCGGCGAGTAGCCGCGGAAGGTCCAGAGCAACACCGATCACTTGCTCGACGTCGCACTCCGCCAATTGCGCCATGAACTCCTCGTGCACCAAGCGCATGACGTCTTTTTTATGCGCATCGCGTACACCATCAAGAAACAACGCCCCGGTAAGACTCACCTGCAGGCGTACTCGAAACCCCCGTCGCCAAGCCGCCAGCGCCAGCCCTTGCGGACTGCATCCGCCATGGCCGGAAGTCATGAACACCGTGGTCGCTTCCCGCCAGATCTGCAGTTCCTCACGACGTTCGAGTAAACGTTGAGCCTGCAATGCGCCCATGGCCATCAGCAGGCAGGCCGGGCCGCAGGTGAATTCGGTGGTTTGCGGGTAGTAGGGCACTTTGATGCTGCGCGAGTCGCGATGCTCGAGGATGCGTTTTTCCAGGCGCAGAGCATCGGCATGGTCTTCGTAGTAATCGTGAATCACCGCGAAGCGCCGGTAGCCGTTGCGCTCGTACAGGGCAATCGCGGCCGGGTTGTCAGTGCGTACTTCCAGCCTCAGGTAGGCGCAATCATGCTCAAGGGCAACGGCCTCGATCCGTTGCAGCAGTTGTTTGCCCAATCCGCTGCCGCGCGACTCGGCGGCAATGGCAATCGAGTACAACCGCGCCAGTGATGTGCCGCGATGAAATAACACCAGTGCGTAACCCAGCAACTGGCCGCTGGATTCTGCCACCAGCAACTGCCCGTTAGCCCGGGTGATCATCCACTGAAAGCTGCGACTGGTCAGCCGATCGGTAGTGAAACATTGCATTTCCAATGCCAGCAACGCCGGCAAATCTTCAACTACCGCCAAACGAAAAACAGCACTCATATGACCACCGTAAAAGTTGCGTAACGAAACGGGACTTTCGAAAAACTTCGTGCTTAATAGAAATGGTCTTGTTCTCCAACGGATCAATCTCTATGTCAGCGGTACAGGGTCATTGGCGCGAAGTATCAGAGCAAAGTTTGCCGTCGGCAACTTTTTTAAATTCAGTTGTTAGACCTCCCAGCCAATTGCTGATCATTGTCGAACGCAAGGAAGACTGGGCTTCGTACTTCCCCAGCGAAGACATCATTACGGCGCAGGAGTACCTTGAACAAACGCGTGAAGGCGAGGCGGGCAAGCGCGTTCAGGTGATCAATCTGTGCCGCAGCTACAAGTATCTGGGTCATGGCTACTACTGCTCGCTCTTGGCTGAGGCCCGTGGCCACAAGGTCATTCCATCGGTACGTACGATCAGTGAGCTGACTAAAAAATCACTCTACGGACTGGCTTTGGATGATCTGGATAAAACGCTCGAAAAAGCGCTGAGTCATCATCTGTATAGCGATACCGAAGGCTTTACCCTGACACTTTATTTCGGTCGTACCCATATCGAAGCATTGCAGGATTTGGCTCGTCAGTTGTTTGAAGTGTTTCCCTGTCCGATTCTGCTAGTTGAATTTCGCCGGCACAACGGTTGGCACATAGAGGGTATAAAGTCGGGTGTCTTGCACAAGTTGCGTGATGATCAGGAGGATCAATTCGCCAATGCGCTGGACAGCTTCAGTCGTAAAGTCTGGCGCGTGCCACGCTCGCGACATGTCGCCCGTTATGACTTGGCGATCCTGCATGATCCACAAGAGGCCTTACCTCCTTCCAACCGCAAAGCACTGGAAAACTTTGTGCGGGTCGGCAAGGGCATGGGTATCGATGTCGAACTGATCGAACGCAAGGATTATGCGCGTCTGGCCGAGTACGACGGTTTGCTGATCCGTGAAACCACCAGTGTCGACAACCATACCTACCGTTTTGCAAAAAAGGCTGAAAGCGAGGGGCTGGTGGTGATGGACGATCCGGCGTCGATCTTGCGCTGTACCAACAAGGTCTATCTGACTGACCTGCTCAACAGTCACCAGTTGGGCATGCCCGCCACTGAAATTCTCTACAAGGAGCGCCCTGAGGACTTCGAACGCGTCGGTGAACGGCTAGGGTTTCCACTGGTGCTGAAGATTCCCGACGGTTGTTTTTCGCGTGGAGTGATCAAGGTCGAGAGCCAGCAGGCGCTGCTTGAAGCCACCGCCGAACTGTTCGAGCACTCGGTGCTGTTGCTGGCTCAGGAGTTTTTCTACACCGAGTACGACTGGCGTATTGGCGTACTCAACCGCAAGCCGATCTTTGCCTGCCAGTACTTCATGTCCAAGGGCCACTGGCAGATCTACAACCACAAAGCCAAGGGACAGGACATCAACGGTGAATGTCGCACCTTGGCGATCCATGAAGCGCCACGCGCAGTGGTCGAACTGGCGGTAAAGACTGCCAATCTGATCGGCGATGGTCTCTACGGCGTCGACCTGAAACAGGCTGGCGATAAAGTCGTGGTGATCGAGGTCAACGACAATCCAAACCTCGACGCCGGCATCGAAGATGCTTACCTGCAGGACGATTTGTATTGCCTGGTGCTGGAAGAGTTCGTGCGCCGGCTGGAACTGAAACGTCGCGGACAGGCTTGGTGATCTGCCGATGATCAACAGTTTTGCACTGAGCCACGGCGCGTTGCAGCGGGTTGAGCGACTGAACGCCGAAGTGATGCTGTTCAGCAATCCCGACGCGGCGGAGCGCGATCTGCTTCACAGTCAGTTCAAGGTCGATGAGCACGCACTGGCCTCGGCGCTGGACCCGGACGAAGTGTCGCGCATCGAGTTTCACCCGGATCATCTGTTCCTGATCTGGAAACGTCCGGAAAAATATTCCGGGGGAGGCAGCCTCGCCTTTGAGGTTTCGTCCTGCGGCCTGCTGTTCTCGCCGGGCCAGTTGCTGGTGATTGCCACCGATGACACGCCACTGCACGGCCTCGGCACCCGTCAGCGGTTAAACGCGCCGCTGGATGTGTTGCTGGATGTGCTGTTCAACAACATTCATCACTACCTTGGCCACTTGAAGGTGATCAAACTGGTCGCTCGCGAGTTGCAGCAAAAATTCAATGCCTCAATGCAAAACCAGCATCTGGTGCAGATGTTCAACCTCAGCGAAAGCCTGATCTATTACATCAACGCCCTGCACAGCAACGGTGCCGTGCTGACACGCCTGCGCAATCATGCCGAGAAGCAGCACTTCAGCAGCGAAGCGATCGGCCTGATTGACGACCTGATCATCGAGAACAACCAGTGCTACAAGCAGGCCGAAATCTATTCGACGGTGTTTTCCGGGCTGATTGATGCGCGCGGCAATCTGATGAACAACAGCATGAACAACCTGTTGCGCAAGCTGACGTTGATCAACGTGGTGTTTTTGCCGTTGAACCTGATTGCGAGTATCGGCGGCATGTCGGAATTCAGCATGATGACGGCCGGGACGCCTTGGTGGGTGTCGTATCCGCTGTTTTTGACGGTGATGCTGCTGGGGGCGGGCGGGATGTTGTTCGGCCTGCGGCGGCTGGCCAGATGATTATGTGCTGACCCAGAATGCCCTATCGCGAGCAGGCTCACTCCTACATTTGGAATGCAATCACCTGTAGGAGTGAGCCTGCTAGCGATAGCAATATCCGTAGCGCCAAATGCTCCTAATCAGCGCGCTTGCACCACATCCAGCCCTTTACGTCGCTCCCGTATCGCGCGCACCACCAGATACAACAACGGCCCAATCGAGACAAAAACCGCCGTCAGCAACAAATAAGGCACCACCGACCAAACCGTCTGCCCGCGAGACCGTGCATCCTTGACCATCCATACCCCGGCCAACGTCGCCAGCAGGTACAAATCAATCACCACTTGCGCGGTATCCGGGCGCGACATCAGGCTGATGCCGAAGTCGATCAACGATTGTTCAGCCTGAAGCATCACCGAAACGGTGTAGCCGGTAAACGCGAGCAAAGCGGTGAGGGGCAGGGCGACAGACATCATGCAATCCTTCCTTGGTGTGATGAGAGAGTCGCCAGACTAACGCCGCCGGCAAAAATTGGCCATTGACTTGCCAGCACCGCGCAGGCTAATTTCCAGCCCATGACTTCAACTGTATCGCGTTGCCAGCCAATTATTATTACCGCCATTCCTCATTTGGCGGGCTAGCTCACGACTGCAGCACCCAACCCGCCCTAGAGGCGGGTTTTTACTTTCTGTCTCCAGGGTTTTTGAAATGTGGCTCATGTAGGAGCTGCCGAAGGCTCGGGCAGCTCCTACAGGGACCGTGTGAAATTCTGCCAAGGAGATGTTCATGAGTTACACATACGATCAGCAAACCCTGCTTGAGCACTACGTGAAAAAGATCCTTGCTGCGCCGGTGTACGACCTCGCGGTGCGCACGCCTTTGCAAGCGGCGCCGGCGCTGTCGGAGGCGTTGGGCAACCGGATTCTGCTCAAGCGTGAAGACCTGCAACCGACGTTCTCCTTCAAGATACGCGGTGCCTACAACAAACTGGTGCAACTCAGTGAAGAACAGAAGGCGCGCGGAGTGATCACCGCCTCGGCCGGCAATCACGCGCAAGGCGTGGCGTTGGCAGCGCGCGAACTCGGGATTGCGGCGACCATCGTCATGCCAGCGACAACGCCGGAACTGAAAGTGCTGGGCGTGCGCAGTCGCGGCGCTGAAGCGTTACTCCACGGCGAGAGTTTCCCGTTCGCGCTGGCCCATGCGCTACAACTGGCGGAACAAACCGGACGCACCTTCGTGTCACCGTTCGATGACCCGGATGTCATCGCCGGACAGGGCACGGTGGCCATGGAAATCCTCCGTCAGCACCAGAGCACGCTGGACGCGATCTTCATCCCGGTAGGCGGTGGCGGCTTGATCGCCGGCATCGCGGCGTACATCAAATACCTGAGGCCGGAAGTGCGGATCATCGGCGTCGAATCCGAACACTCAGCGTGCCTGAAGGCCGCGCTCGAAGCCGATCAGCGCGTCGTGCTGCCCAATGTCGGCACTTTCGCCGATGGCGTGGCGGTAGCACAGATTGGCGCGTTCGGGTTTGAGGTTTGCCGCTTCTGCGTCGACGAAGTGATCACCGTCAGCAACGACGACCTCTGCGCGGCGATCAAGAATATCTACGACGATACTCGCTCGATCACCGAACCTTCCGGCGCCCTGGCCGTTGCAGGGATCAAGCAATACGTAGCGCGAACCGGGGTGCGCGAGCAGACATTCGTGGCGATCGACTCGGGGGCTAATATCAACTTCGACAGCCTGCGCCATGTCGCCGAGCGCGCCGCAGTCTGCAGCGTCTCGGCGTGAGAGGTTTACGGCAGCAACGGGCGCAGGAAGCTGCGCTCATAGCTGACGATGAACTTCTTCTCGACCAGGCTGGCTACCAGTGCGGTGCTTTCCGGATCGGTCATCGCGATGTGCCGATAGCTCTCGTAATCCGCCAGTGACGGAAAACTGAACAGGCAATAAGCGATGTTGCTCGCGCCCTCGGACGGCAGAAAATAGCCGTGATGCGTGCCGCCCAAGCGCTCGACGATGCCGAGCCAGGCCTTGGCGTAGGCCTCGAACTCAGGCAATTGGTAGGGATCAATGACATATCGGACGTGGCAGGTAATCAAACGACGCACTCCTTGCTCGGGTTATTCCTGCAGGGCTGTACCGACTTTGTCCGACGCCGACCAGATGCGATATCGCACTTCGACATCCGACGGCGCATACACCACGACCGGCAACTTGCTGTTGTAACGCAGCATGAAACCGTCACCGACGACCGGCACGAACGCGCGTTTCTTCTGACTGCCGGGCGGGCAGGCCATCATCGTGCTCATCGGGCCGATGACTTTTTCCAGTCGATAGAACGGATAGCCCCAACCCTCAAGATTCTTCTCATCGAGAACGCCGCCCAAACGCTGGCGGTTGCAGTCCACTTCCAACGTTTTGCCGGCGAGAATTTCCACCTGGAAGTTGTCTTCCTGTTCTTGCTTGGGCAAGTGAATGACCTGTCGGGTGAACCCGGCTTCTGCCTTCGGGTACGGCGCGACGTCTTCAAGTTTGGCGGCGTGGGCGAGGGTGGACAGGCTGGCGATGAACAGCCCGGTGGTCGCGTAAACGCGGAAAGAACCCATGGAAGCCTCCGTGCGGGTGTAGGGTGGATAACCAGCATTCTTACCGTCATGGGCCGTGATTGCAAACCAGCGTCGAGTTGCAAATTGCAGTACCCGCCGAGGCCATTCTTGCAATTTGCAAGTAGCCAAATACTGGCACCGCCGCCAAGTGCTTGATTTCATGAGGGTGAAAATGAACCGATGAAAGGCACGCTTTATGCGTCTTTTCAGTGCGGCGCACCGGACTTGGGCGCCTACACTCCAATGGGCATTTCGCAGTACCACCGCTTGTCGCACCAGGGAAACAGCGGGGACACACCCGTGCAGGGGCAGCAACGGTCAGCGTGAATACTTGATTGGCATCTCACAGTAAGGAGAGGGTTTCGCCATGTTTCTGTCTGCCTTGGAACTACGCAATATCATTGAAAGCAGTTTTCTGCCGAAACGCTGCCAGTGCACGCTGTCGCCGGACTTGTCGATGACCGTCAAGGTTTTCGGCGATCACCAGACCGATCAGGTCGATCTGCTGGTCAGTGGCATCGACGCCAGCCATCTCAATGGCTGTCGTGAAATCAACGAATTGATCGCCGGGCTGCGATCGGATCTGAATCAGCAAACTGTGCAACATCACTACAGCCCACGCTCCAGAGTCGTTTAACGCACCGTTTCACCCAGTTCGACCGTCACGCGCCGGGCCTGCACAAAACCAAGGCCCAGCGCGAACTCGACCAGCACCGCGAGCAAAATCCCGGGGCCGGCATGACCGTTCAACCATTCCGCAAACCCCAACACCGCCAAACCAAAACAACCGACGATAAACCCGTTGCTCAGCGCATTGCGCCTCAGCGACGGCGGTGCATTGCGCACCAGATAAAACATCACCCCCAACGCCGCAAACAGCACCGCACTGCGCCGCGCGACAAACCCGGCAGCGTCGGAATACTCGATGCTCCAGATCGCCAGCAGCCTCTCCGGGAAAACGCCCCAAGCCAACGCCAGCAAGAAACACAACGAACACGTGAAGCCCGACAACGTGCGAAACGACAACTGCATGGCGAATCCTTGCGGCAGTGAGGAGGGCTCCGAGCATAACCGCCGAAACTCCCCACGCCTACCGCAAACCCGCAAATCAGACGTTTCTGTCAGTTCTGGAAGTTGCACGCGTCAGACAATTTCCGGTAGCTGATTTCCTCAGGCTTACCGGCATTGTCGATGTACTTCATATCGGCCGTGACCACTTTGCACAGTTGCGTTGGTGGCTCGGTCAACGACACCACCTTGGCCACCTTCAGCGGCATGCCGTACTCATACGGCACGGCTTTGGATGTGGCAGAGGTGTCATTGGCCTGGGCCAGCCCGGCGAACGCAGTGCAGGCGAGGGCGGCGGTGAGCAATAAAGGACGAATGTTCATGAAAGGACTCCCGTGTGGCGGTTCTAGAGTTCGGCGTGATTCACCCGAACCTGCCGCACTGGGCAACAGCCAAAAGGGCTGAGGGCGTGCGATTCAGTAGAGTTTTTGACCACGGCGTTAAGGGATGGTTAACCAAGCTGAATGCCGGCTGTCAGGGAGTGGGGTGGTTTTCTTCGGGATGTTTGGCGAATTCCTACAAAGGCTGGTGCCTTGTCTGCTTTCGGCGGCTGGAGCGGGGCGGTTATTGTCGGTTGCCGCTGCAAAATCAGTGGTTCGGGTTTGGTCACCTGAGAAAAGTTCATTGCATATGTGCCATCATTTGCCCCGTGCGGATCTTCGGATCCGCGAAGTGCACTGCTGTGGCGGCTGTGTGCAGGACGCCTTCGGGCGAGCTGAGTTTGAACTGTTCTCGGTTGACCAAGCCTGTACACGGCCGCCTCCCACCGTTTGGTCACGGCTATGGCGGTTACCTTCTAATACAGTTGAGTAATCAAAATGCCAATAATTAAACTGCTACAAAACCGCTATCTCCCCCTCAGCAGCAACGTCACCGAAACCCCGACACTGCTCGTCGACACCCAAGCCAACCCGAAAGACATCCTCGAAGCCGCCGTCCAGCGCGTCCGCGCCGCCGCCGACCTGCTCGAAACCCTGCATTGCCTGTGCTTCAAGCACGCCGACGTGCAAGACATTCCACACATCACCCATGCGCTGTACCTGCTGACGCAGGATGGCAATGATTTGCTGCAGGTGGCGCAGCAGCAGATGTTGAGTTGGAAGGCGCCGGTTTAACAAAACGCGAAAGCAAAAAGGGGAGTCTGTTTCGACTCCCCTTGGCCATGTGATTCATTCAGGTCCCAGTGTACGGAATCATCATTTCACTCTCTTTGTAACGTCGTCGGTAACGGGATGCCCGAGTTATCCTTCGCGCCTTATCCAGGCTGAAGTTCATTAACCAACTTTCTATGTGACGACACCAATAACAAGTGCGTGAGCCGTCACGGCAACAAATTTTCGCTTGAAGCTGATGTTCATACCGAAATCATGCAGTCCTTAGCTCAGCGCTGCCCTTCTGAGGAATCATCGCGAGTTGAACCTCGACATTGTTCTCTTTCTTTGCCAGCCAGCGTTGCAGGTTCTGGTCATGTTCAGGCGCCTGAGTGGCAGAACCGTAGATATCCTCAGGCGTGAGCTTGAGATAGCTCAGGGTATGAAGGCGCTGGCGGGAGGTGTCCAGTCGACCGATTTCCGCGCGCAACACACTTGCTTGCTGCATGGCGGCTCGGCGATCAGATTGGAAAGGGCTATTCAACTCCGCCTCTTTGGCTTTCAAGCGATCCTGCATTTCCTGCAGTTGGTAGTAGATCTGATCGTATTCAGTTTTTGTTACCACCGTGCCGCCGCCGTCCTGGGTCTGCTGCCAGCGGCGCAACGTTGCCCATGCGTTTGGAATGTAGGATGGCAGCATGTAGTGGTGAGGCATCTGGAACAGTTGCTGGATGAACAGCGCCCGGTCGGGCAAGTCGCCGAACTTTTTCACTGCCCGGGTGCACGCGGCTTCCTCGATGGATTCGCAACCCGGATTCCACAGCACCGAAGATTGCTCACGCCCTTTGAAGTGCACAGGCATAAAGTGATGCAGGTCGCCCTGATGCTCGTAAGCCGAACCACCTGTTCGACTCAAACCCAAGGCAAAAATCAGCGCGCCCAATGGCGCCGTGATAAAGCTGAGCACCACACCTGGGATCCAGATTCTCTTGCGAGTGTTCATCCACGGTGCCGGTACGCTTGGAATCGGGTCGTTGTCGTTGACCATGCGGTGGTGCGCCAAGGTCATTGCACCCTGAACAAAATCTGCGTCCCCTGCTCGGGGCGAACCGTATGTATAAAGCAAAATGTCGTAATTTTTTGCGTTATGCCTGAGCGCCTCTGCAAGTAATGTCGCAATGGCTCCTCCAAGGCTGTGACCACAGATTATGACTTTTTGATCAACATGAAAACTGTCGAGGTAGGCCTGGACAAATTCCCTCATTGCTTGATATGCCTGGTAAAAACCTTGGTGAGCTTTACCTACGCCAGGATTTACAGGGATTTGCTCCGCATCGGTATCTCGAACAAAGTCGACGAGTTCTAATGTCCCACGTATGGAAATAAGAACAACCTCGTCATGATGTGTAATGAACGCCTGGGTGTTAGTTCCACCATCAGCTTTACTATCATCAAAGAAATGCCATTTTGCAGGGTGTTCCTGCTTGCCGCCCCGTTGTGGTTTGTTTTGTTCATACAAAGCCGGATCGAATGGCAAAATTTCGAAACGCTTGGAGTATGGGACGTCTTCGTAAAGCGGATAGTACGCGGCAGACTGCTGCGCGTTAATTTTCCAGGACTCCTTATAACAAGCCATGCCCTCTCCAAACATATTTCCTACGCTAGGCTCGAGGGGGAAACTCACCGTATCAGTAGGCTGCTCCGCTGGCGACTGTCCAAAGTCACAATAGCTCAATGCAGCGAACAATGAGAGTTGATACAAATTCAATGCACTAAACTTGTTATCTCTTGAGAGCATTGGGCGGAAAGCCCGCAGCGGGCGCACTTCCAGAACTGTGAGTGTGTTCGGTACCAAGGCAACACCCCAAAGATCTGGCTGCTCCGGACCGAAACCGATGTCTCCCATGACTTTCAGCAGATTCTGATTGGGAGGGTATTTGGCTTTTGACTCCGAAGGGAGATGCGAGTTTTTTTCAACGAGGTGGCGTACTTCGACATGAAAAAATTGACCCGCTTCAGCTTTTGCTGGGTTGTTGTCAACTCGTTGGCCATCTTTACGGATGAAGCGCGTGTTTTCGGCTCGAACTTGCAGCTCGCTGATTTTCAGCGGGTAGTTTGGCCGGGACATCAACCAGTTATAGTCCTCTTCGCCACCAGTGTAAGGCTGATCCACGGTCAGCACGACAGGCCCTTCGTAGTGGTTCAGAACTTCACCAAAACCGGTGATATCGAGCGTACCTTCATATCGCTGTCCAACGCTGTCGGTTACCACATATTTAAGCCCGGCATAGGGCTTGCCATTCCCGGACTCGTCAACTAGCCGAAATCGAACTTTGGTGCCTCTGAGCGGGCAGGGCTCTTTGACATCTTTTAGTAGTGGTTGTGCTGCTTTTTTTACCGTCATTGATGAATGTCCTTATTCAGTACACGTCGGGTAGATCGTGCAATCTCGCCCGTCCGGCATTTTGAAAGGTTTGAAATCAGTAGTATTACCGCGACAGAACGCATAGGGGTCTTCCAGACTCTTGCCCATGCATCGCTTCCATCCTTTCGGGAATTTCACCCAGTTGTCACCTACGGCCGGCCTCTCATCATTGGACACAGTGAAGCTGACTCTCAATGTCTTCCCCACCAATTGCGGGCGCTTCAAAGGCCCTTCGGCGACAGAGCCATTTTTTTCTTCTTGCGTCGCCACCGGAGCGCATTTAAGGATTTTTGCTATAACGCGATTAGACCCAACGGTGCGGAACAGCCACTCGCACTCTCGTTGCAACTTAAGTGGAGAGGGTGGATGAGTCCCGTCAGGCGGGCCGTCCTCAAACTGGATTCCCGAGTAGTCTTTGCCTACGTCTACCGGGCCAGCAGCGTATTTGGCGTAAATCTCATAGTCGAGATTATCCAAAACGAGCGGACATCCACCCTCTACGCTGATAAGAGGAACCTGAAAGTTCGCAGTTTGAGCTTTCTCACTGCGTTTCTTTTCAAAGAACTTGAACCCCGGATGTTCACGGCCTTTTTTCACTGGAACAGAACACGTCTCACCCATACGAGGAACATATTGCGCTTCAACTTGTATCTGAAACCCGGGGGGAAGGTCAGTCACTAAAGTAAAACTGTCCTGCTCAGCAACCGAACAGCCAGTAGCGCCAATCACCCCCAACCCAATCATCATGCTGCGAACAAACCCATTGGAAATATTGCGATGACGCATTTGATTTTCCTTTGTCTCGGGCGATCGTTTCGAGCGAGTGACGCCCAAAGTTTCGAATTCAATTCAGTGCGGAGTCGTAGCTGGGTTTAGCGAAAAACCGTTCACACCGCTCAAAATGCTTCTCCGGCGTTTCCCCAGGTAAGGGCTGCCAAGCCAGATTCTCGGCATTCTTGGGGTCAAGGCGCAGGGTCAACATGAACTCACGCTGCTCTGGCGTGTTCCATTGCCAAGCCTGGAGCAGGTCCATCTGCTCTTCCAGCCATTCGAGAATCGGGCGGGTTTCTGAGAGTTTCGCGGCTGTTTCGGCGTGATACACCAGCAACCAGCGCTTCAGGTTGGCACGCAAAATTTCGCGGGTTCGTTCTGGCGGGGTAGGGGCTTGCAGCCACGGTGCCGGGTTCGGTACGGCATACATGCCTGGTTTGCCGTTATCCGCGCTTTTCCACTGATTCTCCTCCCAATACAGCACACTGCTGATCGGACCCAGCAGCAGCGGCCATTCCGCCGCTTTCAGGTTGGCGAGGCAACGGGCTAAGACGCGGTTATCCTGGAAACGAAACAGCGAGCGATCGCCGTCTTCGTCGATGACCGCGCGCGCGATCCAGTGCTGCGTCAGGCTGTCGAGGTCAGCGTTGTCCATGCTGCCGATCCAGCCCCAATTGCGTTGTGGTTCGTCCAGCAGTTTGCGAAACGCTTCATTACTTGGGTTCTGCAGTTCGGCCAGCCACGGGCTTATGGCGGCGAACTGAGCGAACTCGGTGCGTCGGTAGAGTTGTACCGAGCGCTGCATGACTCCGGCGCTGTACAGTGGAGTGACCGGATTGGGCTCGGCAAGGCTGTCGACGATCAGGATCAGTACGCGATTGAGCCGTGCCTGTTCACCTAGCCAGTTGTTAAGGGTATCGCTCATGCGGTGGCTCCCAGATCGCATTTGCCTTCGCGGCAGGCTTCGCAGATCGGGCAGCGGATATCGGCAGCCGCACGAGCTGCTTTGGCCATGGCCATTTGCACGGCGGCAGGGACTAGTAGAGCGCCTGCCTTGTCTTTTGCGGCAGCCCATGGAATGACGGGTTCGAGAATTCCGATCCCGGTCCCTACGCCAGGCGCGCCGCCGGTATTGATCTTTACCTCGGCCCCGCTGATGGTCACGCCACCGGCGTCGACCTTCACAAAGCTCCCGCCAGCCTTGGCTGTGAGTTCCATGGCCCCTTCGATTACAACCTTTTCGCCAGCGTGGTAGTGGATTTCGGTTCCGGCTTCGACAAACTGCGCCGTGCCGACCTTCAGGTGCCGGGTGACACCCACCGTCAGGTGGTCATCGACCCGCGTTTCCGTCTTGCGATCGAGATGGGTAATCCGATGCTCTTCAACCTTGAACTCACTCAGCGTGTTGGCTTCAACGGTGTCGTGCCGTTCGTTACCGACGCGAATCTTCTGATCGTGCTCGATGTTCTCGTCCCAATCGCGCTGGGCGTGGATGTAGATCTGTTCAACGCCTTTCTTGTCCTCGATGCGAAATTCGTTGTAGCCCTTGCCACCCGGTGAACTCAGGGTTTTGAAGGTGCTGCGGGTCTTGTTTGCCGGCAGGTCGTAAGGGACGACGTTTTCCTTGTGGTACAGGCATCCGGTGACCAGCGGCTGGTCGGGATCGCCTTCAAGGAAAGTGACGAGGACTTCCATGCCGATGCGCGGGATGGCGATGCCGCCATACGCCGCGCCGGCCCAGCCGCTGGCAACGCGCATCCAGCAGGTGGTTTTGTCGTTGGACTGACCTTCGCGGTCCCAGTGGAATTGCACTTTGATGCGGCCGTATTGGTCGCAGTGGATTTCTTCGCCTGCCGGGCCGGTGACCACAGCGGTCTGGCTGCCGAGCACTTTCGGTTTCGGGTGTTCAAGGGCAGGGCGGTAGTGCGCGTCCCACGGGGTGGCGAGGAAGCTGTTGCGGTAGCCCTGGTGGAAATCGCTTTTGTGGTCGGTGACGTCGCTGGTGACGTTTTCGCCGAGCACTTGCGGTTGTTTGCCTTCGTGGAAGACTTCCAGCAGCAGCCACAGGTCGTTCCATTCCGCGCGCGGGTGCTCGGCCAGGGTGAGGAAGTGGCCGCTGGTCAGGGTCGGTTCGTCACCTTTGCCTTCGGCGAGTTTGTAGTCGCTGCGATGGCGTTCGAGGGCGCGGGTGGAGAGGAATTTGCCGCGCTCGCGGGTGGTGAAGCGGCCGGGGTAGTCGTAGTCCTCCAGATCCGGGGCGAAGTCGGATTTGACTGCGCCTTCGGGGAGGATTTTCGGTTTTTCGAAGTCGTAATCGCGGCGAGAAACGCGGGTGGTGCGGGTTTCCAGGCGCAGGTTGAAACGCTTGATCACCGGTTTGTCGGCGCTCATGCCGGAATCTTGCTGGTAGCTCACCGCTTTGAGTTTGCGGAAAACCGTCTGGTCATCGCCGAACACCAGTTTGTGCCCGCTACTACTGTGCTGGAAGTGGAAGTGAATGCCTTCCTCTTCGCACAAGCGCTGGATGAAATGCAGGTCGGACTCGTCGTACTGCACGCAATAATCGCGCTGCGGGTACTCGGCGCTAAGCTGGAAATCGTAGGCGTCGGCGAGGATGCCGCGATCTTCCAGGACCTGGCCGATGATTTGCGGCACCGTCAGTTGCTGGAAAATCTGCTGATCGTGGTTGTGGCGCAGGTAGGCGAGTTGC
>Ga0247814_10000944_pt1 | contig 19147 bp, 18 predicted proteins | sample UWRJL179409R1_FD_179947 | JGI IMG/M metagenome (GOLD analysis project Ga0247814, IMG submission 179947) | Plant litter microbial communities from Arlington Agricultural Research Station in Wisconsin, United States - UWRJ-L179-409R-1 | ecosystem: Environmental > Terrestrial > Plant litter >...
GGCACGACCTTGCACGGTCATCACTTGTGTTGCGCCCTTGTTCTCAATCTTTAGGTTCGTAACATCGATAGTACGAATTGATCGTTCAAGGTTAGTTAAGGCTTTCATAAGTGCATCCTGATTACCTGTTACAGAGAACTGGAAGGTAATCTCGTTACCACCTTCAGCTGAACCTTCGCCATTTGCTGAGAGTGATTCAACCCCAACGACTGGATCGACTTGGAGGCTATCAATCGTTAGACCTTCGATACCTGCAAGCAGTTTGATTTGTAGTGATGCACCAAGCGCAGGTGAATTGGCATCTGCAGGAAGTGCGTCCAAAATAACCTGGATTGCTTGATCGCTTTCATTAGCTTTCACTTTGGCTAGATTTTCGTTGGTATCAAGTACTTGCACTTCAGTCTTTAGTGACTCAACGAGCCCATTATTCGTGTTGAGCGTGCTGATCGTCTTATTCTTTTCTAGCAGTACTTTCTCGTTAAAGATCAATTTTTGCGCCAAGAAGATTGATGCGACTAACGCAAACGCAACCAAAGCTGATGCAATCGCGATCGCAATAAACATCGTTCGGTTCGCTTTTGAAATTTGTGAACGCTTTCGCAGCGCGATATCATTTGGCTTCATTAGTTGTCCTCTCCTGTATCAGCTGCTCGATCAACAAAGATACTCTTTGGAATACCCAGGTACGAGTCGGTGACGTTACCACCGTTAATAAGCACGATAGTTGGTGACGCGACCTTCGTTGAGAATAATTCTTCTGCATTCGTAAAGCTGACGGTAAATCGAAGTACTTTCGCGCCCGTTGCGTCTTCACCAAAGCTAATGTTTGTCAGGCTGACATTTGTTGCGAGTGGGATGTCTTGTTGCACACCGTCTGCATCCTTGTAACGAACATGTGCTGCACCGATCGTCTTCTTGAAGGCTTCGAGAGCTGGATACGTCCCCGTTTGACCTTCGAGGGTAATCGTCTTAGTCTCAGCGTCAACTGTGACGTCAGAAACCTGCACGTTGTTCGGTGCTGGCGGAAGCACTGCCTGAAGCATCGTAAAGATACGTGAATCGACTGCCTTGGCGTCATTTAGTGCGTTGATCTTAGTTAGCTGATTCTGAATGGTGAGGATCTTTGAAAGGTCTTCGACAGAAGCCAGTTGTGCCCCACCTTTTTTAATTGCATCGTCAGCAACAGTGCTGCGAACAGTCTGTACACCAAACACATAGATGGCCAGAAGCGCCACAATCGCAACTGCGACAATAGTCACAACGATTGAACCTGACACGACTGATGAGCGTATCATGCGCGCTTTGATAAGTTCTTGTTTTACATCTGGGACAAGGTTAATTTCAATCATCGCTTGTTCCTTCGTTGTGCAAGACCAATCACAGTCGCAAATTCAGATGCTACTGTCATCAGTTGTTGCTGATCAGATTGCGAGACACGAACTTTTTGCCATGGATTCGCAATACTTGAAGGTACACCTGTCTTTGCGGTGACATATTCACCAAAGAGTGGCACGATTGCCGCGTGACCAGAAAGGAGGATCCCTCCAACCGGAGTACTTGGGTAGCGCGTTTGGAAGAACTTGATTGATTTCGTCAGTTCAGTCGCAAAATTCTCGAGAGTTGATTCCACTGCTCGATATACCTGGCCTTCGAGGCGATCAGGCGCAAGTCCAAATTTCAAGATGAATTGACGAGCTTGGTCTTCTTGGACGTTCAAATTCTGTACAGCCGCTTTCACAAGTGAACGAACACCCATTGGGATTGTGCGCACTAAACGTGGACTATCACCAAAAGTAATCGCAAGATCAGTTGATTGCTCACCTACATCAATAATCAGACGAGCGTCAGGTGCACCAGCTGGCAGTAGTGAACGAACCATAGCTAGTGGGTCTGGTTCACAAGCGATTACATCAAGCCCAAGACTTTCAATAAATTCAAGGCGCTCTTCAGCGTATGCGTTTGAGGTACTCGCCAGAAGGACTTCTTGTTGTTTCGGATCGTGCAATGATGTTCCAAGCAGTGCCCAGTCAACCTTTGCCTCATTCACCGCCATAGGGATATATTGATCGATTTGATATTTCAGCGTACTCTTAAGTTCAGCTTCGGGCATAACCGGAAGTTCAATAACTGTCGTAAAAGTTCGACTTGAAGGAAGACCAATAACGACACTCTTCGTCTTGATACCACTCTGCCCTACTGCAGTCATGATAATTTCGCCTAGTTTGCGAAGGCTTTCGGGTGAGTTGCTTGTCGCAGTTTTCTCGTCGAGCGGGGCATATCCAAAGTGTTCGAGCGCCCAGCTATCAGGCCCGGTTGAGGAAAGTTGCAGTACGCGTACCGCATTCGTTCCAATATCCAGTGCAAAGAAGTCGCCCACGCCTTTTAGTAATGCCATATTGTCCCTCATTATACCGAAAGCATAAGGGAAATAGCAAGGCGAAATGATCTAGAAACGTGGAGGTAATTCAGTTTCGGTTGCGGTTTGGAGTCGACCGCTCTTGGCTGCTTGTGCTAATGCCCATAAATAGACGTCCGCACGAAGGTTAAATACTTCACCTGCTACCTCGTCACTCCCCGTCTGTGCACCTGCAGTGCGCCAAAGGAAGAGTTTATTGGTCATCACTGGACCATTCACAACAAGCTGTGTTGCACAGAGTGCCGTTGTTAGTGCGCCCGCAGCAACATCCGAACAGGTATTTACATAATCGGTCGCAATTAACCATGCATCGATATTATTAACTGCAGTGGCGCTATTTGCACCACGGATGTTAATTGTTTTCGCAATAATCACCACTTGAGGAATCTGGTCGGCATTTGCGTATGGACCACTCGCGTAAGTAATGTCGCCACTAATCGTTACGTCACTATTCGGCGCGTTAATAATAACTGATCGTCCAGCAGGAATTGTCCCGCCCGTAATTGTCAGTGCATTCGGTGCTTTATAAAGCCCATTCAAGCCCGAAAGCGCAGTACTCGCAGGGAGTGTCGGGGTCGTCGCTTCTGTCGCGAATGAACCCATCACGTTCGGAATCGTCTGGTTTGTATTGTACTTCCCCATTGCAGACTCCTGGCAGGTGCCAGAAGTGAGTGAGTTTGATAAGGTCAGTTTGCCCACAGCACACGCAGTTTGATCTGCACCTGCCCCATTCGCGTACCCTGAACCTGTTCCAAGATTCGTAATGGTGCCCGTTGCAGAACCCAAGTATTCAACCCAAGATCCATAAATACTATCTTTCTTTGTGATCGAAGCTTGAATTTTTGAATTTGGAATTGCACCCGTTGAGTCCGAGAACAATCGTCCAACAAACAGGTCACTTCCCAGAATCTGCACCTTTGGCTTTTTGCAATCAATGTACAGTCGATACCATGACGCCAGGCGTCGTCACCTGAGTTATTTGCGTAACGATTAATCGAGAAGATATAACACACCCTATCGCCAGCCTGTAGTGCTGGTGTCGGCTCTCCGAATGTACCTATTCTATGTGGACCTCCTGTTTTAAAGGAGGTTGTGCCAGAGGTTTCTTCTCGACAATTTGCACCGAGCGCGCGGTACGTCTGGAGTCCATTTGTTGAATTATCTGGCGCTTTCTCGTGTGCACTTGCCGCGAGCGCACGCGGTACGATACAGCGAACCAACTGCCATGCACTGTTATCGCTCGCACCCAAACGGGCGTTGGCCGTATAGTACGAACCTGAAAGCGCCCCTAATGACGCCTCCGTAACAGCAGGGTTTATAGACACAGTTGGAGTAATGTCATAATTACAATCCGTGATTGATTCAATACTGTCATATGGCAGCTTGAATTGAATGACGTTGTTGGTATATACATCATTAATACGGAACTGGTATTTATGTCGAGGTTCCGCATTAAACTCGTACACATAGTTTTTGTTATTACCTGCAGTACCACTTCTTTTTACATCCACTTCTGCTGCAGTACCCGTCGTCACATCATACAATTTAGCAGTAAAGGCTCTCTTGCCCTGGATCCTATAGTCTGTGCCTGTACTGTGATTATCATTATCGTAAATGATTACTTGCGCATCAGGCTTTGCACCAGCCTGACTACATTTTGTACCAAAGGGCAAGACATAGTTAAAGTACTTGCCGCAGCCCGACCTATCCGCACCACTACCTGGATCACACCGACCCTGTGCAGCAATTGCTACTTTTGAGCCGTTCGCTGCAGAGTATCCAATCTTGCCAATCGTTCCCCTCTTTGAGTCGGATGCGACAAGTGATGCAGCAGGCTGCGTAACATACGCACGGAATTGTTTTTTCTGTGTGCCAGAGCTAGACATACGCACTATGTAGTACGATTCCCACCCATTGATATCAGCTCGATATGTGAAGTCATCTTTTGAGATTGTCCGTGTTCCACCACTTGATACAGTGTTCCATGTACCGGTCGACGGTGTATATACCTGAAGGTTTGCTCCAAAGTTTTTAAATTCCTTGAACTGAATAATCATACTAGTTGGCGGTTTAAAGCCAGTAACATCGTCTGGCACAGGACCATCATTAAGATAATAAACTGGGAATGTCACATTATCTGCACCTGATACATTCGTTGTATCTTCAAGTGCATAGCGCGAACCAGATCCCGCTCCACCAAACTCAGCCTTGTCGGGACCATAATACGTAATCGCCTGCGCGGCACCATTGGTGAACAAAAGCCCTCCAACCAGGAGTCCAGCCAGCAGCAACAAGAATTTTGGAATCGATACACGTTTTCGAATCATAACTACCATAAGCATAAAGGATTTTGGTTGCTGTGGCAATCAGGAGTGGAAAGGTCGCCTCTTATCTGTTAAAATAAGGGGAATTATGAGTTTATCTATCGGAATCGTCGGCCTTCCAAATGTCGGCAAATCAACCCTGTTCAACGCACTAACTGACAATGACATTTTGGCGGCTAATTATCCGTTCGCCACTATCGAACCAAACACAGGTATTATTGCCGTTCCAGACGAACGCCTTGCGGTTCTCCAAGACCTATACAGTGCAAAGAAAGTCCTTCCTGCGACAGTCACCTTCGTCGACATCGCTGGCCTCGTCGCCGGTGCCAGTAAGGGCGAAGGTCTTGGAAACAAGTTCCTCGCCAACATCCGTGAGTGTGACGCAATTGTCCACGTCGTACGTGCCTTCGAAAACCCCGACGTGATTCATGTTGATGACACTGTTGATCCTAAAAAAGATATCGAAACGATTAACACTGAGCTTATCTTGGCCGACCTACAAAGCATCGAAAAACAAATCCCCCGCCTCGAACGAGAGATTAAAGCACGCCCTGCAGCTAAGGCAGAGCTTGCCGAAGTTCAAAAATTGCAAACCCCACTGCTTGAAGGTAAATTAATCAGCGAAATCGAAGGATTGAACACTGAACTTATCCAAGGCCTGCAACTCATCAGTGGTAAGCCAGTTATATACGTATTCAACGTTGACGAAGAAGTGCTCAGTAACGAGGCTCGCAAACAAGAACTATCTGCGCTTGTCGCCCCTGCCCTCAGCGTTTTTATCTGCGCCAAGATCGAAGAAGAACTGCGTGGACTTGATCCAGCCGATGCAGCTGAACTCCTTGAAGCGTACGACGTGAAAGAATCAGGACTCTCACAACTTGGTCGTGTTGCCTACGAAACACTTGGTTTACAAAGCTACCTGACTGCCGGTCCACAAGAAATTCGTGCCTGGACAATTCACAAAGGCGACACTGCACCAAAAGCTGCTGGTGTGATTCATGGTGATTTTGAAAGAGGCTTCATCGCTGCACAGATCGTTGACTTCGATGATCTCATTACCGCGGGAAGCGAAGCGGCAGCCAAAGCTGCCGGAAAAGTTCGCACTGAAGGTCGCGACTACGTAATGCGTCCTGGTGATGTCGTCGAGTTCCGCTTCAACGTCAGCAAGTAGAATCGTTCCTGATTCCCCTTTGCGCCCGCAACATCGCTGTCACGCTTGTCACCTATAAAGAATAGGTCCTTCGCCCAAAACTCAAAGTCTTTCAAAATCTGACGTCGTACGGCGTCATTTTTAATAACTCCTTTATTCGCTTGGTCACGACCGGCTTCAAATTGTGGCTTTACCATCGCAACGATCTGCGTATTGGCGTCTGCAAGCTCGCGTGCGATATGCGGCAATATTTCGCGCAAACTAATGAATGAAACGTCGATCACGACAATCTGTGGCACATCTTTACGAAGATAAAAGTCACGAATATCGGTCTTTTCATGGAGATAAATTTTAGGGTGTCCCTGGAGGCTTGGGTGCAGTTGATCTGTCCCAACATCCACCGCGAACACCATTTTTGCACCACGGCGAAGTGCATAATCAGTGAATCCACCAGTGCTGCTGCCGACATCGAGGACAATCTTGTCCCGGAAATCGAGCTTCAAAATCTGTGCCACACTGGCAAGTTTCAATCCTGCCCTACTGACATATTGTTCATCAACATCAAGTTTAATCTGTGATGTCGCAGTCACAAAAAAGCCCGGCTTCTCAATGAGCTGGCCGTTTACTTTCACTTTTCCAAGCTTAATAAAGCTCTCGGCCTGCGAGCGCGTTGGCACTAACCCTCGACGGGTCATCTCTGCATCAAGGCGTTTTTTCTTGTCCAACTATTTCTTTCGTTCGCGGTATTCACCAGTTGATGTATCAACAGACAAAATATCACCCGTTTTAATGAACGCAGGAACCTTGATAACAAGTCCAGTTTCAAGTGTTGCATCCTTTAAGACGCTACTGGTTGTATCACCCTTTACGACGTCTTCTGAGTACGTTACCTCGAGGTATACATTCTTTGGAAGCTCAACGTTAATCACGCGGCCATCAAAGAATTGTAGGCTGAGTTCGTCGGCTTCTTTTAGGTAGCCCTTCGCTTCATCAACAACATCAGCTGGAAGCTGGAACTGCTCAAAAGTGGTTGGGTCCATAAAGTAATAATCAATACCGTCGTTGTACAAGTACTGGACAGTTTGACTGTTTACATCGGCAGACTCAACGCGCTCTTGACCCTTGAAAGTCTTTGGAATCACCGATCCGTCGATCAAGTTCTTGATCTTGACGTTAACGATGCTTCCGCCACGTCCCATAACCTTTTGGTTATATTCGATGACACGAAAAGGCTTGCCGTCGATTTGCACGACAGCACCTTTTTTTAGATCAGTTGGTTGGTAGTACCCCATGATCTACTATCCTTGAGATACGAATGGTAGTAGCGCAAGGTGACGTGCACGCTTGATAGCAGTTGCAAGTTGGCGCTGTTGTTTCGCGCTCAAACCAGTCTTACCGATTGGTTCGATTTGTCCGTAAATGTTTACGAAACGTTGTAGAGTTTTGACGTCTTTGTAGTCAAAATATACAGGTGTATCTTTCTTTAGTCGTTTTGGCATAATCTTCTTATTCTCCTTATTAATTTTCTAGAAGGTCTAGAAAGGGATTTCACTTAAATCAATTGGTTTGTCTTCGATGTCTTCAATAACAACATCATCAGATTTGTTCGAACTGCTAGAGTTCGAGCTTGAGCGTGGTGTGCTTTGGCGTTGGCCATCGTCGTCACCGTTTGGTCCATCAAGGAAGGTAACGTCAGTTGCGGTTACTTCAACGCGTGAGCGCTTTTTACCGGTTTCTTTGTCATCCCAGCTATCTTGGCGAAGGCGGCCTTGTACAAGTACGCGGCGTCCTTTTCCTAAGTATTGAACGACGAGTTCACCGAGCTTTTCCCATGCAGTCACATCGAAAAAGTCAGCTTGGTCACTTTCACCACCGCGGTCGACAGCGATGCTAAAGCTCGCAATTGTCTTTCCACTGGTTGTTGTACGTTGTTCAGGATCGCGGGTTAGGCGGCCCATGAGAATTACCTGGTTGATGCTCTTCGCCATAATTATTAGTCCTCTTTAGTGTCGTTTTTAGCGTCTTCGCTTACTTGAGCAGCTTGCTCAGCGAGTGCTTTTCGTGCCTTTTCGTTCACAGTCACTAGAAGGTATCGCAATACTTCGTCAGTAATGTTGAAGATGTTGCTAATCTTTAGTGGTGCGTCTGCTGGAAGTGATACATCCATGTATACATAGATGCCGAATTCTTCGCGACGGATAGCGTAAGCTAATTTCTTCTTACCCCAGTTGTCTTCGCGAATAATTGTTCCACCAGCGTTTGTGATGATGTCACGTACTTTCGTTAGTGGTGTTTCGAGATCTGCTTCCAGATCAGGGTGAATCACAACGGTGAGTTCGTATTCTTTCATGTTTCTCCTTTTGGTATCCTAGTCGTTTCCAACATCGGATGCTTATACTTTCTATAAAATCATATAAGCTTGAGTTATTATCTCTGTTATTATACCGTAACTCACCCCTATTAGCAAGGCGTTGATCAGTCACCCTCCCTTCTAGTCTAAGCAACCAAAAAGATCAGGACAAGCCTGATCAAGTTTTGGTTTAGACTCGTTTAAGATTTAGCCTAAATCATCGCCGTTTAAGTCTGTCGCGCCATCAGGTGTTTGTGCTGAGCCAAACACATCGTCAAAGCTACTTACAAGCACGTCACGAGGCCGTGCACCGTCTGCTGGGCCAATAATCCCCTGCTCTTCCATGTTCTCAACGAGACGCGCTGCGCGGGCATAGCCAACGCGGAGACGACGTTGCAACAGGCTGGCACTGGCTTTGCCGCTATCGATCACGACACGTACAGCATCACGATACATATCGTCGTCACCATCACCGCCATTGCCGTCAAAGTCCATGACCACGCCGCCCTTACCATTCAAGGTCACAGGCATACTGACAACTTCGTCGTTGTACTGTGGTGGAGATTGCGCACGCAGGTGATCAGAAATCTTAATCACTTCTTCGTCGGTTACCCAGGCACCCTGGATACGCTTTGGCTTGCTCATTGAAGGCGTCAGCATCAGCATGTCACCTTGTCCAAGGAGTTTTTCGGCACCAACTTGGTCAAGAATCGTTCGTGAGTCAATCTGTGATGCAACTGTAAAGGCAATACGAGCCGGTACGTTAGCCTTAATCAGACCTGTAATAACATCAACAGATGGACGTTGTGTCGCAAGCACCAAGTGAATACCGACAGCACGCGCCTTTTGCGCAAGACGTACGATCAGCGCTTCCACGTCACGAGACGCAACCATCATCAGGTCGGCAAGCTCGTCGATCACGATCACGATGTATGGCATTGCTCCGTCAGAGTGTTCTTGAGGAATTCCTGCTTCGTCAGCAACAGTGATTTTCTTGGCACCAGCTTGAATCATTTTGTTATACGTTGCAATATCGCGGAACTTATTCTGCGCAAGCAATTTATAGCGGCGCTCCATCTCGTTCACGGCCCACTTCAGCGCGCTAATAGTCTTTTCTGGTTCATTAATAACTGGGGTCAAAAGGTGTGGGATGTCTTCGTAAGGCGCCATTTCCACTTGCTTAGGGTCGACAAGGATCAACTTCATTTCAGAAGGGCTATTGTGGTACAACAGACTCGTCAGAAGCGTGTTGATCATCACAGATTTACCTGACCCAGTTTGACCGGCAATCAAAAGGTGAGGCATCTTGTTCAGTTCACCAAGAGTTGCTTGGCCAGAGATATCTTTACCAATCGCAAACTTCAACGGTTCGCTATTCCCCTTCCACTGCGGGCTGGTAAGGATTGAGTGCAAACGCACATCAGCTGCTTTGCGGTTTGGCACTTCGATACCAACGGCTTTTTGGCCAGGAATAGGCGCTTCGATACGCAGGCTTTGTGCTGCGAGGTTCAAAGCGATGTTGGTTTCAAGTTGCGTAATACGCGTGAGCTTCACACCTGAAGGTGGTTTCAAGGTGTATTGTGTGACCTTTGGTCCAATATTGGCGCCTTCCATGTCGACGTCGATATTGAATTCACTTAATGTGTCTTTAATAATCTGGGCATTTTGCTGTACGTCACCGGCATCAGCAGGAGATTGCTTCTTTTCAAGCAGGTCAACAGATGGGGCTTCCCAGTTAGGGTCGCTCACCGTCACAAGTGCAGAGCCTTCTTCGGCAGACTTATCACGAGGTGTTGCACCCTTGAAGCTTGAGAGACGTGACGGTTTCTTGTCATCATCGTTACTATCAAGTGTTGGAACACCGGCATTCAATTTGAAGTCAGCGGCAATTGTTGATTTAGCAGGTGCATCAATCGCAGCAGCGTTACGCATCACTTTGACGTTTGCTTCTTGCTCGGTCGTGTCGCGGCGAGTCATTTCCCAGATCTTTTTAATAATCGTGATCGGAGACACACGAATAATGAACAGTACGGTAATCAAAATAAGCAAAATGTAGACAAACGCAGCGACGCCAGAGTTCACTAGCATCAACATACCACTGTTAACCGTGTCCCCAACGAACCCACCAGTTGTTTTGCCGTCAGCATTCTTAAGAAGCCCAAATAGACCTGCGAACCAGATCAGTGAAACTGCGGTTGCGAGCTTCATGACAAATGGCAGGCGGTTCTCTTCTGCACGGAAGATTTCAACCGCGACGTAGATAAAGATCAGCGGTGCGACGTAGGTTGCGTACCCTATCGTGCTGAGTGCGGCCATATTGAGCCATTCAAGGACTGGTCCACCGATTTGGAACCAACTTAAGATAAGAATTAAAGAGAATGCAATCAGAAACAGCGCGCCGACTTGCGCCCAAAAACCCTGCGGCAACGTATGTTGTGGTGCCTGAGGTGCTGATTTTTTCCTATTCGAACTTCGTTTTTTTCTTTTTGCCATAATCTTTATTATTATAGGGGCTTTTACCCGTTTTCCTGAACAATATTATAGCAAAATTTACCACATTTTGCAAGAGGCTTATGTTTGCATACTTCCCTCCCTTGACTATACTAAGATCAATTGTCCCTACTACAGTATGAAAGGTGGTACGGGCCAATGAACCCTGTATCGAGATTAACCCGTGGTGGTCTGGGAGTTGTCCTCAACGACGAGACTCAGCTGGAAGTTGTCAGAACTGGCCACACCCCTTCGATCTACATCATCGAAGCAAGCGATCGTCTCAAGGCGGCGCTGGACCCGCACGTTCACGTCCACACAGAGCCGCTCATCCAGCCGAGGCTGCGGATTTTTTCCGGAGACAGCAGCTGGAAGATCCCTCAGTTCATCCCTGGCGAAGTCGTGTCGCTGTATATCATCGGCCTCGACAAGGAGCTGGGCAGGATCTACACCGACCACATCAGAGAACTGTTTCGAAAGTAACACCCCGCACGACGCGTCGAGCATTTCTCTAAAGAAAAAGCTCCGCTGAATGCGGGGCTTTTTCTTTTGTTATGCGGATCTAAAGATTAGTATCCACGACCCTCAGGCTTTGCCTTCGGTTCAACTGTTTCTGTGTCAGGAACTTGAGGTGCTTGGAAGGTCTTTGTTTCAAGACCTAATGCTTCAACTTCTGGCGCAGCAGCCGGAGCGTACTGTGGACGTCGATCAGGACGTGGGCCACGGTTGTTGTCGCGACCTTGTTGGTGACGAGGACCTTGGCCATCGTTCTGTGGTTGGCCTTCGCCGTTTTCACCAGCGCGTTGTGGCTTTTGACCACCACTGCCACCACCGCCAATTTCGTTGATCACTGGGATCACGATTGGAGTTCGGCGAGTTTGGTCATACAGAACGTGCGTAAGTTCGTCCTTAATTTCCTTCTTCACGGTGTCGAGGTCAACACGGCGACCATTGAATGTGCGGGCAACTTTTTGCTTCAAGTATTGGCGGATGATTCCCATCAACTCTTCACTATCACGCAAGTAGATAAATCCACGAGAGATAATGTCAGGGCTAGTAAGCAGACGTCCACTTCCCTTTGAAACGGTAAGGATCACGACGAACATACCTTCTGTTGCCATGTGGATGCGGTCTTTAAGAACGACTTCTGACACGATTGCACCAGAGTCATCGTACATCACACCACCAACAGGGACACGTCCGGCTTTCTTTGCGCCTTCAGTCGTGATTTCAACGACGTCACCACTGTCACAAACAAAGATGTTTGAACGAGGAATACCAGCTTCTTTTTGAGCAAGTTCGGCGTTGTGAACCAACATGTGGAACTCACCGTGAATTGGCAGGTAGTACTTCGGGTTAAGGGCGTTGATCAGCTTGACGTGGTCGTCATAGTACCCGTGTCCAGAAAGGTGGAGTGGGCCGATTTCAGTCAAGTGAGTCTTGCCGTTTTGGATAACACCACTACCTTCACGCATCAAACCATCAACAGTACGAACAACGTTCTTTTCATTACCAGGAATGGCGTTTGAGCTGAAGACGATAATGTCACTACTCTTAATCTTGATGAACTTGTGTGTACCAGATGCCATACGGTTAAGAACGGCGCTGAATTCACCTTGTGAACCAGTACAAACGATTGTTACTTGGCCATCAGGGAATTTGATGATGTCTTCCATTTTGACGATGACGTCTTTTGGAACCTTGATCATGCCGTTGCGAAGTGCAACTTCAACGTTTTGGATCATGCTGTATCCAGCAAAGGCTACCTTACGGTTGTGCTTCTTTGCTTCGTCGAGGATGACCTGCATACGGTGAATCTGAGATGAGAAACAACTCAAGATAAGGCGGCTTTCAGGATATTTCTCCATAACCTGTCCCATGCTCTCTTGGATGTCGAACTCACCGTGGGTGTGTCCACCTTCTGATTCACAGTTTGTTGATTCGTTCATGAGCATCAAGATGCCTTCTGTTGAAGCGATTTCAGTCAGACGTTCAAGGTCGAACTTCTTGCCATCAACAGGTGCATCTTCGAAGCGCCAGTCACCCGTATCTACAACCACACCAAGTGGTGTGCGGATCACAACCGCAGTTGCGTCAGGGATTGAGTGGTTTACTCGTACAAGTTCAATTGAGAAGCTATCACCAAGCTGCACACGTTCGTGAAGATCAGGGTCAAGAATGTTGTATTCAGGAACGAATCCAGTTGTTGCTTCGTCCATGTTCTTTTGAACCATGGCGAGAGTAAACTTAGATCCGTACACTGGTGCAGGAATCTTGTCGATGATGTGACGGAATGCACCAATGTGGTCAAGGTGTCCGTGCGTAAAGACAATACCGCGGATCTTGTGCTTGTTCTCTTCGAGGTAGGTTGTGTCAGGGATAATATAGTTAATGCCTGGGTAGTCAGAACCTGGGAACAAGAATCCCATGTCGATCACGACGATATCGTTCTCGTATTCGATCGCCATCATGTTCTTACCGATTCCCATTTCGCCGAGTCCACCAAGTGGAATAATGCGAAGCTTTGGACCGTTTGTACGTGGTGCTTTCTTTTGGTCAGCAAGGCTGTATTGACGACCGTCGTAGCCGTTAAAGATAGACTTGTTTACTGGAACATTAATGATGTGCTGTGAAGCACGGAGGTTTACACCTTCGCTAGTGCGGCGTTGCGCACGAAATACTTCACCACGACGGGTTTGTGTACCAGCAAGAACAGTGTTGTTCTGCTTTGGGCGTTGTGTGTTGCCATTTTGGTTGTTGTTATTGCCGCGGGAATTGTTTCCACGTGGTTGTTTTGAGGTATCGTCACCTTGTGGCGATCCGAGTCGTTGTTGACCCATATATGTTTATTCTCCTTTATGAAAATAATTGTTATTTATCAAAATTAAATGTTTTACAAATTCAAGCTTGGGGAGGTGTTTATCCGGTGTGGTTTCTGTTCCCTCTCCGTATCAAGTGGTCTCAGTATACCAAATCCTGACCCTTCTGGCAATTACTTGGTGGTTTTGAGTACGTCCGGGACTTTCAAGAAATCATCAAATAACGTCTGTCGAAGCTTGCCGTTGAAAAGTGCCGCAGCAGGGTGAAAAAGTGGTAAAACTGTTGTCTCTTTACCGTCCAAGGTAATTGTTTGAACTTGCCCATGAACGTCACTAATTTTTACTCCTGGAAGGAAGTATTCCATCCCGTGACGACCTAATGGTGCGATAACTTTTGGTTGAATCACCTCTATTTGGCGTAGTAAATATGGCAAAAAGGCAGCTTTTTCAGCTGGTGATGGGTCACGGTTATTTGGTGGTCGATATTTTACGATGCTAGTAATAAAGACTTCGCTGCGCTGCATCGCCACAGATGCGAGCATTGTATCGAGCAACTTACCGGATGCACCAACGAATGGCAGTCCTGTTTCGTCTTCTTTTTTACCGGGAGCTTCACCGATGAACATGATATCCGCATCTGGATTGCCATCCCCCATTACCAAGCGGTGTCCCTCGGCCAAATCTGGGCAGACATTGTTCTTCACAATGTCTGCCGCAATTTGCTCAAGTTGAGAGTGCTTGTCCACGAATGCCTACTTTGACTTTTCGTCAGCCTGTTTCGACATGTCATTTAGTTGCTCTGAGAAATCGGCTTCTTCCCATAGCTGTGCGTCTTTTGCGCCAATATCTTTAGTTGTAGCGGTACTCCGCTGATCCAACTCTTCATTCTGCTTGCGCGCAAATTCGTTATATCCAGGAGTTTTTGATTTGTACATTTCGACAACTTTGACTGTAATTGCGCGGGCTTCTGTAATTCGTGTCCCAAACGCTTCAACAACACGACTCATCGCTTCGTCTTTGAGCGGCAGATTGGCGTCTTCAACCGCCTTCTTACATGCAACAATCAATGGGTCTTTGTCAAAATTTGGTACAACCGTATCAGGATTAAATGCACCACCGCTGTTCGTTAATGAAGCCACCACGTTGTCGAGGGCTGCAATGACACCATCAACGTTATTCAATAGATTGTTGTCAGAACATTCAAACAACACCTTGGTTACGGTCGGTGATGATTCAGCGACGTTAGATGCCTTTGCAATAAACTTATCTGTTCGGACCATGAACTCATTATGTTGCTGCTTGAATGAGAAGTCGTTGAGGACCTTGTGATTCGTCAGCTTATCGCGTGATTCCTTTAGCGATGCAACAGAAACTTTTAGTTCATTAGCGAGTGTCTTTGCCTGTATGACCTGTCGGCCTAAAACATCTTTACTCGTTACGATTGCAGTTGATGCCTGGGCTTTAGCCACGACATCCTGACTGCGATCATCGATTTCTTTGAGAATCGCTTTTGCATCAGCGTAGTCAGCTTTTGTAGGCTGGTTAGAGGCATATACAGCCGCAACAACTCCCCCTGCGATAAGCAGCGCACCAATAATACTCGCGAGGATAATCAAAAGTTTCTTTTTTGACTTCTTTGGAGGTAACGGTGTTTCGCCAACTGGAGCGGTCGCTGGTTGCTCCGGAGCGTCAGCTGGTGCTGCGAACGGATTTACTGGCGGTGCTGGTTCTGGTGATGGTGAAAATGGGTTGTTTTGCGGCGTATTGTTATCCATGCAATTATTATACCTCGTCAATGTTTTTTAAACTTAAACTCAGGCGTCCACGTTCGTCGATACCAATAAGTTTCGCTTTCACCATTTGGCCTTCAGTAAGTACGTCTTCGACTCGTTCAACACGTTCGTTTGAGAGTTCAGAGATGTGCACCATACCATCTTGGCCAGGGAGAATGTTGATGAATGCACCAAAGTCTTTAATGCTCACAACTTTACCTTCGTAGATTGTGCCAATTTCTGGTTCTGTCGTGAGTGAACGAATCCAATCAAGTGCTTGTTGAATCTTTTCGCCACTGGCAGCAGCAACAGTAATCAGACCGTCTTCTTTGATGTCGATTTCAGCGCCGGTTTCAGCAGTAATCTTGTTGATCACTTCTCCACCCTTACCAATAACTGCACCGATTTTTTCAGGATTAATCTTGATCTTTTCGATACGTGGCGCGTATGGGCTCAATGCTTCATTTGGCGTCGCGATAGTTGTTAGCATGTGCTCAAGGATATGCGCACGACCTTTTTTACCAGCCATAAGTGCGTCACGAAGGATTTCAACAGGTAGTCCGTGGACTTTCATGTCCATTTGAAGTGCAGTCAAACCGTCGGCTGTACCAGCACACTTAAAGTCCATGTCACCCGCGAAGTCTTCGGCATCAGCGATGTCAGATAGAATGTACGGCGTGTCGCCATCCATCATAAGTCCCATTGCAATACCAGATACAGGTGCCTTGATTGGCACTCCGGCATCCATCAGTGCTAATACAGAGCTACAAACAGCGGCCATTGAAGTTGAACCATTTTGACTCATGATTTCAGTGACAGAACGGATCGCGTATGGGAAGTCTTCCTCAGCTGGAAGTACTGGTAGAACAGCACGTTCCGCAAGGTACCCATGTCCGATTTCACGACGACCAGGACCACCAAGACGTTGCACTTCACCGACAGTGTAGCCAGGTGCATTGTAGTGGTGCATGTATCGACGTTCGCCGTCGCTAATTTCCATTGTATCTACCATTTGTGCGTAGCTAAGCGGCGCCAAAGTAATAACGTTAAGACCTTGTGTCATTCCACGAGTAAATAGTGATGAACCATGTGTGCGAGGTAGTACCCCCACTTCACTTGATAGTTGGCGGATTTCAGCGAACTGACGACCGTCTGGACGAAGGTTGTCTTCAACGATACCACGGCGAACATCTTTGTGTACTGCTGATGTGAAAGCTTCGTCGTACTCACCCTTGAGGGCTTTGTATTCATCTTCACCAAGCTCAGTCACCATGTCATTGTGGAGCGCCCAACGAAGTTGGTTCACCATTTCATTACGCTCTGCATACGGCTTGCGTACCGCTTCACCTAATTTTCCGTGCACCCATGCATCAACCGCTTTTTGGATTTCTTCATTAGGAAGCGTCAGTGTAAATTCTTGCTTTGCTGGTGCAACCTTTGCTGCAAGTTCTTGTTGCAGTTTAATCGCTGGCTGGTAGTGTTCGTATGCCCACGCAAGTGCGTCTGCAACCACTTCTTCTGGTACTGAATCAGCCCCAGCTTCAACCATGGTGATACCACTTTCAATACCCGCGACAACAAGGTCGAGGTCACTTGCTTCACGTTCTTCAGCAGTCAAGAAAGCTTTGAACTCACCGTTCACACGGCCGATACGAAGTCCGGCAACTGGACCATCGAATGGTGTTCCAGTCAGCATCAGTGCAGCGCTGGCAGCAATCATACCGATCATGTCAGGACGGAATGTTGGGTCCATAGAAAGGACACTGGCAACAACCTGTACTTCTTGGCGGTAGCCTTTAGGGAATAACGGACGAATTGGGCGGTCGATGATACGACCAATAAGAACTGCTTCGTCAGATGGACGACCTTCACGCTTGATGAAACGACTGCCGCTGATTTTTCCAGCTGCATACATTTTTTCTTCATAATCGATTGAGAGTGGGAAATAGTCCAAAACAATTGGACGAGATCCTACCTGGGCAGTACCAAGTACGACGGTTTCGCCGTAGGTTACCATGACTGAACCGGTGCTGCGGAATCCAACGCGGTTTACTTCGAGTGTCAGTGGGCGACCCTCAAACTCTGTTGAAACTTTAATAATATCCTTGCCGTAAGGGTTAATTGTTGGCATATAAGGCCTCCTTCTTTTTTTATTGCCTTGGAGGTAACGGGTGTACACGTTCTTTGTTCAAGAACATCTGCATCCAGCACCTCTCTCTTGGCGTTTACTGTTCTATTATACCTGTTTGCTACAATGATGTCATGCCCCAGATCGAGAACATCGGATCACTAGAACTCCCCCGTCGCCCTGGAGAGACTTTTCGCCAAGCTATTGCTGTGCGCGCAATGCTAGAAAAAGCATGGGATTCTCGTACTGCCTATCAGGGAATTACCCTAGCCGATAATGACCCTATTTCCAGAGGACAATGCGGCGTATCGAATGTCTGGTTTGGACACTTCCTCCAGCAACAAGGTGTTGATACACGATTTGTCGAAGGGAAAATCTATGTCAAAAATCATCAAGTTGGTGACGACCATGTATGGGTTGAGGCGCACGGCATCAGTGAACAACCACTTATTATCGATATTACATCTGACCAATACGCAACTATTTTTGGGACGCCAGTTCATATGGGCCAATACGGCGATGACGGGATTATCGGGCGCTATACACCCGAACAGTCTTTCGACCCATCTCACCTCCCCCACAAGAAACTTATGGCCCGATTTGCGCTCCTTGAACAAAATATCGCCTCACTTCCAAGACGACACAGGCTTATTGTTCCAAAATCTAAAATCTAAATGAAGCGCAATAAAAAAAGAACTCCGTATTGTGTACGAAGTTCTTTGATTTGCTGGTTACTTACGTAAACCAAGTTTTGCGACGGTAGCTTTGTAAGCTTCGAAGTCTTTGGCTTCGAGGTATTTCAGAAGCTTTTTACGACGTGCCACCATTTGGATCAAACCGCGGCGACCCATGTGGTCGTGCTTGTTTGTCTGAAGGTGAAGTGTCACTTCTTTAATACGAGTCGTCAGCACAGACGCTTGGGCTTGTGGGCTACCAACGTCTGTTTTGTGTGTCTGCGTGAGCGCGAACGCTGCTGCTTTGTTATCTGCTGTAATCATCGAATGTGTATTGTATCAGAAGTGTGCCAACCTTTCAAGTCCCCTGTACAGCTCATATGTATTTAAGGTAAAGGAAAGGCATAAGGGGCATTGACTTTTGATCTGTTCTATGCTATTATTGTGAACGATATGGAGCTTCTAAGATCCACTTCGCGCAGAGGGTTCTCTGTACGAGGTATGTTAGTTTTTGTCTTGACCGTGATTCTGACGGCCTTCCTCTGGGCAACCATCGTTCCCCAGATAACACACGCACAAGCTGAACCACCCGCTGCAAGCTGGAAGGGTGAAAGTATTCTTTATGCTGGCCACCAACACTTTGAAGCGATTGATGCTAAAGCTGGTAATAGCCTTGGTTTCCCAGAAGGCACCAAATACTACGTTGTCCTCGAAGAAGCCGCTAACAACACCCCTTTTGTCAAAGCATACGTTATCTCATTTAAACCTGGGACCGACCCTCCAGCAGCAAAAACTGCTACATATGCAATCTATACCTATCAAGTAAGTACAAAAAAGTACTCAAACCCACAAAGCCAACAAACAATTGAAATCACCCCTAAGGGTGAAGAATCAAGCTACAGCTCATGTAGCGTTGAAGGTGTGGGTTGGATTATCTGTCCCCTTACCGTCTTTATGGCAGATAGCATGGATAACATCTTTAAGCTGGTATCTCAGTTCTTTGAAGTACAACCAATCACAAGCG
>Ga0247814_10000945_pt1 | contig 19114 bp, 16 predicted proteins | sample UWRJL179409R1_FD_179947 | JGI IMG/M metagenome (GOLD analysis project Ga0247814, IMG submission 179947) | Plant litter microbial communities from Arlington Agricultural Research Station in Wisconsin, United States - UWRJ-L179-409R-1 | ecosystem: Environmental > Terrestrial > Plant litter >...
AAAAAGAGCTATACACGCTGCTTTCATATGGCCTGAAAGGGATGTTGGCTACATTGCAGGCTGGTTTGATGATACTTCAGATGGACTTTGACGAAGATGGGAAGATGTGAGGGCGAACTGAAGGTATCCAACGAAAAAAACAAACAGACTGTTTTCGGGATGAAGGATTGGCAAAAAATCCACCGGAATCGGACACAAAATTATTTCAAAAACGGCGGACGATTTGGGTTTACCGCTCACCATGGATTACTGCGAAGAAAAATATTCCGTTACCCTGGGCTTGGTTTCCGTACTGAAGGCTAGCTAAATTCCAAGAGGAAAGCTTTCAGGAAGCCGTCAATCTCACCGTTCAGTACACCTTGCGAATCGCTGGTTTCGTAATCTGTACGTACATCTTTCACCATTTGGTATGGATGCAGCACATAGCTGCGGATTTGCGACCCCCATTCTATCTTTTTCTTGCCGGCTTCCACTTTGTCGCGCTCTTCGTTTCTTTTACGCATCTCCATTTCGTACAACATCGATTTCAGTAGGTTGATCGCGTTTTCCTTGTTGTTCAATTGCGAACGCGATTCCTGGTTTTTGATGATGATGCCCGTAGGTTTGTGGTGCAAACGAACCGCCGTTTCCACCTTGTTTACGTTCTGCCCGCCGGCACCGCCCGCACGGAATGTATCCCACTCGATGTCGGAATCCTTCACGTCGATGTGGATGGTGTCGTCTATCAACGGATATACGTACACCGATGCAAACGAAGTATGTCTTTTCGCATTGGAATCAAACGGTGAAATTCTCACCAAGCGGTGGACACCGTTTTCACCCTTTAGGTACCCGTAAGCATTTTCGCCGCTGATTTGTAACGTAACCGATTTTACGCCGGCTACCTCGCCCTCTTGGTAATCTTGCTCTATTACTTTGTACTTGCTTTTTTCGGCGTACATCATGTACATACGCATCAGCATGGCTGCCCAGTCGCAACTTTCGGTTCCGCCGGCACCGGACGTAATTTGTATGACGGCATCCAAATGGTCTTCCGGTTTCGAAAGCATCTTTTGTAGTTCCTGGTCATCAATGGCGTTTGAAGCGATAGCGTATTGCGCCGCCACGTCCTCTTCGGATGCTTCGCCTTCCTTATAGAAATCGTACAGCACGGCGAGGTCGTCTACGGCTTGCGCAGATTTTTCGAACGATTTGAGCTTGTTCTTTTTCTGGTTTAATGTCTTGGTAATTTCACCGGCTTTTTTGGCGTCATTCCAAAAATCCGGGTCCAAGGTTATTTTTTCTTCTTCGTCTATGCGAATTTTGAGCTCGTCGACGTCAAAGTGACCTCCTTAACGCATCCAGGCGCCCGGCTAGATCTTTAATCTGTTCGGTAGTGATATTCATAATGGGACAAAGATAGACATTAGATGTCAGACATCAGATATTAGATGAAAATCTGTGTTATTTAGATTCTAGTAAGTTGACGAATAGCCTGATGGCCCCCGCATTCCCGGCTGGTAATTGACGAAAGAATGATATGCCCGTATAAATGAATTTTCCTTTTCCGTAATCGGTGTACAACAACAAACCGTCGTTGGCATCTTCCTTTGGGTCTTTCCCTTTCAATAACCGGATGTAGGATGGGTCTGAATCGCCCACGAAATATAACCCGCGTTCCTGTACCCAGCCTTCGAAATCGTCCTCCGTAATTTTATTGGGTACGTTAAAAATGGGATTCGCCGGTTGTAATATTTCCAATGGTGCCTCTTCTACGGTAATGCGATTGCGTGTCAATTTCATTGGATACGGTCCGATTTTATCGGTCACCAAACCGTTGGATGTATTATATTGGACCAATAATCGCCCGCCATTTTTTACGTAATCCAATACTTCGGAATTTTTCTGGGCCAAGGCATCGCGTGTATTATAGGCACGGATTCCGGCAATTACCACATCGAAACGTTTCAAAAATTCGCTTTCCAGTTGTACGTCCTCGATTTCGTCCACAATATATCCCAGTTGTCTCAATACCTTCGGGATTTCGTCACCCGCGCCTTTGATATAACCCACCCTCAACGCTGAATTGATTACCGGGATCTGCATCACTTTCAGCTCAGCCTTGGATTGCAATACCAGGTTGGGAATATGTGTATATGAAATGCGTTTGAAAGACTTGTCGGCGGAAGATTGTTCCCACTGCAATTCGGGCAAGATGGATCCCGACTTTCCGCTTACCAAAACATCCACCAATTTTTCGGTACCCTGGCCTTCAATCTCAAAGTTGATGAATTCATTGGCTACCTTGACGTCGCCTTGCGTTTTGAATACGATTTTCCCTGCCTTTTTTTCTTTTCCGTGCGATATGATTTTAAATGTTGCCTTACGCACATCGCCCGATTTTAGAATCAAAATGGGCTCTACCGTATTCACGGAAAGCGCCGGAACGATTTCTGGATACTTGTATAGTTCACCGCGGTCGGGCTCGGTATACTTAAATACCACAGGCAACGCCACGACGATGGGGTCGGTTTCCGTTTCAAAAAATAATTCCGCAAAAACTTCAATCGCGGGTTTGTTAAATGCGGCCACGCTATTCTCCGGCGTTCCGGAAACAAACATGCCTTTGGTTTGTGGTTGTTGTAACCAATACGGATGGTATAAATTAAAATTTTTTGTCGGTTTTGATTTCCATGCAAATGTCCATGGCGTATTGGTTCTCAGTTCGGTCTGGATGTCTTTTTGCTCATCACCCACGAAAATGCGGCCGATTTTCGTTTTGGCGGGTAACCTATTGATCATTTCGATGTTCAGTTTCAGGCTATCGCCTTGGATGAGGATGGCGCTTGGCATCAAGGCTTCGCCAAAAAAGCCGGCACATTGGGTAATCAGGTATTCAGTATCTTTCAGTTTGATGTTTCTCCAGTGCGATGGGTTCAGTTTTTTCAGTTCTTTCCGTACTTCCAGCAATCCCGCAATGCTGGCTTGTGGCTTGTCCGTCTTGAATTCGGCGATGGTTTTCGATATGAGTTTTTCCACGTTTTCGGCACCTTTCACGCGTGCCCAACTGGTTTGTACATTATCCATCAAGTCAGTCGTGGCCGCTTCTCCGGCCAAGGGTTTTAGATATTCGGGCTCTTCGCCGCGCTGGCGTGCCGAACCAAATCCCTGTGAGCGATGTTGGCTCCGGCTTTCCGCAGCGCGTTCGCCTACCGACTGGCCCAATTGCGGAATGTATGAACCAGTTTCTACCTTGATCAAACCGGTTTTGTCATAATCTTTGCTGCCATAGAAAAACCAGCTCGTATTCCAGAAGATGCGTTTGGTTTGCCATACATCCGTTTGCCTTAATTGCTCAGGAAATTGCCGTGGATCGGCAGCGGCCGCAAAGGCCTCCAAAGCCAATTGCGCACTTGCCGTATGGTGGCCGTGGGTGGCGCTGGGTTCGGGCGTAAAACGCGTAATGATGACATCCGGCTTCAATGTGCGGATGACCCAAACCACTTCCGAAAGCACTTTTTCCTTATCCCAAACGGTATAAGTTTCCTCCGGATTTTTTGAAAATCCGAAATCATAAGCGGATGAAAAGTATTGGTTTCCTCCATCCAAATGTCTTGCGGCCAATAGCTCCTGCGTACGCATCAAACCTAATTCTACGCCTTGTTCGCTGCCGATGAGGTTTTGTCCGCCATCGCCACGCGTAAGCGACATGTATGAAGTTTTATAGCCTTTGTCCAACGCCAGCCAAGATATCATCCGCGTATTTTCGTCGTCTGGATGGGCAGCGATGTATAGCACGGTACCCAATACGTTCAGGTGTTTCAGTTTCAACTGTATTTCTGAAGCCGACAATGATTTGGTGGCTACCTGTTGCGAAAATCCTTTGGGTACAAGCGTGGCCAACAGAAAGAGGAAAGTGTATATGAAACGAAATAATTTCATCGTAATAGTTTATGAAAGCACGAAAATATCCAATTAAATAAGGAAAACCCCATGAACATGAAAATGCGAATGGTAATTTTCAGTTAATTTTTATTCAGGTCTGCCACTTCTTTTTTCCTTTATACCGTAATTAATCGGGGTTTGGCCGTTTTGCATGTGCGGGATGCAAAAAAAAGCGGAAATTCGTACCCTCAAAAAAGAACAAAGTACCTCAGTGAAAAATAGGGATATACGTTGGATTTTGGTGATTGCGGCTTTCGCTATCGCGGGCCTCATTTTGATGCAGGTAAACTTCATCAATAAATCGTTTAAACTCAATGCGGAACAGTTCAACGACAAAGTAAGCTTGGCGCTCATCACCGTGGCCGAGCAGGTGAATAAAAATAAACGGGACAGCACTTCGTCCATCGAAGCCGTTCAGCAGATAACGGACGACTATTTTACGGTTAACGTAAACGATACCGTAAACCACAGCTATCTAGAAAATATCCTGCAACTGGAGTTTTCTAAATTCGGGGTGGAAGCCTCGTACCAATACGTGATTTATGATTGCTTTGCCGATTCCATTATCTGGAAGGGATATTCCAATGAACCCGGTTCCAACAACCTGTTTACCTTCAACCAGACTTTACCGGTGGATATCCTTCCACGGGATAGCCACAAAATCGGGGTATATTTTCCCGGCAAGCGCGAATACATTCTCTCACAGATGCAGGTATTTGTGATATCCGGTGTGGGACTTTTTGTCATCATCTGCTTTTTTATTTACATTTTGTACGTTATCCTGCGGCAGAAAAAACTGTCCGAAATCAAAACGGATTTCATCAATAACATGACGCACGAATTCAAGACGCCTATCAGCACCATCAGTCTTTCTGCAGATACTTTGCTGAAGCCAGGTATTGAATTGAAACCCGAAAGGATTACGCGTTATGCCAAAATCATCAAGGATGAAGGTTTACGATTGCGTAACCATGTGGACAAAATTTTGGAAATAGCGGTATTGGACGCAGAAAGTCCTAAGTTCAAAAATGAGGATGTGGATATGAATGCCATCATTACCAAAGAAGCCGAAATTACCCGTGTGAAGATTGAGGAACGGAATGGAGAATTCCACACTGAATTGAATGCGACGAATGCAACGATCAAAGGCGACTGCGATCACTTAGGAAATATTATATTCAACTTGCTGGGCAACGCGATTAAATATACCGAAGGTGAGCCGAAAATTATTGTCCGTACGGAAAATAAAGGAAACAAACTGATTATTTCGGTGATCGATAACGGAATCGGGATCCCACGGAATGCCAAGAAATATATATTCAAAAAATTCTATCGCGTAAGCACTGGCAACGTGCACAATGTAAAAGGATTCGGATTGGGTTTGTACTATGTGAACAAGATCGTGCGAGGTCACCGTGGCCAAATCAAAGTAGAAAGCGAATTAGGGAAAGGAAGCACATTTTCATTAATTTTCCCGGTCAACAAAAAATAATTTATGGAAAAAAAAGATATACAGATTTTATTGGCTGAAGATGATCTGAATCTGGGATTCGTCATCAAAGACACATTGGAAGACGAGGGCTACGACGTAAAACTTTGTACCGACGGTGTGGCCGCATTGCAGGCCTACAATGAAAAGCCGTTCGATTTGTGTCTGTTGGACGTGATGATGCCGTTCAAGGACGGTTTCACCGTAGCTGAAAACATCCGTAAGGTAAATCCCGACATGCCGATTATATTTTTGACGGCCAAGGCGCTGATGGAAGATAAGGTAAAAGGCCTGGGTTTGGGTGCCGATGACTACATCACCAAACCGTTCGATAATGAAGAATTCCTATTGCGTATTGAAAATGTGCTTCGCAGAACCGGCAAAAGAAAACAACGGGTGGATCCGGATGAGTTTGCGGTAGGGATTTTTACCTTGGATACCAAAAACCTCACGTTGACTTCTCCGGATGGTGCAGAGCAAAAATTGACGGCCAAAGAGGCCAAGATTCTCAAATTGCTCTGCTTACATATAAATTCCGTAGTGGAACGAGACGTATTGTTGAATACCGTTTGGGGAAAGGACGACTATTTTACCGGCCGTAGCATGGATGTGTTCATCACCAAGCTGCGTAAATACCTAAAAGACGATCCGTCGGTGAAAATCCAAAACATACATGGCGTTGGGTTTAAATTAGAAATAGGGTAGCATAGCAGCCGGGAATTAAATATAAAAACGTTCGAACATTCATTTATCTTTGGAACGATTTACAACACATGAAAAAAGCTCTGGTAACAGGTATTACAGGACAGGACGGCGCATATTTAGCCGAACTTTTATTGTCGAAAGGATATGAGGTACACGGCATCAAACGCCGTAGTTCCTTATTCAACACCGATCGTATCGATCACCTATACCGCGACCCGCATGAAAGTAATGTTCGCTTTAAATTGCATTTTGGCGATTTGAGCGATAGCATGAACCTTACGCGGATCATCCAGGAAGTACAGCCCGACGAGATTTATAACTTGGGGGCTATGAGTCATGTAAAAGTAAGTTTCGACACACCCGAGTATACGGCCAATGTAGATGGAATAGGAACCTTACGGATTTTGGAAGCTGTCCGCTTACTCGGATTATCCGAAAAAACGCGTATTTATCAGGCATCTACATCTGAATTATATGGTCTGGTGCAGGAAATTCCACAAAAAGAGACCACGCCTTTCTACCCACGTTCGCCCTATGCCTGTGCTAAATTATATGGATATTGGATTACGGTGAACTACCGCGAAGCATATAATATGTATGCCGTAAACGGTATTCTCTTTAACCATGAATCACCTTTGCGCGGAGAAACATTCGTGACGCGAAAAATAACCCGTGGAGCCGCCAAAATAGCCTTGGGGCTGCAGGATGCCGTATTTCTGGGTAACCTTAGCGCACAGCGCGATTGGGGACATGCCAAAGATTATGTGGAAGCCATGTATTTGATGCTTCAGCAGGATACGCCCGAAGATTTTGTGATTGCCACCGGAATCACGACTACGGTACGTGAATTTTCCAGAATGACATTTGCCGAATTGGGAATCGAAATTGAATTTGTAGGTGAGGGTGCCAAAGAAGAAGGTATCGTGAAGCTATGCAGCAATCCTGAATTTCAGCTGCCCATCGGAAAATCCGTCATCAAAGTAGACGAAAATTATTTCCGTCCCACTGAAGTTGATCTATTGATCGGTGACCCTTCCAAAGCCAACCAAAAATTGGGATGGAAACCGAAACACGATTTGGCCTCGCTCGTAAAAGATATGATTTGGGCTGATGTGGCTTTATTTCGCCGGGATGAATACCTATTACGCGGCGGACACAACATCATGAATTACCACGAGTAATATTTTTGCACGTAAAGGATTTACTCGGGTGCTAAGGCCAATCAAACATTCTCATGGAAAAACATCATAAAATATACATCGCTGGTCACCGTGGAATGGTAGGTTCGGCCATTGTGAGAAAATTAGAAAAAGAAGGTTTTTCGAATTTAATATACAGAACTTCGGCAGAATTAGATTTAAAAAATCAAGCAGATGTGCGCGCTTTTTTTGCATCGGAAAAACCCGATTTTGTTATATTGGCAGCCGCCAAAGTAGGAGGCATCCAAGCCAATAATATATATCGGGCGGATTTTTTGTACGATAATTTAATGATGGAAGGCAACGTGATCCAAGCTTGCCATGAATTTGGCGTACAGAAGTTGTTGTTTTTGGGCTCGTCTTGTATTTATCCCAAAATGTCGCCACAACCCATTAAAGAGGAGTATTTATTGACGGGACTGTTGGAGCCGACAAATGAGCCATATGCCATCGCAAAAATTGCAGGGATCAAACTGGCGGAAACATTCCGTAGCCAATACGGGAGTAATTTTATTTCGGCTATGCCTACTAATCTGTATGGCCCCAACGACAATTACGATTTAAACAATTCGCATGTGTTGCCGGCATTGATACGCAAATTTCATGAAGCGAAAGTAAATGGCTCGCCCAGCGTTACCGTATGGGGAACCGGTTCGCCCAGACGCGAGTTTTTACATGTGGACGATTTAGCCGAAGCCTGTTATTTTTTGATGCAAAATTATAACGAGGCGGCTTGGTTAAACGTAGGTGTGGGAGAAGATATTTCAATCAAGGAATTGGCAGAAACCGTTAAAGAAATTGTAGGTTTTGAAGGTGAATTGGTATTTGATACGTCCAAACCCGACGGCACGCCACGCAAGTTGTTAGACGTTTCCAAAATAAACGATTTGGGCTGGAAAGCAAAAATTAGCCTGAAGCAAGGGATTTCTGCAGTGTATACACAACTACAGAAAGATAATTTATCGGCCTTTAAAAATAAGGATTAACGGACTTGGTTGTGGATGGCAATATGTTTATTGGCCACATCGTCTTTGATGTATTGGATTACTTCCTTGACGGAATCTTTGTCTAGTTTCAAGTCATCCACCAATATATTTTTGCCGGAATGCTGTTTGAAATTTAATCTTTCGTTGGTGATTTCTATTTCACTTACTTCCGATTGGTTTAGTTTTTCTTTGGTGCCAAAAATCACAAATTGTTTTTTTTTGATTTCAATCCGCGCTCTCGGTAAATCAAACACACCGTTGATAAAAACCAATAAACCGGCTACAATAGACAATGCCATAAAATAGTTAAAGGATCGGCTTACGAAAATGGAGTACACGATACATCCGACCACAATCAATACACCCAACACACAAGATGTCAATTTAAAGTAATCGTCCCGGTTGGTAGGGATTAAAATATAATTGCTTTTGCCTTTTCTGTATTGGTATTTTTCCAGCAATCCATAAGTCCAGAAAATGATACATAAACCGATGGCCAAATAGGAAACAAACGGCGCATCGTAACTCGTGATGCCGAAATAGATTAATATGACAATAAGAATTTCGGCTATTGTCTTTACGTCGCCCTTAAATTTTTTCATGTACGATGTGGAGGATTATCCGGCCTTGATCTTAAATTTTTGTCCGATGGCCACATTTTTGGATTTGAGGTTGTTCCATTGCATGATTTGCGTAATGCTGACCCCGTATTTCGATGCAATTTTAGACAGTGTATCGCCTGATTTGGCGGTGTAGTATTTATAGGCTGGTTTACCGCCAGAAGTAGTAGACGAAGCTGCAGTTTTGGGTGGTGTTACCGCCGCTACTACCGGGATTGGCTCGTTGGAATACACTGTAATTTTTTGGCCAACATATAAACCCTCGGCTTTCAAATTATTCCATTCCATAATTTCGCTCACCTTTACCTGAAATTTACGCGCAATCAAACTAATATATTCACCTTTTTGCACGGTGTATACTACCTTTTTGGTTGAAGTGGGTATCGTCGCCACTTCTGCATTGGGGTCAGAAGCGGTATGGGAAGAACTTGAATCTACTTTGGCGACAACTACCGTTTTTTCTAACGCTTGGTATAGTAGCCGTTCGTTAGCCATAAAATCGCCCACGGCTTTTTTGGGAAGATTCAACGGATAAGGCCTGGCAGAACCCGGTATCACACCTTTAATATACATCGGATTCAAGAATTTCAAATCTTCCACCGGAACACTGACGATTTTTGAAACTTGGTCAAACGTTACGTTGGCTGTTATATACACACTGTCAATCTCGTAGTGGAAATACTTAGGTTGCGTGGGAAATATGTTATGTTCCTTGTAGTAACTCATCACGTAATTTACAGCGATGAATGCAGGCACGTAACCTTGGGTTTCAAGCGGCAAATATGGCCTAACCGCCCAATAATCCACCTTTCCTCCGGCACGGCGTATTGCCTTATTTACGTTGCCCGGGCCCGCGTTATATGCAGCTAATGCCAAATTCCAGTCGTTATATAAACCGTGTAGATACTTTAAATATTTACAGGCTGCTTCGGTAGCCATTTCGGGGTCGCAACGTTCGTCCACATATGAATTGACGTTTAGATTGTACATAAGGCCGGTCTGATACATAAATTGCCAGGGGCCTGATGCCCCGGCTTTCGATTTTGCGGTCGGATTCAATGCGCTTTCAATAATAGACAGATATTTTAGCTCCAATGGCATGTTATATTTAGTCAACTTTTCTTCGTACAACGGGAAATATAATTGCGCCAATCCGAGCATGCGCGAGGTAAGTGAACGTCTTTTTTTGGAATACATATCAATATACGGACGTACCGCATCGTTATAAACCAAATCAAAAGGGGAGAGCGCATCGATCTTCGCCATACGCTTGCGGTATGTATCTTCCGGATAGGATGGAATACTGTCCGGCTCAAATTTGTAGATATTCAGTTTTTCCCTGTCTGTTGAAAATTTGGATGATTGAAAGAATTTCAGTACATCCAAGCTATCCAATGCCGCCACAATTGGATCATCGGGCCGAAGGGCTTGCGATTTTGCCGGCAAAATGAATAGGAGGGATGATATGGAGCAGAAAAATATAAGTGCAAAGGTTTTCATGCCAATAAACTATTCGAATGCTAAAAGTAGCATTTTTGTGATTTAAGTGCAAAATAGAGACTTCCGGCAGGAATGGCTAATACCTTAACAAGAAAATAAGAAAAAAAGTGTTAAACTGCCCGTGTAGCGCTTTAAAACGATGAATCGACGATTTGGAAATTAGGGGAAACTTTAATTTTTCTCCAATAAATCGGCTACCTGAAACAAGGTGTTTTCATCAAAATATCGGCCAATTGCCTGCATGCCGATAGGTAACTGTTGTGAATCCGTTCCATATGGGAAACTGATGGCTGGATGTCCCGTAATGTTTGCCTGAACCGTAAAAATATCCTGGAGGTACATTTGGATGGGATCGCCAGAGTTTTCGCCAAATTTGAAGGCTACATCTGGTGTGGTCGGAATAAGTAATACGTCGTGATTTTCCAATAGCTTATGCATGGCATCCGTTACCACACGGCGTACTTTTTGTGCTTTTCCGTAGTAAGCGTCATAAAATCCGGCGCTCAATACAAAAGTGCCCAACATGATCCTGTTTTTTACTTCCTTGCCGAAACCTTCGCTGCGCGATTTTTTATAAGCCGTTTCCAGATCTACTGTATTCGGGCTGCGTCTTCCGTAGCGAATTCCGTCATACCTGGAAAGGTTTGAAGACGCTTCGGCAGTGGTTAATACGTAATAGGCGGGAACCAAAAAATCAAAATAATTGAAAGATTCCGCTACCGTTTCGTGCCCTTGGCTCTGCAATTGTGCAATCACATCGCCATAGGCCTTGCGAACGGATTCCGCAATGGATGGGTTTTCTAATAAATCGGCGAGGTAAGCCACGCGCAATTTTTTACCTTCCGGAAGTTGCACGGAGAATTGTGTGTTTTTGTTGGTGGAGGAGGTGGCGTCGTTTTCATCAAACCCACCAATCACCGAAAGTATTTCAGCCGCATCAGCCGCACAGTTCGTAATGGGGCCGATTTGGTCAAAGGAGGAGGCGTAAGCCAACAGCCCCCAACGGGATACACGGCCATAGGTAGGCTTAATGCCTACATTGCCACAAAAAGCGGCCGGCTGGCGGATAGAGCCGCCCGTATCGCTACCCAGGGTGGCATGGCAAAGTCCCGCGGCTACCGCGGCAGCCGAGCCTCCGGAGGAACCTCCCGGAACACGGTTTTTATCAATCGGATTCAATACAGGCCCATATGCGGAGTTTTCGTTCGAGGACCCCATGGCAAATTCATCACAATTCAAACGGCCAATGATGATGGCATCTTCGGCCAGAAGTCTTTCAACCGCCGTAGCTGAAAATTGTGATTCGAAATTTTCAAGAATGCGTGAGGATGCGGTTACTGTTTTGCCTTTTATGCAAATATTGTCCTTGATACCGATCACTAAACCTGCCAACCTACCCGCTGTTCCGGAAGCTAATTTACGGTCCACGGCAAGCGCTTGCTCACGGGCATATTCCGTAAATACTTCGTTGAACGCGTTCAGGTCTGCCTGTTCGCCGATACGTGTTAGGTAAAAGTCAGTTAATGCGGATACCGTAATTTTCTCCGATGCCAAGTCAGCACGGATAGCATCCAAAGACGCGTATTCCATTATGGTTTGTCAGTCTCTTTAGTTTCCGGTTTTTTATCGCCGTCAGGATTATTCATCCCTTCTTTGAATTCTTTCACGCCACGGCCTAAGCCTTTCATGAGTTCAGGAATTTTTTTACCTCCGAAAAGTAACAGCAGAACTGCCACGATGAGTAATATCTCAGGCCATCCGAGCTTGCCCATATTTGATAACGATTAAATTAAAGCACAAAGGTATGAAATAGTAAACAACCGGTGAGATTTTTATTGAACCAACGTAACGGTTGTTGTAAACGTATGCGTTTTTCCCAATGCATCCGTGGCTTCCACGACGCAAAAATACACACCAGGCGTTGCTGCCGAACCAAATGGCGATTTGCCATTCCATGATACGGCAGGGTCGCTCCAGCTGAACATTTTTTGGCCCCAACGGTTATAAATGTCGGCTTTTAGCTTGATTACGCCTTGGGACTTGATGGAGTATTCATCATTTGCATTGTCGCCATTGGGGGTAAAAATATTGGGTAGTTCTACGGTCATTTGCTCAATCACCAAGATTTCTACCGAAATCGTATCCGTGCAACCTTGTGCATTAATTACTGAAAGCATCAAGGTGTATGTCCCCGGCTCATTATAGGTGTGGGATGGAGATTCTTCCGTGGATGGGTTGGTTCCGTCCCCAAATGTCCATACTGATCCCGATTCGTCTGTCGATTGATTTGTCAGATTGACAACCAATGGCGCATTGCCTTGTATTGGATCCGCAATAAATTGGGCATTTAATGGGTGTTCGGTCACCGTGATAGATGCCGTATCCGATCCGCAGGCCGTTTGTGAAATAAGCGTATAAGTACCGGCTCCATTAACGGTGGTGCTATTGCCGGTTTGGCCGTTGCCCCAAGTGAGTGTTCCGGTTCCCGTGCCGGTTAATAATACATCCGTATCTGGGCAGATTAGGATGGGCAATTGATTGGTGATTTGTGCATTGGCGGCGGGGCTGGCTAACACGTTCAGCGTGTCGGACGCCGTTCCGCAGCCGTTGGTTACTGTAGCAATATATTGGCCCGGGGCGGTTATGGTAAGCGGACTGCCACTGGCTCCGTTGCTCCACGTAATGTTGGTTGATGGCGTAACCGTTACCTGTAATGGAGTGCCATTACAGATGGTGGTATCATTTTGGTTGATGGAAATGCTGGGCGTAGACGAAGCCGTTACCGTTACGGATTGTTGGTAGTTATAACATGCATCAGAGCTATTGACTGTGTATGTGCCAGGCGTATTAATGGTGTATTGGGCCGTAGCCGGCCCGCCTGTCCATTGGTAGGTTGTACCTCCGCCAGAAGCCGTGAGCGTAAGGTTTGTGCCCGTACAAATGCTGAGTGGCCCGCTGGCATTGATCGTGATGGGGTTTTGTTGCTGTATGGTAATGAGTACACTGTCTTTCAGGGTATCCGCACATACTCCTTTGGCTGTATAATACAGCCAAAATGAAGCAGTTTGGTTAGCTCCCAAAATATAATTTGTATTATTGGCTGAAGGAGAAGAAAATGTTCCCGTTCCGCCTGTCCATTGGCGGAAGGTGGAATTGCCAATAACTGAACCAGAAAGTGATACTGTACCGCCTGGGCAAGCTGGCGCGGGATTAGGGCCGGCATCTACTGAAAATTGTGAAATTGGGGCGGTGCAGCCGTTGTTGTAATAACTCGGTGTGCCACTTTGTGTAAAGGATACAGATGCTCCCGGATTACTACTCGATCCTGTGTGGTCAAGCAAAAGGGCATCATATGTAACTGTTTCTGTGGCACAGCCAGGGTAAGAAATGCTTAGATTCCTCGTTGAATTACCAGGATTGAGGCTTGCATCATAGTTTTTAAAATAACCGGTTGTAAGTATATTATTATGGTAAAGGATGTACAAAGTATCTGTCAAATTAGCAAAGGAATTAGCAGTAGGTATCATATTATACGAAGTAACAATAAGAACCTTTTTGTTTGCTGGAATCAACCAATTGTTGGGTGGTTCAATAACGTATCCACAAGATAGGATAGATGCATTGATTTGTGCGGTTTTGTTTGCGGTAGTCGTATTTTTTACCCAACCACTATAAGGTGCATTCACCGTAGCCCAAGTAATATTCATTTGGTTGGCGAAAATTGGGTTTGGTCCTGTAAGGATACGGACCATTTCGTTTTGCCCTTCAAATCCAAGAGGGGAACAAGCCGCTGCCAAGATGTTCTCAACCTCCAAACAATTAGTAGTAGTTTGTGCTTTTATGGAAGAAAACGGAAGAAAAAAGAATGTGAAAAATAAAACTGATGCAAAGCGCATTGACATGGAAATTTTGGCAAAGGAACGGCGAAATTTCCTAATTACCATTAAAATAAGGTTAAATGCGGAACATATCTCCGTCTAGATCAGATTTTAAACGTTTCATTTATAGACGGTTATTCTATAAAACCAATGATTCCAATCCGTCAATTAAACAGTGGATTACCTTGATGTGGATTTCTTGTGCCCGGTCGGCATAATCGGAGTAAGGGGCACGGATTTCCACGTCGCAAATCCCGGCTAATTTCCCGCCGTCCTTACCGGTGAGGGCCACTATTTTCATTCCGTTTTCCTTAGCTGCCTCTACGGCACGGAGGACGTTGGGTGAATTGCCACTGGTGCTGATGGCAAGTAGGATATCTCCTTTTCTTCCCATTGATTCCACAAAGCGTGAAAATACTTTTTCGTAACCATAATCGTTGGCCACGCACGAAATATATCCTGGATCTGAAATCGCTATGGCGGCCATTCCTTTCCTGTCTTCACGAAAACGCCCCGTAAGCTCTTCGGCAAAATGCATCGCATCGCACATGCTGCCCCCATTACCGCAGGAAATGATTTTATTTCCAGATTTCAGGCAGTTTGCCATCAATTCCAGCGCACGCCCGATCGAAAAAATATTTTCTGTGTTTTCGCGGAACGTATGTACCGTGTTTTCAGCCTCTGCAAGGTTTTTTGATATGCGGTCGTGTAGATTCATCAAAATTTAATTTTTCGCTTTGCCCAACTTGGTTATTTTTGTTCACTTTCACCTTTGAGGAAAACAAAAATAGCATTAAGCCGGATGAAAAAAATTTACAGCCTCGTATTTTCCCTCTTTTGCATCACCACCATCGTATTTTCCCAGGTACCTGCCGAGGACGATGCGTCTTGTTATTATCAGTATCTGAACGTATTCGAAAGCCGCGGCGCAAATGATGTGACCGATGGCGTATTAGACGATGTGGTCATTTCCGTCAGGAAAGGAACGCGTACCGATTGTTATTCCGGAAAGGTCATGGTTGAAAAAAAGGCCATAAAGACCATGTACATCAAAGTGGTAGACGGTAGCTTTGATTTATTTGAGCCTTTGTTCAAATTTAAGGAAGACATCGTGGTGGTAAACGGTAAAAGCAAAACACAGGTAACGGTAGACGACCAATTGATTGATGTGTTTTTCCCAAAACTGCTACGCGCCAAGAAAAAATCCTACGAACGGGCACCTTTGCCGAGCCTCGACGATCTATAATTACAACATACCCTCGTCTGCAAAGCTGTAATAGCTTGTGTCCGTAATAATGATGTGGTCCATGACGGGTATGTCCAATATACGGCCGCCTTCTACCAATCTTTTGGTCAGTTGTATATCTGCCTGGCTTGGCTTCAGGTTGCCGGAAGGATGATTATGTGCTAAAATAATCCCACAAGCCGATTCGTCCAACGCTTTTTTGAAGATGATGCGTTGGTCAGCCACGGTTCCCGTTAATCCACCGGAACTTACCACAAATTTACCGATGACCTTGTGTGCCCGGTTCAGCAGCATAATCCAGAATTCCTCATGCGGTAGGTCGCTCAGGGATGAAGCCAGCAACTCATACGCATCTTTTGAAGAGGAAATGATTGGTTTTTGTGTGGCTTCACAATCCCGTCTGCGTCTTCCCAATTCCAATGCCGATGCAATAGTGATGGCTTTGGCTTCGCCGATGCCTTTGAAACGCATGAGTTCCTTTATATTGAGTTTGCTCAATGCCAGTAGGTCGTTTTGTACAGAATTGAGGATCCGCTTGGCCAGATCGACCACGTTTTCATTTTTTGTCCCCGTATTCATGAGAATGGCAATCAATTCGGCGTCTGATAGCGAGGTCTTGCCTTTGCTCATCATTTTTTCACGTGGACGGTCGTCTTCCGCCCAAGATTTGACTGAAATGGCTTCCAGCGTGGTTAATTCTTTTTCCATAACAATTTAGGTTAACCCAAAGTTATGAATTACATTTTAATTGTCAATATCCTGATAAAAATATTGTATTTATTTTTCATCTCCCTCGTTGATGATAACGAAAACGTCCTCGTCGTCCTTTTTCATCAGGTATTTTTCGCGACCCAGTTTTTCAAGGGCTGCTTTGTCTCCATTTAATTCATCTAGGCGTTTTGTGGCTTCCTGTATTTCCTTGGTGTAAAAAACGGTATCTTTTACCAGGGTTTCCATTTCGCGGTCCAGTTTGGTGCGGTAGAAATAATTCTGCTTGTCAAAGAAAATCATCCATACCAGAAAACACACAGCCATGGCTATGTATTTAAATTTCCAAAGTATATTGGTGATACGGGCAAACTTTTCTTTCATCGGAGTAAAAGTAGTTGAAGTACGCGTAGCGCTCCATGGCTTTAACCTTTTTTGTTAACGCCTTGCTGTTGATTCCGATCGATGTCCCGATATTGGAAAAATTATGAAGGGTTTCTATGCCAATCAAATAATTGTAGATAATATTGACTAATATAATTTCTAATGGGAAAATATTTACTCGCTTCAATTAGTGTTTTTTGCACGACCTTATTTTTTGCCCCTACGCTTTTGGGGCAAGCGCTTCCCAAGGGTTTTGCCCCAGGCGAACAGGAATTATTGCCAGACTATGTTTCTGCCGCGAAAGCAGCCCGGTCTGGCATCACTTCGGCTCCGGGAGGGAATTTACGTACGATGGCGGAATGGGAAGAACTACAAGGTTTGTTCATTACATGGACATCTTATCCCGTCATCCAGGCGCAAATAGTGAAGGCCGCCAGATTGGAAACGACGGTTTATATCCATTGTTCGGATTCTGTGCAGGTGAAAAATTATCTAACGGCACAAAATATTCCACTGACGAACATCAAATATCTCCAGGTAGGCTTCAATTCAATCTGGATGAGAGACTATGGCGGAAATACCGTGTACAGGAATGATGTGGATTCCATGATTTTGGTCGATTGGATTTATAACCGCCCACGTCCGTTGGACGATGCCATCCCGGAATATGATGCGGCAGCTATGGATGTTCCGTTTTATCAGACTTACGCTTCTCCTTCGGATTTGGTGAATACGGGCGGGAATTTTATGGTGGACGGCTTCGGGACGGCTTTTGCGTCTGAGCTAATCTTGGAGGAAAACGAACCTGGAAACCCATATAATGTGAGTGTGAAGAGCGAAACCCAAATTAATCAGATTATGGCTGATTTTATGGGGATAGACCGTTATATTAAAATGGAGACTCTGCCTTACGACGGCATCCACCATATCGATATGCACATGAAATTGCTGGATGAGGAAACCTTGCTTATAGGTCAATATCCTGCTGGTGTGTCTGATGGGCCGCAGATAGAAGCCAACATGTTGTACGTGCTGGATAACCACAATAGTATGTTCGGTACGCCCTATAAAATCGTGAGGATTCCCATGCCGCCTTCTTCTTCGAACCAGTGGCCAAGCAATGGGGATTCCTATAGGACATATACGAACAGTGTGTTCATCAACAACACATTGATTTTTCCTTCTTATCGGGAAGAGTATGACACCGTTGCCATCCGTATTTATCAACAAATTCTTCCTGGCTATAAAATTGTGCCCATTGATTGTGATAATGCCGGGTCGAATATCATCCAACAGAGTGGGGCTATCCATTGTATCACGCATTCGGGCGGTGTAGCGGAGCCTATGTTGATTTCGCACCAACGCCTGTCGGATACATACCAGAATATTGGGTTTTATATTGCGGATGCCCATATCAACCACCAATCGGGGATAGGTGCGGCTACACTTTATTATACGACGGATACTACACAGGCATACCAATCATTGGCCATGACGTTGAGTAATCCGGCCAATCATACTTGGACAGCCCAGATTCCCGCGCAACCGGCGGGAACAAAGATTTGGTATTACATATCTGCTACCTCAAACTCCGGGAAAACACAGGTAAGGCCCATTGTAGCTCCCAATGGTTGGTGGATGTTCCGTGTATTGTCCGACCAAAATGCCGGAATGGGATTTAATGAAAACGTATTTGAGGAAAAACTGTTCCCTAACCCGGCATCCGCGATTACCTGTATTCCCGTCAAAACAAATATTGATTTGGAAGGCAAATTATATATAACAGATTTGAATGGGAAAAAACTCTGGTCTATCTATAGCGGAATTATTCCTGCCGGGCAGGCAAACAGGTATTATACGGATGTGTCGGGTATGGCTCCCGGAGTATATAATATCGTGCTAGGTACGCAGTTGGGAAATAAGGTGCAGAAATTAATCGTGCGTTAAAAACGCTTATTGCTATCCCAGGTTCTGGTTTCTATCCTAATCTTGTTTTCATCCAGCTGATGAATAACGGTGCTATCGGTTGTCTTACCCTCAAATTCAGACTTGGCTGATATTTTAGCCAAAACGTTTGCATCCAAGGCATCATCGTATTGTTGTTCATGATATAAATACCAACTGTAGTTATTCCATACCCAATATGAATAATCGGTCGGATATTCTTTTGCCGATTTGCCAAGCACCGTCATGTAATATAATTTGCTGTTGGGGTATGATGCTAAAAAAATACCCAATGCTATATGGATTATCAATACCAGCTTTTGAATGATGACCAGTTGTTTTTTGTAAATGGAAAATACCAGTGTAATGGCACTTAATCCAATGGCTAGATAAAATATGTAAGGTGCCGATGGCAAAAACAAAAGTCTGAAAGAAAAGTAGGTAAGCCATACCGAATTGCTAAGGGCGAGCATGCTTTTGGCTGGGAGAAATGTTTTATCCTGCCGAAAAACATTGTTCAGCAGCAGGATG
>Ga0247814_10000946_pt1 | contig 19109 bp, 16 predicted proteins | sample UWRJL179409R1_FD_179947 | JGI IMG/M metagenome (GOLD analysis project Ga0247814, IMG submission 179947) | Plant litter microbial communities from Arlington Agricultural Research Station in Wisconsin, United States - UWRJ-L179-409R-1 | ecosystem: Environmental > Terrestrial > Plant litter >...
GTAGAAAATATTCAAGAAACTTTTGACCGACTTATTGAATTAGGAGCGACCGAGAATGAAAAGCCCTATAATGTTGGCGGTGAGATGATGACGGCAACTGTCAAAGACCCCTTTGGAAATGTTATTGGCTTAATTTACAATCCTTACTTTCAACTAAAAAGCTAACCTATGGCTTCCGACCAAAATTTTGTTGACTTTGTTCTGGAACAAATCAAAAATGCAGGAGAAATAACCGCTAAGAAAATGTTTGGCGAATATGGCGTTTACGCTGACGGAAAATTATTCGGACTGATATGTGACAATAAATTGTTTATCAAACCAACCATTTCAGGAAGAGAATTTATAGGTAATGTTATTGAAGCAGCACCATACGAGGGAGCAAAACCAAGTTTCCTGATAGAAGATAAAATAGAAAACAGTGATTGGTTAAGTGAACTAATTAGAATTTCACTTCAAGAATTACCAGCACCAAAGCCAAAAGAGAAAAAATAAACCCCGAAGTGGAATGGGCCACCCTTGGGATATTATTACCAGCTAATTACTATTAATTAAAAATATTCAACTCCAGCAAGCTGAATAGCTGTTGCCTGCCTTCCGATGTAGGAACAAGCTCCCTTGAAAAATCCACCTTTCTAAACCAGCTTTTTTGCAGCATTTTTTCTAACATTACTGCACCAAGTTGTCCTGCAAGATGCGGACGTCTTTGGCTCCAATCCAGACATTGTCTTGTTAATGGCCGTTTGCTGGATGTAAAATCTGATTTTGATATTCCTAGCTTGTCAAAAAATTCCCATCCAGCGTTGGAAACAATATAGATACTTTCAAATTTTACCAGGTAACCTTTCATTTCCAATGCTTCTGTAATTTGTACACCTACAAAACCTGCCAAATGATCATAGCAGGTACGGCAGAACTTGATAGGTGTGATGTGTAAATCCTTCTTTGAATGGTCCGGTAATTTTGGTTTACCTAACATTGCCAGTGATTCAACCGCGTAAGCAACATCCGTATTTGAAAAGGAATAATACCGGTGTCTCCCTTGTATTTCAACCTTAACCATGTTCGCATCAAGTAGCTTGGTAAGATGGTTGCTGGCAGAGGTAGAAGAAATTTCACCAAAAACTGCTAGTTCACCGGCGGTATAAGCTTTTCCATCGAGCAGGCTCCAAAGCATTCTTGCTCTTGCCGGCTCACAAATCAAACCTGCTATTTTAATAAATTGTTCATCAGCATTCATAGTTCATTCTAAAATGAAGTATAAAAGTAAGCTATAAACTTAATTTGTAAAACAATATTTAAACAATGAAGGATTTAGAAATAATTATAGAAAACGTTCCGGGTGCCCTTGCGCTGTTGGGCGAAACACTTGGTAAGAATCACATCAGTCTGGAAGGTGGGGTAGTATTTTATAACGGGCAGTATGCAATCGCACATTTTTTAGTTGTTGAGCCGGAAAGAGCAAAAGAAGTATTAGAACAGGTCAACATCAAAGTTTCACAGATCAGTGATGTGATTATCCAAAAACTCCGTCAGGATATCCCGGGGCAACTTGGGCTTTTCTGTAAAAAAATCGCTGACGGCAATGTTAATATTCTAACGCAGTATAGTGATCATGCTAATCAACTGATACTTGTGGTAGACAATTACGAAAAGGGTAGGGAGATATCTGACGAATGGATGAAGGAGTGGTGGGGTTAAATGGCTTATGGCTGAACATGAACCATCCGTATTGGTAATACTTGGCCTGAGTTCCTATCACTTAACAATCAATATATAATTTATGATAGATAAAATAGACAACCCGCAATTTATAAATGTGCAGCCCAAAGTCTTGTATTTTGGTACTCCTGTAGCACTAATTACCTCGATAGATAAAAGTGGGCAACCAAATCTATGTCCTGTATCTTCTGTATGGGCTTTGGGTTATAATTTAATACTTGGCCTGGGTTGTGACAGTAAGACCTTTCAGAATATTTTAGAGTGCAAAGAATGTATCGTTAACTTACCGTCAGCTGATCTGCACGCTAATATTGAAAAGATTTCCAACTTAACAGGATTGAATCCTGTACCAGAAAATAAGAGAGAAAAATATAGATTTGAACAAGATAAATTTTCAGCCGGAAACTTTCAACTGATGGATGCTAAGATGGTTACTCCACCTGCTATAGCTAATTGTCCGATACAATTAGAATGTGTTCTGTGCGATTATCATATTATAGAGTACACTGCAGACTTAGTCCCTGTAATTGCCAGTATGCATTTGAAAGTGGTCAATGTAAGGGTACAACAGAACCTAGTAGTCAACCAGAATCATATAGACCCATCAAAGTGGTCACCGCTTATTTATAATTTCAGACATTATTATGCATTGGGTGAAAAAATGGGCAAAAATTTCCGGGCAGAAGATTAATAGTTTTTTCAACTGCCCGTAAATTGATCATTATCTTTTCCCTTCATTCAATAACTTCTGCAATTTCTGCCTGCTCTCGGGAATATCGGTCAGCGTTAAGGCCTTTCTGAAACTCGCAATAGCTTTAGACTTGTCACCAGTTGTGAGATATAGATCACCCATAGAATCGTAGCCATTCCCATTTTTTGGATAATTAGAAATATTTAGCTTAAACAGCATTTCAGCTTTTGCAATTTGATTGGTTTTCAGCATCTGGTATCCAAGATTATTGATCTGGCTTTCATCTGGTTTAATCAAATAACCCATCTGTTCAGAAACGTTTTTATAATGTTTAACCAGTAATGAATCTAATTTAAACCCGGGATCTTTTAACTCACTATCGTAAATTTTCAGCTTGTAGAAAGAAAAAATAAATCTTAGTGCATCATATTCTCCAATCAATCTAACAGATGGATGGTTGTCATCCTCATAAAATTTATGTTTAAAACGTAATTGGTTGTTTGTATGTTTAGATAGTTCTTTGATAAATGTTAGGTTGCTGCGTAAAAGAAAAGTAGAACTGCTGGTATCTTTCTGTACACTTATGGTATCAACTCCTCTTTCCATACGATTGGCCATAGCCATAAATAATGTTTTTCCTTTATAACTCTGAGTTGGTAGTATTGCTTTTTCATCTGACACAATCTTTTGATTATTCCACCATAACGCTCCATCAAGAGAAACATATGAATTAAATAAATGAGGTTGATGCAAAAAGGTATTCAGGACTGTTAGACCACCCACTGAATGCCCAATAAATGTTTTGTAAGTGGTAGTTGGATAAGTCTGATCTATATAAGGAATAAGTTCCTTTTCTACAAAGGCCATGAACTTTTCACCATCACCTACAATTCCTGCGTATTCTTTGTCGCTCCCGGTTGTTAACTCAGTGAGCCTGTTTGAAGGGACTATGCCAACGACAATGATCGGTGGGCATAAACTGGTTTCACTCATATGCTCGGTTATATTTACTACAGCATTAAAGTTATCACTTCCGTCTAATAAATAGATAACAGGGTAATTTCCGCGGTTTTTAATTTTATCTCCACCGTTACTTGTGGGAATATGTATCCATAATTTCCGGTTCTGCCCCATGATCTTCGATGGGATAGTTTGCTCAAACCCGGTGGTAAAGGGACTATTCTCCTGTGCATTGGCACGATAGGCGAAGGATAGAAGAGATAAGGTGCTTAGTAAAAACCTTATAGCGGTGTTTTTGCTAAAGTTTTTAGTTTCAGGAAGTAAGCATCGAAATAAGGAAGGCGATTTAAATTGAACTTTCATATTAATTATTAATGTTTTTGTCCAGCAATGCTAATATTCATGCCACTTGCAAAACCATTTATAATAAGGCATAACAAGCGGTTTTACGCGCTCAATTTTTTTAAGTTGTACGTTATTGAACAGTCTGTTGTCCGGAAATGTTCAGCATTGATATTTGTAAAAGGAGGAAAGGCTGCATTATTGGTACTCGAATAATGTTTTTATATTTGAGATTCTTCTCGCTTTGAGCAGATCGAAACAATGATGAGCCAATTAAATTTCTGATAGTTCCTGTTCCAGCATTATTAGTTATAAATTGAAGTATAAAATGAACTCTCAGATCCGAGGCTTCATTTGATGTTGTATTGCATTATTATGGGTGCTGGAATTTTGATTATCTTTGGATATGCATATGGAAATTCAAAATAAGAAATCATTATTATCTCTACTTCAAGCCAATGGTCAAAAATTGAGGTCTTTTGGTGTTTTGAATTTAAGTTTGTTTGGATCTTTCGTTACTGGCAAATTACACGCTGATAGTGATGTAGACCTATTTGTAGAATTTGACCCGCAACAAAAGAGTTATGATAATTTTATGGGTTTGTCATTCTTCCTTGAGGATCTGTTGGGCAGAAAAGTTGAAGTTGTAATACCACAGTCTATTAGTAAATATATTGGTCAACATATTTTGAACCGAGCTGAAAATGTTTCTTTCTAATATAGAACTGTTAAAGCATATTCTGGAGGAGACTTCTTTCGTTCCTGACTCCACAACAGGAAAAAGCAAAGAAGATATAATTATGCCCCGCTTCTTTCACGAGGTTAGGTATGAAGTCTTGTTTACTAGCGAAGCTAGCAATAAAGTTGATCCTGATTTCAAATCATATTATCCTCACATAGCGTGGCGAAAAATGTCAGGAACTAGGAACCGCTTATTACATAATTACTTTGGAATAGACTGGGATAACGATAAATACTCAAATCATTTATGCTCATTGACTGGATTTGATGCCCATTGGCGGAACCCCAAATTTATTTTTGAATGCCTTACTGAAATGCTGTGGAGATGAATAGCCCAAATCATAAGCAATCTCGCTAGCTGTTTTCTGCATTTCGGTTAACGACTGAAAAGCAGATTCCAGCCGATGGTTGTTTAACAAACCCAAAACCGTGGTATTAAAAACTTCTTTAAATCCTTTTTTTAGCTTGTATTCGTTGGTTCCCACATATCTTGCCACTTCTATTAACGATGGAGGATCACTTAACCGCGATAGTATAAAATCTCGGGCCGCATAAATTTTTTCTTTATCCCCACTTGTCTTAATAATTTTTTTAAAGCTTTGATTATCCGCTGTTATTGCTGCAATTTGCAGTACCAACAATTCAATGCTTTTAGAAACCAGGAACAGTTTTTTGAGTTCGCCGGCAAACTGACAGTTTAAAATCTCGTAAATCACTCTTTGTATAGGAGCATTGGTAAAAGCCCATTTTTGTGATAGAATGATGTTTTGGCCGTTCACAAGCCGCTCCCCAAATAATTTAAGGGCATTTGATTCATCTTGTAAAAAGTTATAAAACATACTTTTAGGAAAGTTAATGCCCAATGTTTCAATATGTGACGACTGATTATTAATGGTAAGATCCATCCCTTGCGTGCACATGATATTATGCTGCCCTTTTGAGATATCGAAAGACTGGTTGAGCTGTTTGTGAAAAAAGTTATAGTTGCCTGCAATGGTAAAATGCAGCCTAACCATATCGTTTTTGTCATTTGCAAAACTAGAACCAAAACCTGTATAATCAATTTTAGTGTGGTTAATCTCAATATCGTCAAGCAGCCACTTCTTTGAATTGACATGGCCATTTGCTAATGGCTTATCTAAGATCAACTCTGTATATCCAGATGGTGCTGCTTGGGATTTATTCATTATCATTGAATGATTAAAAGATTGGTGAGAAATAAAGAGAATCTTGGGAATTTACAACAAGTATAAGGATTAATCCCTCATGTATAATATGAGATATTAAGATATCTCTACTTTTGGATATCATTTAAATCATATATTTTGAATATCCGAATCCTTAACTTTTTAATTGTCTTATTAGTGACAACCGCATGCAATGCACAAAAATTAACTATGAAAACAGAATTAACAGTGGAACAAAGCGTGACCATTAACGCATCAAAAGAAAAAATATTCGATGCGCTTATCAATCCCGAAAAAATCAAACAATATATGTTTGGTACAGAAGCCAAATCGGATTGGAAAACTGGCAGTCCGATTTCTTTTAATGGCGAATATCAAGGTCATAAATATCAAGACAAGGGAATTGTGATGACCAATGAACCGTCTAAACTATTTCAATATAAATATTGGAGCAGTATGTCTGGAATGGAAGATGAAATTTCAAATTATGCAACGGTTACATTTACCATTGATGCTGTTAACGACGAAAATAAACTAACAGTTAAGCAGGTTGGTTTTTCAGGCGAAATTGCTAAAGAACATTCTGTTACAGGATGGACCATGATATTGAATCACATTAAAGAAATATTAGAAAAGGAATAATTTGATCAGCAATCTCCATGGCCTCATCATTGTAAAATAACGTAGAACCAAGTTCCATGATTGCTATTAAAGCAATGTTATTCCAAGAAAAGCGGGAATGATCTCCGACCATTCCCGCTTAATCTAAATTAACGCTCTCATATATAAAGAAGTAAACTATGAAGTAATATTGCCTGACGTCTCAAAAGTCACGAATTTCTTTTTCAACAGCGCCATATTCTCGCTTACTTTAATATCCAAGATCTTCGCACAATGCTGTGTTGTTTTGATATTGGTATGTCCAAGCATCTTTGATACGCTTTCTATCGGTACACCGTTCAACAGCGTTACCATTGTGGCAAAATTATGGTGGGCAATATGCGATTTGAGTTTTTTCTCAATTCCGCACAGGTCAGCAATTTCTATAAGGTACTCGTTCATCTTTTGGTTGCTGGAAACTGGAAGAAGCAAGCCTTTATTGAGGCAAACTTTGTTAGTGGAATATCTATCGACAATTTCAACAGCTGTTGACAGTAGCGGAACCGATGACCTTGTTTTGGTTTTCTGCCTATTGGTAAAGATCCATCGGTCGCCATCATTTCCCTTTCTAATATTCTCCTGTTTCAGTTTGAAAACATCGACATAAGCCAAACCAGTAAAACAACAGAAAATAAAAACATCTCTTACCTGCTTCAATCTCTCCGATAAAAACTCTTTTCCCGCGATATGAGCCAATTCCTCTTTGTTCAGATAAAAGCGGTCAACATTCTTCGTTTTACCTTTATAAGCTGTAAATAATGATTTATCTAGCCATTCATTCTCGATACAGATGCGAAGGATTTAACCGAGGTTCTTAATGTTTTCTACCACATAATTATTCGCACAGTTCTTATCGGACCATAAATAATGGTAGAATCCGTTCAGAAATGCTGGGTCGATAGTTCTAATGTCCATATCGGCTTCACCATATTTGAAAGGGATAAAAACCTTGAGGTGTCTTTCCAAAACTTTATAACGGTTCAATGTGCCACGCACATAATTTTTACCCACAAGCTGTTCCGCCTTTAAATTATGATCGGCAACCGCTTCCAATAGGGTATGTGAATTAGTAAGCGTACCTTGATAACTTGATTTGATGACATTGGCGGTAATCGGCAACCCCATATCGAAAACACATTGATGGGCATAATAAATGGCATTCTGCAATTGGTCAAGATGGATGTTCATCACCTTGATCTCTTCATTGGAGCCAATAGCTCGGCCGCCCTTGGCGTTCCATCGTTTGGCGTCGCAATCCCGATTGGTGGCCATCTCCGCACGGTTTCCCTCTAGGGTAATCCTCATGTAGGTCGGCACATTTCCACTCACCAAAATTTGGTGAATTCATGCGATTTTTGGCAATTCCCTAAAAGCAAAAACCCTGCTAATCGTGCGATTGCAGGGTTTTATACATTTCGATAGTCTTTTGTGTGATCCCGCTGGGATTCGAACCCAGGACCACTACATTAAAAGTGTAATGCTCTACCAGCTGAGCTACGGAATCATCATTCTTTTCAGAACTACTCTAAGCGTTTCCGTTTAAAGTGATGCAAATATAGGAGTAGTATCCATATAGTGCAAATAAAAATGTGGTGTAACGTATATTACGCTGATTCTAAGCACGATTAATTACATTTTAAGTTAAATAGCTGTTAAATTCATATGAATAACGCCCTTTTTTGCATCGAAATCCTGCCAGCAGCCTAACAGAATAATCCGCCAAAAGTATATTATCCAACAATATTTTCTGCATCATTTTTCTTCCTGCCGATATTAAACAGCACAAAACCCATAAACAGGAAGATTAATACACCCAGGATCTGGTAGCCGCCTTCGCCAAACCATGCTGTAAACAATGGCTCCACATTTACTTTACTGAGATTATCGCGCACCGAAGGGATCACCATCAGGATCGCGACCACAACTCCAGCTAAAGCCCCCCCGGCAACAAGGCCAGTAGCAAATAGATTTCCTGGTCCCAGCTCTTCTTCTTCAACTGATTTAATTTTCTTTCTTTCTCTCCATTCCACAATACCTTTAATGGCACCCCCGGCAAAAATTGGAAGGGTAGTAGATAGTGGTAAATAAGCCCCTACAGCGAATGATAAAGAATTGATGCCGCATAGTTCAATAGTGATAGCGATAAACACACCAACAAGCACATATTGCCAGTCAAGGTTAAATGAAAGCATTCCTTTAATCAGAGTGGCCATCAGTGTAGCTTGCGGCGCAGAATACTCTTCCGTTCCAATCGCATGTTTAATCCCCTGGGCCAGCATTTCCGGGGTAGGGGTATCTAAAATACGAACCGTTAAACCGATCACGATCGAAGAAACAATCACACCAATAAACAAAGCGATCTGCTGGTATTTTGGCGTAGCGCCTATAATGTAACCTGTTTTTAAATCCTGAGATGTCGCGCCTGCGTTTGCTGCTGCAATACAAATCATCCCGCCAACAACTAATGCCATCGGCTCATAAACTTTACCTGTCCAGCCAACAGCTATAAACACCAGGCAGGTCCCCATAATGGTTGCAATGGTCATCCCCGAGATCGGGTTATTACTCGAACCAATTAGTCCTACGATACGGCTGGATACGGTAACGAAGAAAGCTCCAAATACTACTACCAATATACCGATCAGTAAATTACTTAAGACACCCGCGCTTGGGATCTGCGGAAGGACTGCAACCAGGATAATCAGGGCAAGACTGCCAATACCTACAACTTTTAAAGAAAGATCGCGGTCCGTTCGTTTAGTTTCTGAAACGGTTTTTCCGTCCTTAATAGAACCTAAGCTATCTTTAAATGATGATATAATAGTAGGGATAGTTTTCAATAAAGTAATAAACCCTCCGGCAGCAACGGCACCAGCACCAATTTGTTTTACATAGGCCTGGTAAATGGCCAATGGATAATCTGAAAAAGTCTGCGTAACCGGGTCCCAGCCTACAGATCCACCACCTTTGGTAATGTCTGCTAACAAACCGAGCTTCACTAATTGGTGTGCTGCTAAAGCAGGATCAATCAGTGTAGCCAGTAATGGAATCAGTGCCAGCCAGGCTAATACACCACCTGCTACCAATACACCTGCGATTTTAGGGCCTATGATGTAGCCCACGCCCATATACTCTGGGGTAATTTCCCCACTCACTTGTGCCGCCGGTAAAAACTTATTCGTTTGGGAAGTTATCCATGCCGGGGCTTCTGAGATCACGTGGAATACTTTCTGCATAATCGCATAGATCATCGCAAAGCCTAATCCCCAGAATGCAGTACGGGCAAAAGTACCACCTCTTTCACCAGCTTTTAAAACTGATGCACAGGCTGTACCTTCGGGATAGGGCAGGGTATCGTGTTCTTTTACAATGAGCGATTTTCTTAGCGGGATCATCATCATCGTTCCTAATATTCCTCCCAGGATCGCCAGGATCAGAATGGTCATATAATTGAAAAATGCTTCACCAGAACTAGCTCCACCTATATCTGTGCTGAGGAATAAAAATCCCGGCAGGGTAAATACCACACCAGCAGCAATGGATTCGCCGGCAGAACCGGTAGTCTGTATAATATTGTTTTCGAGAATAGTTGTTTTAAAAAACTTCTTACCCAATGTAATTGCCAGTACAGCAATAGGGATAGAAGCAGAAACGGTTAGTCCGGCTTTTAGCGCCAGGTAAACGGTGGCTGCCCCAAAAATAATCCCTGCTATACATCCGAGCAGAATAGATTTGACTGTAAACTCTGCAACATTGCTTTCGGCAGGTACAAAGGATTTAAAATTCTCTTTATTCATAGTAATTGGAAAATCTTAAAGTTATCTTTTTTTGAAGAAATCCCCTAACCAATAGTCCCGTTTAAATTATATTTTCATCTTTGTGTACAAATACTTAATAATGAATAAAGCCATATTTTTAGACCGTGATGGGGTGCTTAACCATGAGATTTACGATTACATCTGCAAAGTTGAAGATTTTGAAGTGCTGGAGTATCAGATCCCACCGCTAAAGAAACTTTTTGATGAAGGATATTTACTGGTAGTGATAACGAATCAGGGTGGTATTGCCTTAAAACGTTATACTGAGGAAACACTGGCGGTAATGCACGGTATCCTGTTTGATAAATTTAAGGAGCAGGGTGCAGAGATTATACATGCTTATCACTGTCCGCATCACCCAACTGTATCTGGCCCCTGCGAATGCCGCAAGCCTGGATCTGGTATGTTACTGGAAGCGATTGCGATGTATAATATTGATCCTGCACTATCAGTAATGATTGGCGATAAACCCAGAGATGTAGAAGCAGCAAACGGGGCAGGGGTAAAGGGGATCCTGATTGAACCTGATGAGCAGATCAGTTACGACCTGGTTAAATCTGTTCTCGCAGGTTCTGCAATGTCAGTTTAACAAATACATATAACGCAAAAAACCGGATTGATGAATTCAACCCGGTTTTTTTATATGCTTTAACGATTATGCTTTTGCTGCTTCTGCTGCTTTTTTGTGATCAGCAAGGAATGTAGCTAAACCGCTATCAGTTAATGGGTGTTTTAATAAACCTAAGATAGCTGATAATGGGCCAGTCATAACATCTGCACCTAATTTAGCACAGCTGATGATATGCAATGGTCCGCGGATCGAAGCTGCAAGGATTTCTGTTGGGTAACCGTAGTTATCAAAAATCAAACGAATATCTTCGATTAATGTTAAACCTTCAGTACCTATATCATCTAAACGGCCTAAGAAAGGAGATACGTAAGAAGCTCCTGCTTTTGCAGCCAATAAAGCCTGACCAGCAGAAAAAATCAAAGTACAGTTTGTTCTGATACCTTTTGAGCTGAAATATTTGATCGCTTTGATACCGTCTTTGATCATCGGTACTTTAACTACAATTTTTGGATCAAGTGCTGCTAATGCTTCACCTTCTTTAATAATATTTTCGTAATCAGTAGAGATAACTTCAGCACTAACTTTGTCTTCAACGATCGCACAAATCGCTTTGTAATGGTTGATTACATTTTGTTCGCCTGTAATACCTTCTTTAGCCATAAGGCTTGGGTTAGTTGTTACGCCATCTAAGATACCAAGGTCCTGAGCTTCCTTGATTTGCTCAAGATTAGCTGTGTCAATGAAAAATTTCATGATTATATAATTTAAGGAAAAATAAACTGGTGATAAATTCAGCGACTGCTTTACTAGGAAGATTGTGCAATGATAGCATAGTCAATCTGAAAAAATAAAAATGGGCAAGCAACCTTTATCGCACCGCTACAACTTTCTACCCTTGCTTCGTTCCCGACCTGGGGGAGTTCAAAAGGAGCTGATCGTAAAGGACTTGCCCACTGCAAATGTAGCAAAAGAGTTTAGCGTACAAAACTAAAAGCGAGAAATTTCTAAAGATATTTGTACGTTTGATGATAATTGATTGAATTTTAGCGGATTATAATTGAATAAAAATTAAAATATCTTGCTGGAAGAGCTGGAAAAGCGGATTTTATGGCTAGAAAAGCATAATTTATCAGGATGAAGCGGGCAGATTTGGGTCCAAAACACGCCGAATTGGATTGGAAATACTTGAATTTTTTTGAAAATAAGTGAATTACTATGATTTTTTGCTCAAAGAAAAGATCGATTGGCGGCTGGACAGGAAGATCTCATCATCACCCTGGTCAAAAACTGATCTAACCACTATACAGCCTAAAACTCATGCCAAATGATTGTTGTTCCAACAATTATGGACCCTAATGCAAAATCAATCTAAATAATACGGTTATGTAAATTGTAATTTATACCCCTCTTTATTATTAATATATCAATTGTGACCAGTTTTTATTATTCGATTCCTTACTATTCATAAAAAAAATACCAATATGATAATTAAATCATTTTTTTATTATCTTAGTATTTCGAATACAATCAACTATGGAATTAAACGACGCAAATCAAGGCTTGTACAACCCAAGCTTTGAACATGATGCCTGTGGTATTGGATTTGTTGCCCATGTAAAGGGTAGAAAATCGCAGCAGATCATATCTGACGCTATTACTATATTAGAGAACCTTGATCATAGAGGGGCCTGCGGTGCAGAGATTAATACTGGTGATGGCGCTGGAATCATGATTCAGGTACCACACGAATTTTTATACGACGAATGTCTCAGGGTAGGCTTTAGCCTGAACCAACCTGGGGATTACGGAGTAGGTATGTTATTCTTCCCTAAAGATGTTAGGGCTAGAGAAGAGTGCAGAGAAGTGATTTATCGCGCTGCCGAAAAGCTAAACCTCGAATTGCTGGGTTTCAGGAAGGTAAATACCAATCCTGATGGCATTGGTAATATGGCTTTATCGGTTGAGCCGGAAATGGAGCAGGTTTTTATTGCCCGTCCGGATCATATCGCAGCAGGTGCAGATTTTGAACGCAAGTTATATGTGTTCAAGAATTACCTGACTAAAACGATTGTAAGCACGGTGAAAGGGATTAAGTCCGATTTTTATATTGCTTCTTTTTCTTCACGTACTATAGTATATAAGGGACAGCTGACTTCAATGCAGTTGCGTACCTATTTTACCGAACTGAGCGATAAACGGGTAGTTTCTGCCTTTGGAATGGTGCATTCCCGGTTTGCAACCAACACTTTCCCATCGTGGAGACTGGCGCAGCCTTTCCGTTATATCGCCCACAATGGCGAGATCAATACGCTGCAAGGTAACCTGAACTGGTTTCGCGCAGGTGTTAAATCTTTAGCGTCTAGTTATTTTACCCCAGAAGAATTGAATATCCTGCTGCCTGTGATTGATGAAACACAATCAGATTCTGGCTGTCTGGATAATATTATAGAGTTATTACTGCATGCGGGCCGTACGCTGCCACATATCTTAATGATGCTGATCCCTGAAGCCTGGGATGGCAACGAAGATATGAATGAGCTTAAACAGGCCTTCTATAAGTTTCATGCTACGCTGATGGAACCATGGGACGGACCAGCTGCGATCGCTTTTACAGATGGTAACCTGATTGGTGCTACGTTAGACCGTAACGGTTTAAGACCTTCAAGATATGCGATTACAGAAGACGATCGTGTAATTATGGCATCCGAATCTGGCGTGCTCGCTTTAGATCAAAGTCAGATTATCGAAAAAGGCAGGTTAACCCCTGGCAAGATGTTCGTAGTAGATATGGAACAGGGCAGGATCATCAGTGATGATGAGATCAAAACCCAGGTTTGCAGCAGCCGCCCTTATGGCGACTGGTTAAACCAGTACCAAATCCGCTTAGAAGAATTGTCTGATCCAAGGGTTGTGTTTACCGGCCTCTCAGAAGAATCTATATTTAAGTATCACCAAGTGTTTGGTTATAGCAGGGAAGATATAGACCTGATTTTAAAACCGATGGCACTGGAAAGTAAAGAACCTATAGGATCTATGGGAACGGACATTCCTCTAGCTGTACTTTCGCAAAAACCGCAACACCTTTCTTCCTATTTCAAACAGCTGTTTGCACAGGTAACCAACCCGCCAATTGACCCGATCAGGGAAAAGGTGGTGATGAGCCTTGCCGGCTTTATGGGTAATAACGGAAACCTGCTCGAAGAACATGCAATGCAGTGCCACTGTGTGGGTATTAAACACCCAATACTAACCAATCTCGAACTGGAAAAGGTGCGAAGTATAGATACTGGTGTTTTCCAGTCCAAAACTTTACAAACCTATTTCCGTGCAGATGGCAAACCGGGTTCATTAGCAAAAGGATTAGAGCGTCTTTGCCGTTACGCGGTAGATGCGGTGGAAGACGGTTTCCAGGTAATTGTACTGTCTGACCGTGCACTGGATTCGGAACATGCCGCCATACCTTCATTACTGGCTGTATCTGCGGTACATCATCACCTGATCCGCAAAGGTCACCGTGGTGCAGTAGGTATCGTGGTAGAAGCGGGAGATGTTTGGGAAGTGCACCACTTTGCTACCTTAATTGGTTTTGGCGCAACTGCAGTTAACCCTTACCTGGCGTTGGAAACTATTATCGGGTTTGAAAAGGAGAGCGATATTAAAGCAGAAAAATTAATACAGAACTATATATATGCTGTAAATAGCGGATTGCTGAAGATCTTCTCTAAAATGGGAATCTCTACATTGCAATCTTACCATGGGGCACAAATATTTGAAATACTGGGCATCCATAAAAGTGTGGTAGACAATTATTTCAGTGGTGCAGTTTCGCGTATTGGTGGCTTGGGGCTGGATGAGATTGCACGGGAGGCACTGATTAAACATGGCCGTGTATTTGGTAAATCTACGCGTCCGGATATGATCCTCCCTACTGGCGGAAATTACAGATGGAGAAGAAAAGGGGAACAGCATTTGTTTAACCCGCAAACGATCCATTTACTGCAAAATGCAACGCGTAAAAACGATTACAATACCTACAAACAATATAGTAAGCTGGTAAATGAGCAAACTAAACAGGCGTACACGATCCGCGGTTTGTTTGAATTTAATTACAACCGACCAGCTGTTCCGCTGGAAGAGGTAGAATCTATCGAGAGTATATTAAAACGTTTTGCTACCGGGGCGATGTCTTTCGGATCAATTTCCCATGAGGCACACTCTACCTTAGCTATTGCAATGAACCGTATTGGCGGTAAAAGTAATACAGGTGAAGGTGGCGAAGATGAGCTGAGGTATGAGGTAATGCCAAATGGCGATTCAATGCGCTCTGCGATTAAACAGATTGCTTCGGCACGATTTGGGGTAACAAGTAATTACCTGACCAATGCGGATGAACTGCAGATCAAAATGGCACAGGGCGCGAAACCTGGTGAAGGTGGACAGTTGCCGGGCCACAAGGTGGATGACTGGATTGCAAAAGTCCGTCATGCTACCCCTGGAGTTGGTCTGATTTCTCCGCCTCCGCACCATGATATCTATTCTATTGAAGATTTAGCACAGCTGATTTTTGATTTAAAGAATGCGAACAGGGCCGCAAGGATCAATGTAAAACTGGTTTCTAAAGCGGGTGTAGGTACGATAGCAGCAGGTGTAGCAAAGGCACATGCAGATGTGATCCTGGTTTCAGGATTTGATGGGGGTACAGGTGCGTCACCGCTAACTTCTATCCAGCATGCTGGTTTACCCTGGGAGCTTGGTTTGGCAGAGGCACATCAGACTTTAGTTAAAAACCGTTTGCGCAGCCGAGTAGTGCTGCAAACTGATGGTCAGCTAAAAACTGGTCGTGATATTGCTATTGCAACATTATTGGGTGCAGAAGAATGGGGTGTGGCTACTGCTGCGTTAGTTACTTCAGGATGTATCATGATGAGAAAGTGTCATTTAAATACTTGTCCGGTTGGTGTGGCCACGCAAGATCCTGAACTGAGAAAATTATTTACCGGAGAGGCAGACCACGTAGTTAATTTGTTCCACTTCCTGGCCGAAGAGCTTCGTGAAACGATGGCAGAATTAGGTTTCAGATCTGTTGAAGAAATGGTTGGACAGGCAGATGCATTAAGCATGCGCGGTGTGGACGAAGCAGACTGGAAACTGAAAGACCTTGATTTCTCAGCGATATTGTACAAAGCGCCGGATAATGGTTTAAGCTTATACAATACCGAATCACAGGACCATGGTATTGACCATGTACTGGACCATGCACTGATTGAAGCGGCCAAACCTGCATTGTTAAATAAAGAGCCCGTGTTTGCGGCTTATGAGGTAAAAAATACGGACCGTGCGATAGGTACAATGTTATCTAACGAAGTGTCTAAGATTTATAAAGGAGTAGGTTTACCTGCGGATACAATTAACTTTAAATTTCACGGTTCGGCCGGACAAAGTTTTGGTGCTTTTGCAGCACGCGGGATTTCGCTGGAACTGGAAGGTGAAGGGAATGACTATGTAGGTAAAGGCCTTTCTGGTGCGCGCCTGTCGGTTTATCCTTTTAGGGAGGTGACATACGTACCGGAACAGAATATCATTATTGGTAACGTAGCGCTTTATGGTGCTACTTCGGGTGAACTTTTTGCAAGAGGTTTGGCAGGTGAGCGATTTGCAGTAAGGAACTCTGGTGCAACTGCGGTAGTAGAAGGACTGGGAGACCATGGCTGTGAGTACATGACTGGTGGTGAAGTGCTGGTACTGGGAAATACGGGCAGCAATTTTGCTGCTGGTATGAGTGGTGGTGTAGCCTGGATCTATGATGTAAACGGAGACTTCCCAAATAAATGCAATAAGGAAATGGTAGACCTGGATCCACTGGATGAGCAGGATGCATTGCGGATAAATAGCTTGCTGAAAAAACATATTCAGCTGACAGGCAGTAAGCTTGCCGAATTTATCCTAAGCGACTGGACAACTCAGTCTGCTCATTTCATCAAAGTATTCCCTAAAGAATACAAAGCGGTTTTATTACAAAGAAGCAATACAGTTAAAACATCATAACTATGGGAAAAGTAACCGGATTTTTAGAGTACGAAAGAACTGCTCCTGTAAAAGAAGATGCGAAAGAACGCTTAAAGCATTACAAAGAATTTGTAAATGCTTTTGAACAGGAACAGGTAAAACAGGAAGGCGCACGCTGTATGGACTGTGGTGTTCCATTTTGCCAGTCGGGCTGCCCGCTGGGAAATGTAATCCCTGAGTTTAACGAAGCGGTATATAAAGGGGAGTGGGAGCTGGCATCTACTATATTGCTGAGCACTAATAATTTCCCTGAATTTACAGGAAGGATTTGTCCGGCACCATGCGAGTCTGCCTGTGTGCTTGGGATCAACAAATCACCTGTCTCTATTGAAGAGATTGAGAAACATATTATAGAGATTGCCTTTTCAAAAGGATATATCAAAGCAGAACCACCATTGATCCGCACCGGTAAAAGGGTAGCGGTAATTGGCTCTGGTCCGGCCGGACTGGCAGCGGCAGCACAGCTGAATAAAGCTGGACATGAGGTAATCGTTTATGAACGCGACGATACCCCGGGAGGTTTGTTAAACTATGGTATTCCTGATTTCAAACTACAGAAAGATGTGGTAGAAAGAAGAATTGCGCTGATGGAAAAAGAAGGAATACAGTTTCAGTGCAATGCCAATGTGGGCGTAAACATCGAGCTGAATACTTTACTGCGAGAATTCCAGTCTATCGTTCTTGCCGGAGGATCCACAATTCCGCGCGACTTGCCTGCAACAGGCAGGGCTGCAAAAGGCGTACATTTTGCGATGGATTTCCTGAAACAGCAGAATAAACGTGTGCGGAACATTCAGTTTGATACAGAACCAATCCTGGCTACAGGAAAGGATGTAATCGTAATTGGTGGTGGTGATACAGGATCTGATTGTGTAGGCACATCAAACCGTCAGGGTGCACGTTCTGTAATGCAGTTTGAGATTATGCCTAAACCAGTTAATGCCAGAAATAACAATATGCCATGGCCAACCTATCCGATGCTGCTCAAAGTAACAAGCTCCCATGAGGAAGGTTGTGAAAGAGCATGGGGCATTAATACCAAAGAGTTTATTGCTGATGAGAACAACCAGCTGAAGGGAATACGTGTAGTGGATGTTGAATGGCAATTTGATGCCGCAGGCAGACCGTTAAATTTTACGGAGATTGGCGGTTCGGAAAGAGAGTTACCTGCACAATTGGTACTTTTAGCGATGGGTTTCCTGCATCCGCAAAAAGAAGGTTTGCTGGAGAAATTAGGCGTTGAACTGGATAACCGTGGAAATGTGAAAGCCGAAGAAGGAAAGTTCCAGACTAATATTGCCAAGATCTTTGCTGCTGGAGATATGCGCAGAGGACAATCTTTGGTAGTATGGGCGATATCTGAAGGCCGTGAGGCTGCCAGAAAAGTAGATGAATACCTAATGGGCGCGAGTAAGCTTCCAACCAAGGACGGTATCCCATACGCTTAACAGGACATTTTATATTAGAGTACCACAACACAACACGATAGTACTAACCAGAATGCACCGGGATTTCCTGGTGCATTTTTTTATTCTGGTGTATACAGTTGGTTTGATAATTAGTGAACCGTCACTTTATAGAAAGACTAACTGGCGAATTCACTAACAAAATAGAATACTAATGAATAAAAGGGATACGGATAGATTTCTATCGTTATTAATCGTATAATTTTATAGCTTACGTTCATCAACTGTCACGTAACATGAAAAAACTTATAATTTCTATATGTTTACTTATTTTCTGCAGCAAAGGCTTCGCTTTAAATCCCTCCAGAACTTACCCGGTAATGCCGGAAACTATCGGTTTAACGAAACAGGTATTCAAGATTAAAATTACTGACAAGATTCAACTGCACTCCTGGGTGTTTGTACAAAAGGATAGGAATAAGCCATTTGTGATCATATCAAATTCTGACGGCGGAAACATGGGCTACTGTCTGGCTCAGGCACATGCATTTTTTAGTGGCGGGTACAATGTTGTCCTCTATGATTACCGGGGTTTTGGCGAGAGCTCGGACTTTCAACTGAACAAAAACATGATGTATTATGATGAATTCGCAGATGATCTGAGGGCAACAGTAGCATTTGTTAAGCAGCAATATAAGACTGATTCGATTGTGTTGTATGGCATTTCAATGGGAACGATCATCTCAGACATCGTGATGCAGGAAGACCTATCAATCAAAGGCGGAATATTCGATTCCTTTTCTATTAACCCAAAATTGGTGTCCCAACGTGTTTTTACAAAGAAAAACAAGACAGTGCTTCTTCCTGATGGCGCTGAAAATTATATAGCAGGTAACAAGAAAAAACTGCGTGTACCCGTACTGCTGTTTTCGGGTTTGAAAGATCAAA
>Ga0247814_10000947_pt1 | contig 19101 bp, 22 predicted proteins | sample UWRJL179409R1_FD_179947 | JGI IMG/M metagenome (GOLD analysis project Ga0247814, IMG submission 179947) | Plant litter microbial communities from Arlington Agricultural Research Station in Wisconsin, United States - UWRJ-L179-409R-1 | ecosystem: Environmental > Terrestrial > Plant litter >...
AGGGCTGATCCTGTCAGATGGCGATAAAGAAGCCTTGTTACCATACAACCATGTGCCAAAAGATGCAGAAACAGGCGATAATATCAATGTGTTCGTTTACATGCATAAAGATGGCAGGCTGCATGCTACTTCGCAGAAACCATTAGCTTGTGTAGGTGATTTCGCTTATCTGACCGTTGTAGAAGATGGAGAGAATGGTGTTTTCATGGATATTGGGATCGATAAAGACATCTATGTACCTGAAAAGGAACAAAAACGCCCGATGTTTAAAGGTGATAAACATGTGGTTTATGTTTTCCTTGATGACAGTAACGACCGTATGGTCGCTTCATCGAGACTGACCAACTTTGTAGAGGAAGAAGAAATCAATTTCGAAGAAGGTGATGAGGTGAGTTTGTTAATTGCGGACCGCAGTGACCTGGGTTACAATGCCATCATTGATAATAAATATATAGGCTTATTATATCAAAATGAATTATTTGATCAGCTGAATCCCGGTGAAGTAAGAAAAGGGTGGATCAAGAAAGTTCGCGTAGGCGGAAAGATTGATTTAAGCTTACAGCCGATGGGTTATGGCCATATTCTTGACACCAAACAAGTGCTGATCAAGATGCTCGAAGAAAACAAAGGTGTAATCAACCTGGGCGACAAAAGTTCACCTGAGGATATTTATGACCTGCTGAAGATCAGCAAAAAAGCATTTAAGAAAACTACAGGCGCTTTATACAAGGAAAGACTCATCCTTATTGGCGATCATGATATTAAATTGATCTCTGAATAATTCAGCAGCTTAACTTATTATATGTTGCAGCTCATTCATATACGGAATGAGCTGCAGATCATACTCAACAGATCAGGAATTATCTCGCTTGTACAGCATCCAGATCGAACACGAATAATGGCCTGTATTTCCAATCGGACCATCCAGTAATTTAAATCCCAGTTTCTGATAAGCCGAGACCGCATCTTTCAGCTGTGGCATAGATTCCAGGTATATCTGATTATAACCCAGCTCTTCCGCTAAGGCGATGCATTTTTTCATTAATAATTTACCTAGTCCTTTCCCTCGCTGTTCCGGAATCAGGTACATTTTCACCAGCTCCACCGTATCTTCCGGCAAACCATCTGTAGGATAAATCCCTACACCACCAATCTGCTTTCCATCACTATCCAGCGCAACAAAATACTTGCTTTTTTCTATCCGGAAAGCTTCATACAGCCGATCAGTACTTTCATCAAAATAAGCCGTACCCGGAATATTCAGTCCAAACTCTGTCAGACTATTCCTGATAATCAGCGCCATGGCTTCATTATCTTCCGGTAATATCTCTCTGATCACCACCTCCATTAAGCAGGTACATTATTTTTAGCACTTACAATTTCATTGTAAACGCCATTCCATAAGTTAATACGTTGCTGCAGGGATGCAATCGTTACTTCTTCTGCGGCTTTCCAGTAAGCTTCATCGTTACCACAAAGTTCTGCAGTCATTTCCAGTGCCAGGTGACTATGATGATCACCATCAACCTCAATATGGCGCTCCAAATAATATTTAATCAGCGATAACTGATCAGGGAATTTTGCATTCAGATCTCTCACAATAGAGATGAACATATTCGGAATCAAATCTTCCCGACCAAAAGTAAAGGCGGCCGATTGCAAATGAGATGCCTTGCCGTCAATCACTTTAAAGGTAAAATCCATAAATTCCCTTGCCTCCTGCGGTACATTCGCAATTACATAAGCCTCGCCTAAAGAACCTGTTTCTTTTAATGCAGCAATAAATTGTGCAATCACATCTGTATCTGCTCCGCACTGCTCCATTGCTTCCAGGTACATCTCGTAATGACTTTTTCTGATGCCTTCGCCATCTACGTCAGATTCCTCTCCGGCAACAATTTCATTGATTAGGTAACGCGTATTTGCATTTCCCACCGGAAACCATGGCGTAGTTGTACAAGTTAGGTTAATCTGCAAAGATTTTAAGAGCGACATAAAGTCCCACACCGCATACACATGATACTGCATAAATACCTTCAGATCATCAAGGTCGTTAATAACCGAATATACTTTATGATTGATGATTTCCTGTCTAAGCGGCTCAATAACCTGCTGGATCCTTGTGATATGACTGTTCATTGTTATAATATGTGTGTGGTTGCAAAGGTATGAAACTCATCTCCAACCTTCAATATAATTTTCCCTATATGCGCACTGCTTTCCATCAGGCGATGTGCATCTGCTGCCTCTGCCAAAGGAAATACCTGGTGTACTACCGGCTTAATTTTACCCTCAGCAACCAATGGCCAGATCACTGTTTCAATTTCCCAGGTCAGTTCTGCCTTAAAATCATCCGTCTGTGGTTTCAGCATGCTTCCCGTCAGCTGTAACCGCTTGCTCATCAACTGCAAGATATCAATTTCCGATTTTGTACCCATCATGGCATTGATATAAGCCATACGACCATCAGGATTCATAATTTCCATATTCTTCAGGGTATTCTCCCCACCCGTCATATCCAGAATCACATCCATTCCCACAGGTTTCAGTAGCGCCACAAAATCCTCTTCTTTATAGTTCACTGCCATTGATGCACCCAGACTTTCACAGAATTCACATTTCTCCACACTGCCGGCAGTCGCATAAGCCTTTCCACCCATGGCCACCACCATCTGTATCGCCGTCACGCCGATACCGCTGGTACCGCCATGTACCAGAAAGTTTTCACCCCATTTAAAGCGTGAAGTTTTGAATACATTGTACCATACCGTAAAAATAGTTTCCGGTAATGCCGCTGCCTCAATAAAATCCAGGCCATCAGGAATAGGTAAACACAAACGCTCATCAACCGTTTTGTAAGCCGCATAACCACCACCCGCAACCAGGGCACAGACCTTATCACCCTGTTTCCACCGTTCTACATCTGCCCCTACCGCTTCTACTACCCCTGCAATCTCCAGCCCCGGCACTTCATTTTCAACCAGTTTGCCATAACCCTTACTGCTTCTTGAAATCACATCACTCCTGTTCACACCCGCTGCCATGATTCTAATCAGGACCTGATTCCCCTGAGGTTCAGGTTTATCAACTTCCATTAATTTCAAAACCTCTGGTCCACCTTTCTCTGTAATTACGATCGCTTTCATTGTCTGTTCTGTCTAAATAATTGATTTCTTCTTAGTCTTTGCATTGCCTTTAATATTGCCGGATAACCAGCAGGTTCATAATGATGATCACCCGGCAGCAGCTTCAGAAAAAAGTTTTTCTTCTGTAGCGCAGCCATAGGTTTAGGATCTTCATCTTCACCATAAAAGCAGAAAATATGTACACGCGCAGCTTCAATTTCGGGCTGCACTTTATAAGGCCGGTCGTCCGCCGCAATGTTCAGCAGATCTGAGGTATGTACCATAAAATCTGACGAGGCAAAGGGCGACAATAATTCGAGCGCTACTACACGGTTTTTGAGATGTGCCGGGAGCTTGTTATAGATAAAAGGAATAACATCAGCGCCAAATGAATAACCGCAGAAGTAGATCCTGTTTGTTTTATATTTTGCAGCGTATTTATTGATCAGCAATACGATATCGTCCGCTGTTTGTGCCGGTGTTCTGGCCGACCAAAAGTAGCTCCTGGAATTAAATCCTATGGTCTGAAAACCCTGTTCAGAAAAGCTTGTTGCCAGCCGATCCTCAAAATCAAGCCAGCCGCCATCACCAGAAAAGAAGAGTAGCAGTTTTTTCGCCGAAACATCAGTAGCAGGATAAGCAATGACAGGTAAATCAAAATCGTCCGTTTCTATCCCATGGTGATTGGTTTTTCTGATCTTCTGAAAAACCCCGCAACCTGAAAGCATGAAAACAATTATCAACCACCAACCCTTTTGCCAGAAACCCATTACCATTTAATACATAAAATCAGGAATATTCATCAACCATGCCAAATTGAGGTATTAATTATCAATAAACGAACAAAGGGCCACATTTTTACATGCAGCCCTTTGTTTAAACAGATTCGGAATATTTTTTTACTCTACAATGATCGTAGAAATAGAGTGTGGCAGACTGATCGATTCTGCTGCTTTACCATCAATCCATAAATAGTACGGTAATTTATCATTTGATTTGTTCATCACTACTACAGCCATCTTTCCATCAGGATTGATAAAAGCCGTAGTTAGCAATTTATCACGGTTCGAAGAGCTTACAATCCTTTTCGCTCCCGGTTTAATAAACTTAGAAAACTGTCCCATATAATAATAAGAGTTCGTATAAATCAGTTTACCCGTTTTAAGATCTGCATGCAAAGGTGAAAAGCAGAAGTTACCCACATGATTTGGTCCACCTTTTTCATCCAGCAGCATATTCCAGTCGCACCAGGCTGCTGTACCACTATTAAAATCGTTGATCATCGAATAACCATATCGCTCTCCTAAATCCCAGCTACCCACGCTATCCAGGTTAAATTTCTCTACACAGCCTTCCGTAAAAATCAGCTCCTTATCAGGGAATGCCTGTTTTACCAGTTTCAGGTTATCAAACAACATCCCGCTGCCCGTCCAGGTCTCATACCAGTGAAAACCGATTCCCCATACGTATTTTGCTGCTTCCGGATCACTCAGGATCGTACTTGCACGCTGATACACCTGGTCACGGTTATGGTCCCATGCAATCAGTTTTTTGTCGCCTAAACCTTCTTTTTGCAAAGTCGGACCTAAAAATTGTTTGATAAAGTCGCGCTCCTCTTCAGCAGTATACACACAAGACTCCCAAGTCTGCGTAGCCATAGGTTCATTCTGCACGGTCAGTCCCCAGATCGGCATTCCTTTCGCTTCATATGTTTTGATAAACTTTGCATAGTAATTTGCCCAGTTCTGTCTGAATTCCGGTTTCAGCTTACCACCCTTTAACATACTCCCAGTGGTCTTCATCCATGCTGGCGGACTCCATGGGCTCACAAACATCGGTAAAGTACCACCTGCAGCTTGTATTGCCTGTTTAATCAACGGAATTCTGTATTTCTCATCATGTTTTACATTGAAAGTTTTCAGTTCCGCATCATTCTCTTTCACATACGTATAGCTATCGCTCGAAAAGTCGGTACTATGAATACTCGTTCTTGCCAGCGTAAAGCCAATGCCGTTTTCTTTATCATAATAAGCCTTTAAAAACTCCGCCTGAGTTGCTTTTGGCAGTTTCGCATAAGTTTCTGCCGTAGCATCTGTAATTGCGCCACCAATTCCTACCATCGTCTGGAAGGTCTTCGCCGGATCAACGAAAATGCATACCTGCGTTTCCAGTGGCTGTTTCATATCCGTAAAATTCAGACTGCCGTTCTTCGACAGGCGAAGATCAGAACCCTGGGCGGTCGTATATACGGTGGCCGACAATTGTTTTTGCTGCGCCATCAGTCCCGATCCAAGCGGGAAAAGTAACGCCAATAGATAAATTTGTTTCATTTGCTGTTTGATTCAATTTGACGTTGCCAGCCGCTAAAAACGGCCCGCAACAAGACATTTAATTTTTAAAGGTAGAAAAATAATGAACTAAAATAATTTCAGCTGGCTATCCTTCGGTGGCCTTGCGTCACCAAAAATCGTTTTACCCCCATACTGCCAGGACGCATTCCGTTCCCGCTCAAGCAGTTCCTGAAAGTTTGCCTCTGCATGTTCATTTACTGTAAAATCTTTCTCTGCCTGCCGCGAAAGTTCACTCAATTTGCGAATGGCCTCTAATTTATCCGATTCCCCCACTTTGGCCTTTCCAATCGCTTTAGACAATACAGAAAGGGTTTCATCATAAACTTTGATCGGTACCGGAAAAGGGTGACCATCCTTTCCACCATGTGCAAAAGAAAAACGCGCAGGATCTTTGAACCGCGACGGGGTACCGTAAATGATTTCGCTGACCAGCGCCATAGACTGCAGCGTTCTTGGTCCCATTCCCTGCAAGAGCAGCAGTTCCTCAAAATCTGCCGGCTGTTTTTCATGCGTCAGCCATAACATCGCGCCCAATCGCTTTAGGTCTACATCCTTTGCTTTCACTTCATGATGCTTTGGTAAAACCAGGTGCTGCACTTCTGCCAGCATGCGCGAAGGATCCTCTTTTCCCATCGCCAAAACCGCTTGCCGCGCTGGCGAAGCTGCCTTTGCCGCCATATTCAGAATAGCTCCCTGGTTCACTCCGCAAATTGCGGTATGCGGATCTTCCACAAAAGAAGTCATCCCTGCAGAATGCCAATGGTAGCGCCTTGCCGTAGATGTACCATCCTGCATGCCCTGCTGCACCACCGTCCACAGTCCTTCCGTACTCACCACAAAACTATGCATGTACAATTGAAAACCATCCTGCACAGCAGTATTATCAACTTTTGCACTCAACTTACTACACCTCACCAGTGCGTCGCCATCCAGGCCGTTTTTCTCCGCATAAAAAAGCAGTTCCTGTGGGGTCTGCCGCGATGATTTTCCTTTACCTCCACAGATGTAGAGCCCCAGCTCTTTCGCATGCGGATTGATTGCACTCTTTAAAGCACCCATTACCGAAGTTGTGATGCCAGACGAGTGCCAGTCCATCCCCATTACAGCACCAAGACTCTGGAACCAGAATGGATCACTTAATCGCCTTAAAACCTCTGCCGTTCCATATTCTTCAATGATGGCTTCTGTAATTGCGAAGCCTAACCGGGACATACGCTCAGACAGCCATTTAGGTATATGGCCATAGTGCAAAGGCAAATCCGCTGTTCCCGATCTTTTCATTATATTTTTATATCTGTATATCTTTACACCTAAATATCGGTATATATTGATGTAAAGAGCTCTATATTACTCTTAACTAAGCAATTGACACCTTAGCTTAACCAAATTTAAACTGGTCGATGCGCACCCAGTGCATTCCTGCCGCTTCTGCCGCCTGTGTTCCCGGATTACCATCCTCAAAAACCAGGCATTTCTGTGGGTTTACCCCAAGCAATTCTGCAGCTTTCAGGAAAGGATCAGCATAAGGTTTACCCCTTTCTGTTTCACCCGCACATACCAGTACTTCCACAAACTCCCTTACCCCGATGATCTCCAGCGTACGTTCTACCGCTACCCTGTCGCCCCCAGAAACCACTGCAATCTTCACCTTTCCCGCATTCGCTTTCAGGTGCTCCACCACGTAATCAATCGGCTGTACATGCTCAATAAAACGTTCCGCAAAAACAGTCGCTTTTTTTGTTCTGAACTCTTCAGGATCCATCGTTGAGTTGTATCTCACATTCAGTTCTGCCACTACATTTGCAATCGGCCATCCTGCAAGCTCATCAATAATTGCCGGATCCATTGTTACATTATATCCTTTGGCCACTTCCACATAACTTTCTGCATGTGCAGGCATGTTATCTGCCAGTGTACCATCACAATCGTATAAAAATCCTTCGTAATCTCCCTCAGTCAGTTTGCTCAGTCTTAAAAAATTGGATTCTTCCATGTTATTCTTTTCGTAAAATATTTTAAATATGCTCTCTCTTCAAATGCCCTCAAGGCGATCAGTCATGCCCGCTGATGCTACCCTTCTTTTTCTGAAAACTATAGATCAGGTAAACCAGCGCAGGCAAAATAAATACACTTCCAATCAGTAACGCATAAGCCAGACTTTCAATTGCCTTATATTGTCCCTGATGCGTTAGTAAAGACAAATTAGGTCCACCTTTGAGCATCACGATATCAGGAAAATGACTGTACGTTGCCGCAAATAAGATCATCGTTACCTGGAAACCAGCCAGGATTCTTAATAAACCAGGCCTGTTTTTGTTCAGCATAAAAAACATGATCACCAGCGAGATACTTGCCGAAATAATTGCCAGAATCCCCCAAATATTATTGAAAATCCAACTTAGTAGTGGGATTCTCTCAACATATGCAGCCACGAATACCAGTGCACCTGCACCCATTACTACAAATACCATCCGCCTTGCTTTCCGCGTAAACAGCAACCTGTCCGCTTCATCATCCGCTTCGCCAATAATAAATACCGTTGCCAGATACGCACAGATCGCTACCGTGAAGAGCCCTACCGTTACCGAAAACCAGCTCAGCCAGCTAAAGATGTAGGCCGACAGAAAATCATGTGCCTGCAAATCAATCTGTCCCGATACTGCACTCGCTGCGATGATCCCCAGGAAAAAAGGCGTTACCGCACTTGAAATGACAAATATCGGTGTATACACCTTTTGCATGTCATCCTTTACTGCATCATAATTCCTGAACACAAATGCTGTTCCCCGCGCTATAATCCCCAGTAGCATCATTACCAGCGGAATGTGCAGGTAAATGGAAACCGTCGTATAGATCTTCGGAAAACCCACAAACAAGATCACGATTACAATGATCAGCCACATGTGATTTGCTTCCCATACGGGGCCTATCGCCTCATACATTGTTTTGCGTGTTCTTTGTCTGTTTGCACGCGACGTAAACAATTCAATTATTCCAGCGCCATAATCAGCACCACCCAGCAAAATATATAACAATATAGCTGTCCACAAAAAAACGATCACTACATATATCATAAGCTGTTGTTTTTATCATTTGTGGAAGAATCATACAATTTGTCTACCATCGTGATCTGCCTGAATAACAGCAGACTCACAATCACTGCCAGGGAAATATATACCGCTGTAAACAAGTAGAAAGAATAAGCGATGCCCGGCATAGGCGTTACCGCATCAGCCGTTCGCATTACCCCATAGATGATCCAGGGTTGCCGGCCTACCTCCGTTACTGTCCATCCTGCTTCCAGCGCAATAAAACCCATTGGTGTAGCGATGACGAATAATTTGAGCAGCCACTTCGTTTCCAGCCATTTCTTTTTCTTCCACAATGCCAGGAAATACAGCAACGCAATCCCCAGCATAGCCATGCCCAGTCCTACCATAATCTGGAATGCAAAATGCGTAACCATTACAGGAGGCTGGTCCTTTTTAGGGATCTGATCCAGTCCTTTCACTTCCCCATTAAAATCACCCGTCGCCATAAAACTCAGCGCCTTCGGTATTTTAATTCCGTACTTAACCGTTTGTGTCGCCGTGTCCGGGATCCCCCCGATCAACAGTCCCGCACCCTTTTCCGTATGAAAATGTGCTTCCATCGCTGCCAGTTTTGCCGGCTGCCTTTCCGCCACATCTTTTGCAGAGATATCCCCGCTGATGGGCTGTAAACAGGCCGCAACCGTTGCGAATACCGCAGCAATTTTAAAAGCTTTACTATGAAAAAATACATTTTTGCCCCTTAAGATCATCAGCGCATGTACGCCTGCTACTGCAAAACCCGTAGATACAAAAGCCGCTACACACATATGCAGTGCCTGCGAAAACCAGGCCGCATTAAACATCGCTTTAACGGGGTCTATATTCAGGTATTGTCCGTTTACAAAATCAAAACCAGAAGGACTGTTCATCCAGGCATTCGCCGCTACTACCAGGATGCCCGATAGTAAACCACTTACCCCAACTACTACTCCCGTGAACCAGTGGAACCAAGGATTGAAGCGGTTCCAGCCATACAGATAAAAACCAAGCGCTATCGCTTCAATAAAAAATGCAGTTCCTTCCAGCGAGAAAGGCATCCCGAAGATCGGCCCTGCATGTTCCATAAACTTTGGCCACAGCAAACCCAGTTCAAAAGACAGTACGGTTCCCGAAACAGCACCCGTAGCAAAAAAGATTGCTACCCCTTTGCTCCAGGCTTTGGTTACATCCAGGTAAACCGTCTTTTTCTTTTTTAACCAGATATAGTGCGCCGTACACATAAAGAAAGGCATCACCATTCCTATACAGGAGAAAACAATGTGGAAGCCCAGTGAAAAGGCCATTTGGAGTCGTGCAGCGAAGAAATCATCCATAAAAACAAATGTAATAGTTATGTGCTACCCTGCCCAGTCTAACCAAATATAATTTGCCTTAGAATTGTAAATTTCAGGTCTGCTGCCTTTTCACCTCACCTATATGTCTTTCTTTTTCCCTAAGCCTTTTGCGTCTCCAGTGTCTTTTTCTCTTTTCGCGCTGCCGGGCGTACAATAAAACGTAAAGCCTGATCCTTTGTAAAATAAGCAATTGTCCAGTTGTACAAGGTTTTAATCCTGTTTCTGTAATTGATCAGCGATAAAAGGTGGATAAACAACCACATCACCCAGGCGATAAAACCACTAAAAAATAGTTTAGGCTTAGGCAATTCGGCCACCGCTTTATTCCTGCCGATGATCGCCATTGAACCTTTATCATGGTATTTAAAAGGCGCTGGTGTTTCGTTGCGCAAAGCTTTAACCAAGTTCTTTCCTAAATTCTGTCCCTGCTGTATCGCTACCTGTGCTACCTGCGGATGTCCTTGTGGAAAAGCAGTATCTGTGGTCTGCAAACAAGTATCCCCAATTGCATAGATATCTTCCTGACCAATTACCTTATTATACGCATCAACCACCATTCTTTTGCCCCTGCCATATGCTTCTTCCGGTAATCCCTTAAAAACGATAGCTGTTACGCCCGCTGCCCAGATCAGGTTTTTGGTTTCTATCGTATCGCCATTTGCAAAATGTACCGTATCATCAATAAAATCTTTCACCATGCTATTCAGCCTGATCTGTACACCCATCTTTGTTAGCATGTCATGCGTATATTTTTGCGATTTCTCACTCATGGGCGCCAGTACAGACTTTAAGCCATCTACCAGGAAGATTCCACCATTGGCACCCTTCAGTTCCGGATAATCTTTCGCAATGATATTTTTCTTCATTTCCGCAAACATCCCCGAGATCTCTACCCCCGTTGGTCCGCCTCCGGCAACTACTACCGTCAGCAGTTTCTTGCGGATTGCCGGATCTGTTTCCCTCGAGGCCTGTTCCAATCTCTCCAGCAAAGTATTCCGCATCGAAAGCGCATCAGATACCGTTTTCATAGGAATGGAATTTTCCTGAACACTTTCCATTCCGAAGTAATTCGTGATACATCCCGTCGCAAATACCAGGTAATCATAGCTGATTTCTCCGGTAGAGAGGATCAGTTTTTTCTGTGCAGGCATTACTTCTTCCAGTTCGCCCATCCTGAAGGTAAAGTTCTTTTTACCACGGAAAAGCTTGCGGAAAGGATAGCTGATATTAGATGTTTCCAGGTAACCCGTAGCTACCTGATAAATTAGCGGAGGGAAGAAGTTGTAGTTATTTTTGTCGACCAGTACGATCTCAAAAGCGTCGTTGTCAGCTAATTTTTTCGCCAGGTTTACACCCGCGAAGCCACCGCCAACAATAACTAGTTTTTTTTTGTCAATATTCATTCGTCAAATGATTCTTATAATCTATCTAAACAACAGCAAAAAATATGCAAGGTTTATCAATTCTGATACTCTTTTGTCATAAATTTCCAATTTAAGCCCGATTATTGAGTAGTTTTACCAAACAAGATTCAGACATGGCGACATCAGCAGATAAAACAGCGGACAGTATCAACTTATTTAAAAAAGGAAAATATGTTTTTACAGGCGCACTGACAATAGTTCAGGAAGAAGGTGCAAGCGTCCCCTATTTTAGTGCTGAAGCTATCGCTATAATTGAAAAAGATGGCGAATTTGGAGGCGATGTGGTGAATGTTAAGATAAGCGACCTGATCCTGAAGCAATCGTCTTATATCGATGAAAACGGAAAGGTACTCGAGGCCCACAAACTCTATGTCTGGCCACGCAATCTGGGCAGCACCACACAATGGACCGCTGGGAAGGAGGAATTTCTGAATGAATTTGTGATGAACTTTCCTATTGATGTTCTTTCTCTCGAAGAGTCTAATGGCGTAACCTGGAAGTATATCACTCCTGAGGAGTTTAAGGACATTCCTGAAGGGATCAATAGTTCCGTTAGTTTTAAGGAGTACCGGGAGCATATGGATGAGTACTTCTTTTTGCGGAGACCTTTGAAGGACGTGAAGTAAGAAATCACTCAGATTAAATTTTAAGGCAAGATATTTGATTAAGAATTGTAAATATTCAATTCATGCAAAAATTAATCCTCTCTAAAAATCTAACCAGACTTGTTTTTATCCTAAGCTTTCTTTTTTCTACAGCTGGCTGTAGCCAGGAAAAGACTTACTGGAAAGCTACTACCTTTAACAAAGCAAACAAGGAGCCGATGCATGGGGCTACTCCTGATTATATTTCAGATTTACTGACTGATTTTCAGTACGTCATTAAAGATGGCAATTCTTTTCATCTTGATTTTCCTACAAAAAAAGATATACAAATAGATACACTCCAATCCTTCAGTTATCGTCGTTTTGATGCAGAAGAAGAGAACAATGCTGGCAAATTGATAGACACTATTACCGATATATCCATTAGCGGAGCATCCCTTCAGATCAATTTTAATTTTCTGGGCACCTTATCCGATGACAATAGATTTGTACTTCATTACCAGAAGCTAACTGCGGCAGAATACAAAAAAGAAATTGAAGACGAATCTGCTTACCTTAAAACTAAGACTGAAGCATTCGAAATTTACGCAAAAAACTATAAAATAGATCCGGATTGGAAGACAGCTCAAAATGCGCCAACTGTAAGTTATAATTTACCTGATTCCTACGGTAATTTAGTTGCTACTCTACCAAAAAACTTTGAAATAACAGAAGACGGGTCTTTCTATAAAGACACCTTTGATAAAATAAAAGCAGGAACCCTCGCAAAAAACAATAAGCTATTTAAAATAGAATTGACAAGTCTGTCTGAAAGTTTTTACGATGCTAAACTCGTATTGATCAAAGCTCCTGAATCCGACTTTGATATGAAGCGCTACCTCGCAGGAAAACCTTTTAATTTTAAGGTTATAGAGCAAGACGCTAATAGCTTCCACGCTGTTATGCTATCTTATAAAAAGAAGGATCAGTCAGTGCGGGTTAGAAATTATATCAGTTTCAAACACATCTATAAAAATGGGATACATGTCTTTTATATTGCTGATGATGAAAATGATGTTAAGGTGAAAAATAGTGAGGAATTTGCTAAGCAACACTATATGTTGATGAAGAAGTTGGCTCTGTAATGTAATTAATAGGCACTTTTATTAGACCTAATTTCCACTGTAAGCTTCTAAAATCACACTTCGGCATGCCATTACTACCCCATCTTATCAAGCAAATTAGTTGTTTCCAGCTCTTGGCTCATCAAAAAGTTTTACGAGTGAATGATGCTCGCACTTTTTCTTAGTTTTATTATAAACCAACTTAATCCTTCTCTTATCCCTATAAATAAAAAATTTATACACTCCGAAGTATTGATCCTCAGTAGTATTAGATAATTCTGGTGTAATCTCTAAAACATCTTTCCGAATGCTATCAAAATAAATAAACAAAGTAGTTAAAGCCTTTACTTTTTTTAGGTGTTTTTCAAAAGAGGTATTATCCTTATGAAATAATATCTTAAAAGAGGAGCTCTTTGGGACATTATCAATCGTATCTATAAATGAGATATATTGCGGTACGATGTAATTTAACTCTTGATTTTTGACTGCAAATAAATCAGGTCCTTTTGAATACGCACTCCTTATTACATCAGCAATTTTTATTGACTGCCCATTCACGCTTGAATAGCAGAAAATAATCACTTTCATCTCTTACCGATCGTTTAGCTTGTTGTTGATACTTCTTTTCTACCGTCTTATCAAAGTTGGTTTGGCCTAGTAAAAAACGCTCGTAGCTTTTCCCTTCAATAAGGTGTACCAATACGTTCTTTGCCCATCCGTATTTTTGGTCATGCCAATATAAAACTGGCGCTCTAATATCAATATAATCAAGCTCGAAATTCCCAACAAGTTTTCCTGTTCTGCTTTTGAAGAGAAACACAATTAAACATACTGCGATTATAAGTGCTACTATGGAGGCCTTTAGAGCATTATTCATTTAGGGCTATAATCTTGTTTATAATTTCTTCTTTTGACAAATCCCAGTACCACCACTTGTGTGTGTCTTCAAATTCTAATTCGAACCTTCTTTTGTACGCTATCTTAAACAATGCCAGTAATAGCCGTAAAACTTTTAATATCTCATCTTCCCGTAGAACAATTAATTTTTTTAGATTAGAATCAGCAACACCTTTTTTGATTATAATACAAGGAGTATGTGTAGATTTTAATTTACTGCTTTCGATAGCCTGTTCAATATCAGCATCATTAGGCTTAGACTGCATTATCATAAATAATAGACCACTTAGGAAATCTCTCCTATAATTGTTCTCAAAACTTTCAAACATCTTCAATAAATGCTCGATATCAATCAGACTTTGTCCAAACTGATTTACCGATATAGTTTGCTCTAATGTCATAGTTAGTGTCCAGGAATAACAGCTATAATATTTTAAACACATCGCCTTCTGACAGAATTTTAGCGATCAATAGTAAATATATTAATTTAATATAATCTGCAGGAGGCTGATTTTGGTATAATGGTAATTACTAATTTTTAAGTCGTGTCATATCAAGTCGAGAAATAACAAAATATACATAACTGCCTATACATCTTTCATCATTAATCCAATCTCCATATGAAAATACAATCGACCCACAATCAATTTCTACTGGATGAATACTTTTCAATCGACCATAACAATAGTACCTCCAATTATTGTTATTCGAAGAAATTATTTCCATTTTTCTCTCGGCATTCTCGTTCCAAAATGATGATTCAGCTATATCTTCTTCAAGAAATGAAAAGTAAACTTCAGCAGTATCTCCTTCCCTAAAATTACATGGATGACAAAATGCCCAAAATTGAAATCCCTCCATTTCAAATAAAACCTCTGCTTCGGTATTTTCAGCGTCTATCCAGTTAATCTGTTTTATTTTTACAATGCGTTTATCCATGTATCATATTTGAATTATAGTTAGGAACAAATACCATCGCTATTCAGATCTGATTTTGAATTTATAAATCAAATTTCTTTCATCTTGTACGTCATCTAACTTTTCCTTATTTATCAAACCAAAGAGCTTAATAGTAATTGAAAATATATGCGTCCCAGGAATCTCATAGATTGACAGTCCTACACTAGTTGTGAGTTTTTCTTTCGTGTTGGAATAAAAAGCGGGACACCATTGATACATTATGAATTTTTCTTTTATGTATGTTTCAAAAAACTTATAACGAAAAGCATCTTGAGTACTGAGTTTATCATGAACTACATGTCCATTCGTATCAATAATAAAAAAATAATTTAACCCGGGAGTTAAAAATCCCTGTTTTTTTGCATTCTTACGAAGAGAATTCAGCCCTGTTAAGGGAAGCTCGTTTTTAAACTTTTTCACATCAATTAGTGTAGGCATTTTGAGAGCTATTCTTGATTTAGCAATATTTCTGTTAGACGTACATGAAATACTAAAGGTTAACATTAACAAGAGTTGAATAAGGTTAAAAAGTTTTGTTATTTTCATATTTTATAATGTTTTGATCAATCAGTGGTTTCCAATTGTAACAGGAGAAGTTCCAATTATAACTGATAGCCAAACTGACGTATTTTAAAATGCCATCTATTGGATTGCGTCCATAAAATCTTCACTAAACTATCAATCATCGCTTCATGCAATCCTGTATTGATATTCTTATAATATTTCTCTTTACCCATACAACAGTAAATACTAGAGTAAAATCAACTGAGAAACTTAATAAAACTAATACATCCATCATGTCTTATGGATAATATCCAATTTAGGCTTTCATCAAAAATATCAATGTCGTCCGCAACAGGAAACCATATATCATAAAAATATTTATCGAAATCATCGATATTATATTTATCTACATTCTTGAACTGATACCAATTAACTAAGATACGTGATCGAGGTTTGATACCTATTTTAAATAGCAGATATGTTAGTTCAAACCCCTCCAAGGCACTTGAATCTTCATAAAAGGATTGTTTCAACGCTAATTCTTTTTCAATATCTGATTCAGTAACGTTATATTTTTCAGCAATATTTTTAATCAGCGCACTGCTTTCACCTTCACTCAAACTCTTGTAGAATGGAAAGTCGAAATTATACTCACTTCTAAATGTCTTAATTTTAAAATCTTCCATATGTTTACTTCATTACCTCGATATCACTCTTTAATAGGTACTACTTTTCATTCGCTGTCTATGAATTTGTTTTGTCAACATCTATGTTTTATCGATTACAGTAGTTGCCAATTCCAACCTTTTAGATAAAACTATGCAAATTGTACTAGCCATGATATAGGGGACAAATACAATCATAAATAAATCGAGACTAGTGTGAAAGTCAACGTAGATGTCAAAGACAGTTAATGGGTTACTTATCAAAAAATAAATACTTACCGGAATCAGGATACAGATAACAACACTAGTTATAATAAGTAGCAATCTAAAATGCAGCTTTTTAAATAAAAAACTCGCAATACCTCCAACTAATGGCAAAAGGACCGAAAGAAATATTGCTCTTAAAATTACAGAGGCAACAATTACACTACCTGGACTTTTCAGAATTACATTTATAGCTACATTGATAAAAAAATCAACATAAATTAAAAAAAGCGTGTATAATAATAATCTTTTTACCACTCCTTTTTTTAAGCCCACAGTCTTCGTTAGTTTTAGGATTATGCTTCAATGATTCCTTCATAAGCTAAAACTTGTCGTAGCTTCTCTCCTAAAGGAATTATTTCCAAAGGATCATGGCTAACTTTATATAGAACTTTCCCCATATCCATTGCAAGGAAATCGCCATCTTCGAGAGAAAAAATATGATAATAATCCTTCCCCATTAACGAAATCAGGTATATGTCCGATGGATTTAACAGCGCTTTTTCTTCCGTATCTAATACTTTGCACAAAGTATCATTATCACTGTTATCGGGATAAACCTCATGAAAATATTCAATATCTATTTCAGTAATGTCAATTTTGGGCTTCTTTTGACCGCCTGATAGTGAATACCCATTGATTACTCCATAAGCAACATAAATATTGTAGTCTAGATATGCTCTATTTTTAATATCAAAGACTTTTATATTGCTCAATCTTAATCTATGACCTTTAGGATCATAAAACTGTTTGAACACATCGGGATCAAAGCAAAAGGCTATGTAGCCAGGAAGATCACTTGTCCCTACTAATACCCTTGTGTGAAGTTTATTTTCAAGTTGAGCTATTAATCTATTATAAAGGTCTCCTTTAAGGAGGCTCAATACATTGTGCATTAAATCAATTTCCCAACTTTCGATTTTACTTCTTTTAAATAGTCCGAACATTTTAAAAACAATTATTGGTAATGCAGTACAAATTATATTTTTCCTATTTGACCTAATGCTATTGTATCAGCTATATAAACAGATGCCCCTCAGCTTCGAACATCATTCAGGATTACTCTAATCTAAACTTCTTCTTAAGCATCGGAAGAATACCTTCTTCTACCGACACAAACAGTTTAATATTTACATACTTCATCCTGATTTTAAAGTAGACTTTACTACCGTCTTTGAACCGTACAAAATAATAATATTGCAAGACAGCTACTTCAACAGATTGTATATCAGAAATAGAGATTATTTTTTCACCGAAAAGCTTTTTAAGGATTATAGATTTGGACGACACATATACGTCAGCACATGAATAGTACAATTTAAAGTTAATCAATAGGAGGAGACTTAAAACTATCATAGCCAATAGAATAACCAAGTTTCGACCATCCTTTACAAAAAGGTAAAAAACGGTGGATAACGAAATCATTAAGCAAGTAAAAATTATCCCTTGTTTCAAAACCATGCTAAATTCGCTTAGCCGATCTTCAGTGATTATACTTTGTTTTTCCAATTTGAAACTGATGTTTATGAGAGTGATTGTTTGAAAAAGTGTAATGAATTAGCTAGAGTTTCAAAGATGAATAATAAACGCGTTTGGATCTCATTTCAGATCCAAGTGCCCCATTAAAAAGCATTATATCCAGAATTACCCTATTCTCAATAGTTATAAAGCTAATAGTTAAATTTCCATACGCTGCGATCTTAGAACTCGATTTACCATGAGCATAATCCATTTTCCATTTGTATTCATTAAAATGTTTTAATGCAAATTTAGTAAGTGAAGAATAAAGGTCGCTATGATCTATATCACTTATTATTGGTTTAACTTTGCCATTGCATAATATCAAAAATCCATATACATATTCAGCTGGCATTCCCACGTCTCTCTGATATGCCAGAACAGATCTGATATCAGTATAAAGAAGAATCTCTTTTTTCAATCTTACTGTGTCTAAAAAAACGGGAGGATAAAATGCCGTCCGATTATTTTTTGTTTGTGAAAAACCCGGGAAATGAAAAACAAGAAGGAGAGCTAAATAGCAAAAAAACAACTTTCTCACACCGCGGTTTCTCTCCCGGCTACTTTCCCATAATCAAAAAGCCTTGCAATAGCATATGGCAGAGGAAATATAATACTCATTATGATTTCTCTTGGTCCGAAATTGAGATCAAAAATAAGAATAGACAAACTGCAAAAAAACCACAGGATACCATTTACCAGAAAGTAATCTTTAAAAAACTGAGTTAACTTTTTCATTTGAGTGATGATTAGCGTTAATTGGATATTTATGAGATCAGCCAGTGTACCTTTATCATGCTTACAATATAAACATAATTTATATCTGGCAGAACATTTTTTATTACACAGATAAATACACAAATAATCTCACGCTAGAAATACCTTTCAAAACTCAACCCATAACTCAGCAGCGAATTCTGCCTGTCGGTTCTTGCAACCCTGTTAAAATTAAAAGCAGTGGTTAAACTCAGCCATTTGTTCACTTTAAAAGAAAGAGAAGAATCAGATTTCATTATATAATCACTCCCGTTACTGAGCGAGCTTTGAAAGTAAGAAGAGCTATTCACAATGATAATCTTGCTGATCACAAATCTGAAAGACAAACGCAAAGAGTTTCTGTAGGTATGATAAACATCCCTGATCTCGTTATCCAGGGTAAGGTCACTGCTATCAAATAAGATCCCGTCACTGATATTGAGATAGGCATCTTCCCTGTCGTAAATACTGTAAGCAATCCCTACCCCTGCAAGTAATTGGTT
>Ga0247814_10000948_pt1 | contig 19093 bp, 18 predicted proteins | sample UWRJL179409R1_FD_179947 | JGI IMG/M metagenome (GOLD analysis project Ga0247814, IMG submission 179947) | Plant litter microbial communities from Arlington Agricultural Research Station in Wisconsin, United States - UWRJ-L179-409R-1 | ecosystem: Environmental > Terrestrial > Plant litter >...
GCCGTGAAGCGCCAGATCCTAAGTCTGGTGCGGCTACCAATTACGCCACATCCGCAGTTAGGATTGAATTAGGATTGCAAAGATAGAGATTGTTTTTAATTGTCAAAACGCTTTGCGAATTATTTTTGGGCTTATTGCTTAACCTGCTGGAATACAGCCAAACATTTTTTTAAAACCTTAAGTTAACCTAAACTTTACTGAACCTTTATTTCAAAAGGCACCCTCATTTGCACGCCAGACTTTGTAATAGTCGATTTTATTTGTTCATATAGATAGAAGTGAGCGCCCAATTCTTGTTTCGCATAATGCATTCTGATCTTGTCAGAGCTGTTGTCTATAAATGATTGAAGGGGATCCAGTATTTCTGGATATTCCACCACCTTATAGTTTTTAACCTTTCCCTTTTTTGCTGCTGCCACTATTGCGTCATTGAAACTGCCAGTTCTGTCTGCCAAGCCAATTCTAATCGCATCAGTTCCTACCCAAACTCTTCCGCCAGCGATGCTATCAATATATGCTTTGGATTTTTTTCTGCCATCAGCTACTCTCGTAATAAACCCATCATAAACCCTATTGACATCAGTCTGAATAATTAGTCTTTCGCCTGCAGTAAGCGGACGATCAGTGCTCATAATGTCTGCATACTTGCCTGTTTTAACACCGTCGAAAGTTAGTCCCAGCTTTTCATTATAAAGTTTCTGTAAGTTTGGAATCACGCCAAATACACCAATTGAACCGGTAATTGTGTTTGGTTGTACAAAAATAGAGTCAGCGGCACAACCAATATAATAACCTCCTGAAGCTGCCACATCACCAAACGAGGCAATCACAGGCTTAACTTTTTTTGTAAGTACAATTTCTCTCCAGATCACATCTGATGCCAATGCACTGCCACCCGGAGAATTTACGCGCAATACTATCCCTTTAATCGTTGAGTCTAATCTTGCCTTTCTAATGGTTCTGGATATTCTTTCAGAACCTATTTGTGTATCTGATCCTTCACCACCCATAATATCACCATTTGCATAGATCACTGCAATCTTATCCTTACTAGTTTCACCTTTGTCATTCGCTACATTCTTAGCATAGTCATTTATCGTGATGGAAGAAAGGTTGTTCTTAGACTTTTTACCGCTCAATGCCTTTAGCTCTTCCAAAACCTGATCTTTATACCTTAATCCGTCAACAAGTTTCATGTCTACTGCATCCTGTGGCTTTTGAATTTTATAATCATCAGCTATTGCATGAAGTTCTGCTACGCTCACTTTTCGGGTTCCAGATACTCCCTGTAAAAAAGTCTGGTACAGTCCGCCTAAGTAAGCTGTAACCTGTTCCCTGTTTTTATCACTCATTCTATCTGTAAAGAATGGCTCCACCGCACTTTTATAGTTTCCTACACGTATAATTTGGGCTTCAATACCCAATTTATCTAATGCGCCCTTAAAAAACATTACTTTGGAACTTAAACCTTTAAATTCTAAAGCGCCTTCTGGATTCAGGTACACTTTATCAGCAGCAGAGGCAAGATAGTAAGCACCTTGTGTGTAAACCTCGCTATAGGCAATAATCTTTTTTCCGCTTTTTCTAAAGTCTAGCAAAGCGTTTCGCACTTCGGTCATCGTAGCATACCCTGCATTTGGCGAGCTCACATTAATGTAAATGCATTTGATATCGTCATCTGTCTTAGCACTTTCCAGTGCTTTAATCAGGTCATTAAATCCGATGCTTTTTTCTCCATTGCCACCTACAAGCGGGAAATTAGCGAAAGTGTCATCAGGACTACGTTCTACAATTGCCTGGTCCAGGTTCATAAACAGAACAGAATTTTTGCTCACGGGAACAGTTTTATCAGTCTCTATAGAAGAAACAAAACCAACAATGATAAGAACTGAAACAAGAATAATAAGGAAAAAAGAAATAACGACGCCTAAGACTGTTGCAAAAACGTACTTGAAAAATTCTCTCATTTGAAGGTTAAAGATTTAATTTGTAAATATAAAATAAAAATAGCCTCGGGCTTTTATGGTATTGGATTACAACAAGGTTTATTTGTTACTAGGCAGCAATATGGGGGCCAGACTTCAGCTTCTTGATGATGCCATCAAAAATATAAATGTTAAGATAGGTGAAGTCGTCGAAAAGTCTTCAATTTACGAAACCGCTGCATGGGGTAAAACTGACCAACCAGGGTTTTTAAATGTCGCTATAGCGGTAAAGACAATGCTTAGTCCGCTGGAAGTTTTAAAAAGAGCCTTAGAAATCGAAACACTACTAGGTCGGATTCGTGAAGAAAAATGGGGTGCCCGACTTATTGATATCGACATCATTTTTTACGGTAACGTTATTGTTAATCTTCCAGACCAGCTTCAGATTCCTCATCCAGAAATGCATAAAAGAAGATTCGTGCTAGAACCCTTAGTTGAAATTGCACCTGATTATCAACATCCGATGTTCAACAAGTCTCTTTCTAAGCTAATTCTTGAGCTAAGCGACCATCTGGAGGTCACCAAAATTTAAAAAGGTGTCCGATTGTATATAAAGACATTTTTATCTAAGTTTGTTCAACAATGATTGACGTAAACAAAAATACGGAGCCTTTAGATCTTACTTATCTCAAGGAGATGGCTGGCGATAGTCCTGAGTTCATTATTGAGATGATTGACCTTTTTAAAACTCAAACGCCAATTTATCTGTCGGAACTGGAAGATGCCATTTCACAAAAGGATTGGGAAAAGATTGCTTCCAGTGCTCATAAAATGAAACCTACCTTTACGTATGTAGGACGAGAAGATGTCAAAAATCATTTACAGGAAATGGAGCAAGGTGGGCGTGACAAAACGGATATGCAGCAGCTAGCTGATGCGTTTGAAGAAATCAGGCTTTTTATCAACACTCTTTATGCGCAGTTAGATGATGCTAAAGCGGATCTCCAAAAACAACTTTAAGCTTTAATCTTCCTAAAGTGTACCAACGAGAATCCTATGTACAATAGGAGTATAAACGGTACAGCAACAAATTTAAGAACGATTGCCAAAGCGATCGAGCAGATCAAAAATGAATACTTGTATTTATTGTAGTCCCAGCTCAGATTGCTCAATTTCATTGAGAAGATTCTAATCTCACTTATCAATAACCAACTTAAAATTACTGTTAATGCAATCAGAAATAGCGTAGAGCCTATTATCTGAGGATAATCTCTCTGAATGAAAGGGAGTGAGACAATCAGCAAAGTATTCATTGGCGTATTTAAGCCGATGAAATCTTCGGTCTGACGCGTATCCACATTGAATTTAGCCAATCTTAATGCTGAAAAGACGGTTATTACAAAACCTAGATAAGGCAATAGGTCGGAGGTAAAATCGCTGACCCCTAACAATTTGAACATCACTACCCCTGGTAGCAACCCAAAACTGACCATGTCTGCCAGAGAATCTAATTCTTTACCAATAGGAGATTTTACGTTTAGCGCACGGGCCGCAAGACCGTCGAAGAAATCAAAGATGCCAGAAAGCAACACGAAATATGCTGCAATTTCAAGTGCTCCATTGAAAGCATAAACAACCCCAATGCAGCCTGAGAAAAGATTAGCACAGGTAATTGCATTGGGAATGTGTTTTTTTATCATTTATTCTAAAGGATAGAATTAGCTATTCATGGAAATAAGGAACTCCTCATTAGATTTTGTTCCTTTGATCTGAGCCTGAACAAACTCCATCGCTTCCTGCGCATTCATGTCTGCAAGGTGGTTACGCAAGATCCAAACTCTCTGTAACGTATCTCTATCATGCAATAAATCATCTCTTCTTGTACTTGAAGCGGTGATGTCAATTGCAGGGAAGATACGTTTGTTAGATAATTTACGATCCAATTGAAGCTCCATGTTACCAGTACCTTTGAATTCTTCAAAGATCACTTCGTCCATTTTAGAACCTGTATCTGTTAACGCAGTCGCAAGGATAGTCAATGAACCACCTTTTTCAATGTTACGTGCCGCACCGAAGAAACGCTTAGGCTTGTGTAAAGCATTTGCATCCACACCACCTGATAATATTTTACCTGAAGCAGGAGCAGTAGTATTGTAAGCTCTAGCTAACCTGGTAATTGAATCCAATAAAATCACAACATCGTGTCCGCATTCCACTAATCTCTTAGCTTTCTCTAAAACAATGTTGGCAATCTTAACGTGACGCTCAGCAGGCTCATCAAAAGTCGAAGCGATAACTTCAGCTCTTACACTTCTTGCCATATCTGTCACCTCTTCCGGACGCTCATCAATCAATAAGATGATTAGATACACCTCTGGATGGTTTTTCGCAATTGCATTGGCAACTTCTTTCAACAAGTTTGTTTTACCTGTCTTTGGTTGCGCAACTATTAAACCACGCTGACCTTTGCCTATCGGTGTAAACAGGTCAATAATTCTTGTTGAATAGTTATTAGTTTCTGTAAAAAGGTTTAACCTTTCTGTTGGAAATAATGGAGTCAGGTAGTCAAACGGAACCCTGTCTCTTACATCTGCAGGAAGACGGCCATTTATGGTTTCTACTCTTACCAATGGGAAGTATTTCTCGCCTTCTTTCGGTGGACGAATACTTCCTTTAACAGTATCACCAGTTTTTAAACCAAATAGTTTGATTTGCGACTGAGACACATAGATATCATCCGGAGAAGAAAGGTAATTGTAATCCGCAGATCTTAAGAAACCGTAACCATCAGGCATGATCTCCAAAACACCCTCATTGGTGATGGTATTATCGAAATCAAGGTTTGAGTAACTGTTCTCATTTTGTTTCTGAGAAGAAACATTACCTGTATTTTGTCCTTTAGGTCTGTTGTCCTCTCTTGGTCCTTTGTTTTTCTTTTCAAACGCAGGTGCCTGTGCCGGAGCAGCAGTGACCGTTGGAGCAGGTGTTTCTGTTACCGGTGCAACCTCAGTCACAACTGGAGCAGCAACCTCAGCAGGAGCAACCGTTTCTTGTTTAGCTTCTGGTGCGGCAGTTTCCTCAGGCTTTCCTTCTGAGATCCCAACCGGATCAAATAAAGAAGCTCTAGTGAAAGGCTTTATTGTATTTTTTTCCTCTTCCTCTTTTGGGATTCTGATTCTTTTTCTTGTAGATTTTTCTGGTGAAGCTTCTTTGGTAGCTTTAAGCTTCAGCGGTTTAGCAACGGCGACAGTTTCAGTTTCTGCGGTAACTTCGATAGGTCCGTCTTGATCTGTAATCTGAGCTATTATTTCAACAAGTTCTGCTTTGCGTAACTCGTCTGCATTTAGAATACCTTGTGATTTTGCTATCTCACGCAATTCTGCGGTGAGCTTTTCATTTAATTCTGTTTTGTTAAACATTATATAATATTCGGTGTTGAGAATTTTTTATAAAAATATCTATCAGTCAAAGCAAGAAATTCGGCTATAAATAATCGTGGGAAACAAAATTTTGCGAATATTTTCTGGAATGGTCAGATAAACTTTTAAGGAATTATGTTGCAATTGTATGTAATTGTAAACGAAACTACAAGAAATATTTAAAATTGTTTGAAACATTTTACCGTAAAACTCAACAGCTCCCGTCAAAACTCAGCTTAAAATTAACATCTTTGTGCTCACATTTTGCATCATAATGAATAAGAAACAGTTATTTGAGCACATAAAAACCAAAAAATCTTTTTTGTGTGTAGGCCTTGATCCCGTTCTGGAAAACATCCCTAAACATCTATTGAAGTACGAAAATCCTGTTCTGGAATTTAATAAACAAATTATCGATGCAACAAAAGATCTGTGTGTAGCCTATAAACCGAATACTGCTTTCTTCGAATCCATGGGTTTAAAGGGTTGGGAAACTTTAATTGAAACCTGGAAATATATACCGAATGATATTTTTACCATCGCCGATGCGAAAAGAGGCGACATAGGTAACACTTCCGCCATGTATGCCAATGCATTTTTTAATGAGGCACAGTCGGGCATGGGTTTCGACGCCATTACTGTTGCGCCATATATGGGTAAGGATTCTGTCGGACCATTTCTAAATCACAAAGACAAATGGGTCATCCTTTTGGCGCTAACCTCTAACGTTGGCCATAATGATTTCCAACTTACCGAAAGCAGTAACGGTAAGCTTTATGAACAAGTGATCCGCACCTCTTCTCAATGGGCAGATAGTGAACAACTCATGTATGTAGTTGGCGCTACTAAAGCGGAAGAGTTCGAAAATATTCGTTTACTGGCTCCAGATAATTTCCTATTGGTACCTGGTGTAGGTGCCCAAGGTGGTAGTCTGGCTGATGTTTGTCAGTTCGGATTGAACAAAGAATGTGGTCTTTTGGTGAACTCCTCAAGAGGAATCATCTATGCTTCAAGCGGAGAAGATTTTGCTGAAAAAGCAAGGGAAGAAGCCTTAAAGTTGCAGCAGGAAATGGAGCAGATCCTTTCGGCTGCCAACCTGATATGAAAGCCAAAGCAGATCTTCAATTAATCCTTGCCTTAGTAGGTGTGGCGCTCATTTGGGGCACAACTTATTTGGGTATCCGCATCGCGGTGGAAACCATACCGCCATGGTTTGTCACGACCATGCGACAAGGAATCGCCTCTTTAATTCTGTTTGTGATCCTCTGGCGTAAAAAAGAATTCAAATGGAATGGCTGGCCATACTTACGCAGACAAATTTTAGTTTCCACACTGATGATTGTGATCGGAAACGGGATGACTACCGTTGCAGAACAAAGTATTCCGAGTGGACTAACCTCTTTATTAAATGCCCTGAGTCCTTTGCTCGTATTTATTGGGAGCGTGCTAATCGGTTTACAAAAGCCCAGTTTAAAAGGAATCGTTGGCGTAATCATTGGCTTTCTTGGCGTGGCTTTCATCTTCAGAGACGGCATTGCAGATCTCATGGATCCGAACTATCGTTTTGGTATCATTTGTATCTGCACAGCGCTAACGGGATGGTCGGTGGGAACCATTTACACCAAAAAGAATTCTTATAAATCCAGCAACATTTTTTTAGACTTATTCTATCAGTTTCTTTTTTCTGCCATCGTACAACTGGGATTAGCACTGGTCATTCACCGGGATGCGGATGCTGCTACCTGGACCATGCAAAGTCTTGGTGCAGTAGTTTACCTTGCTATCTTCGGTTCTGTTGCTGCTTTTTTTTGCTACCATTATGCGCTAAAACGAGTGACCGCAACTGAGGTTTCTGTACTATCTTATTTCAATACCGTCATCGCTTTATTCTTAGGCTGGCTGATTCTCAGTGAAAAGATTACCTTCGATATTCTGATTGCCACGCTGTTGATCATTTTAGGGGTATTTATCACCAACTATAAAAAAGAACCAAAAGCAGCCGACCTGGTATAATATCTATTATTAGATAGAGGTTCGGTAGATGGAAATCTCTGAGAACTTTCTCTTTTTTATCTGGCGATACCGGCTGCTCAATAACGTGTGTCAGACCTGTGTTGGCGGAGAGAAGTTAGAGATCTTACAACCTGGTCTCTTGAATACCCACGCAGGTCCCGATTTTACAGAGGCCAGGCTGCTGATCGACGGTCGCCGATGGGCCGGAAACATCGAGATTCATACCAAATCTTCCGATTGGCTGCTGCATCGTCACCATGTCGATCATGCCTATGAGTCGGTCATTTTACATGTGGTTTATGAGAATGACCTGATGGTCACCAACAGCATTGGGTCTCGAATGCCAACGTTAATTGTCAAAGATTTATTCCCGGAAGAGCTTTTCGAAAACTACGAAAAGATGCTGGCAAGCCCTGGAGACTTTCCCTGTAAATCACAGATAAAAAGTGTAGAGCCGATAGTCATCAATAGTTTTCTCTCCAGAGTGATCGTTGAAAGATTGGAGCAAAAGACGGCTGAAGTACTAGCAAAAGTGGAGGTGTTAAAAGGCAACTGGTACGATACCTTCTACTTCTTTTTGGCGAGAAACTTTGGCTTCAAAGTCAACTCCCTGCCTTTTGAATTGCTGGCGAATATCTTACCGCTACATTTGCTAAATAAACACAGCGATAGTTCCCGACAGGTGGAAGCGCTCGTGTTTGGACAAGCTGGATTCCTTGAAAATGCATCACTTGATGGAGAATATGCTGAGCTGCTCAAAAAAGAATACCAGTTTTTAAAATTGAAATATGGGCTCAAACCTATGGAAGTTTCCGTCTGGAAGTTTTTGAGGATGCGACCAGCAAGTTTCCCAACGGTCAGACTGGCGCAGTTCGCCGCATTGCACGCACAGTCAAATCAACTCTTCGCAAAAATGCTAAAGGCAGAGGACCTCAAAACTGTTTCCGCATTATTTGCCAACCTGTCGGTAAATCCATATTGGGATACACATTACCATTTTAAAAAGTCGGCTCCCGAAACCCAGGCTCAGCTGGGAAAGAAATCTATAGAAAATATATTGATCAACACTGTTTGTGTTTTTCTGTTCGCCTACGGGAAATACACGGCACAGGCACATCTGATAGATCGGGCATTGAATTTCCTGGAAAAGATTCCTGCGGAACAGAACTCAATTGTAAATCAGTATGTTGAAGTAGGACTGAAAATTGATAGTGCATTTGTATCACAATCTTTGCTTCAATTAAATAAATACTACTGCGCTAAGAAAAAATGTTTAAATTGTGGTATCGGAATTAAAATACTGAGGAGATAACATGTTTCAGAAGATCGTTACTTATTTTGAAAAACAGAGTTTTGGGGTTTGCACTTACCTTGCGGAACGCTTGAACATGTCGATCAGCAAGATCAGGTTGTTTTTTATCTATTCCTCTTTTTTAGCCGTAGGTTTTCCAATTGTATTCTATGTATTGGCCGCATTGGTGCTCGACATCCGAGGTTACATCAAAAAGATCAGAGTCCGCATCTGGGACGTTTAATTTCTATATGAAACCTTACCTTTCCTTACAGTCCCTTTCTATAGGAAGTTTCCGGCTTGGTTTGAGCATTTTTTCTTTATTATCTCTCACAAGCAAGATTTTCAAGTTGAAATAATTTGATGTCGCGATAAATGCTTACACACTTTTATTTAAGTTTGTTGATTCAATAATATTAGTAACGAAAATGTCGGTAAGGGGAAATCAATTTAAATCCAATTCTTTCAAAAATGAGCCATCGGATAAGGCTAATCCCCGTTCTCCTGGTGTAAAACCAGCGAGAGAGAAGATTGACTTTATGCCTCGTCTGGACTTCCAGAATGGTAGAGCGATTAAGATCATTGGTTTGGTTTTTATCGTTTTCGCACTTTATTTCTTGATCGCTTTTACTTCCTACCTGTTCACCTGGCAGGAAGATTATAGCTATGTAATTAAAGCGAATGGAGGCTGGAGCAATCTTTTCAAGTCTTACGAGGAGTTGCAACAAGTCAACATTCCACCAGTGGTACAAAACTGGCTAGGTAAATTTGGTGCACTGCTATCCCATCAATTTATTTATGAATGGTTCGGTATTGCGTCCTTCCTGTTCGTTTTCATATTTTTTGTCATAGGCTACCGCTTACTTTTCAAGGTTAAGATTGTATCTATTGAAAAAGCATTGGGTTATAGCCTGTTTTTCCTGCTGTTTCTTTCCCTTGTATTCGGATTTGGCCACTCATTTCTAGGCGATACCCCACACTTTGTGGAAGGTGAGTTTGGTTATTGGAGCAATAGGCTGCTGGTTGCCCAAATTGGTAGAGCGGGAGTAGGCGGTTTAATTACATTCCTTGCTTTGACTATCCTGATCATCGCCTATAACATTGATTTCAAATTACCAGAGCGTAAAAAAGAAGATGTGATCGTACCGGATGTGCCAGATAATATTGAACTGGTTTCTGAAGTTCGTTCTGAACCGGTCGAGTTTACTGTAAATGATAAATTAGGCAGGGCAAAAAAACAAGAGCAAAATGTAGTGATCACCCCTTCCAGATTTGAGGAGAAAGTAGAGGATGAAGTGGTTATCCCGACCTTTACTCAAGCGGTAAATGTGATGCACCCACCTGTTTTACTATCGCCGACTATCGATATGCCTGTAACCAGGCCAGAGCCTGAGTTATTAATAGAGCATTCTCCTGCGGTAGAACATTCTCCTGAACTGACCATCGAGCGAACAGAAGAAGATAAAAAGTCTGAAGAACTGGTAGAGCAATTCGGTGCCTATGATCCTACACTGGATCTGGCGAGCTATAAGTATCCGCACCTCGATCTTTTGGAGAACTATGGTTCGAATAAGATCAATGTTGATGCCGACGAACTAGAGGCGAACAAAAACAAAATTGTTGAGACGCTAAACCACTACAACATTGAGATTGATAAAATAAAGGCGACAATTGGTCCGACCGTAACCCTTTATGAGATCATTCCAGCGCCGGGTGTTCGGATTTCGAAAATCAAGAATCTGGAGGATGATATCGCCCTCAGCTTAGCTGCTTTAGGAATCAGGATTATTGCCCCGATGCCGGGTAAAGGTACCATTGGTATTGAAGTGCCGAACCTTCATCCGGAGATGGTTTCTATGCGCAGCATTCTGGCGACAGAGAAGTTCCAGACGACTACAATGGACTTGCCTATCGCTTTGGGAAAAACGATCTCCAATGAAGTTTACATCGCTGATTTATCCAAGATGCCCCATTTACTGGTAGCCGGAGCAACCGGACAAGGTAAATCGGTAGGTATCAATGCGATCCTGGTTTCCCTACTTTATAAAAAACATCCTGCCCAGCTTAAGTTTGTGTTGGTGGATCCCAAAAAGGTGGAATTAACACTGTTCAACAAGATTGAGCGTCATTTTCTGGCTAAACTGCCGGGAGAGGCCGATGCGATCATTACGGATACTAAAAAGGTAATCAATACCTTAAACTCCTTGTGTATTGAGATGGATCAGCGTTATGACTTGTTGAAGGATGCGCAGGTAAGAAATCTGAAAGAATACAACGAGAAGTTCATTAAGAGAAAACTTAATCCAAATAACTCCCATAGATTCCTACCGTACATCGTATTGATCGTGGATGAGTTCGCCGATTTAATGATGACCGCAGGTAAAGAAGTAGAAACACCTATTGCAAGGCTGGCTCAGTTGGCAAGGGCCGTAGGGATTCACTTGGTTTTGGCTACACAAAGACCTTCGGTTAATATTATTACTGGTACTATTAAAGCCAACTTCCCGGCTCGTTTGGCTTTCAGGGTACTCTCTAAAATTGACTCCAGAACGATTTTAGATAGCGGTGGCGCTGATCAATTGATCGGTAGAGGAGATATGCTACTCTCGACAGGTAACGACCTGATCAGGCTTCAGTGTGCTTTTGTAGATACTCCTGAAGTGGATCGGATCTCAGAATTTATCGGAACACAAAGAGGCTATCCAGAAGCTTACCAGTTGCCAGAATATATTGATGAAGCAGCAGAATCTGCTAAATTGGATTTCGATCCTAACGACAGAGATTCCATGTTTGAAGATGCAGCTAGGTTAATCGTGATGCATCAACAGGGATCTACTTCATTAATCCAAAGAAAGCTAAAACTGGGCTATAATAGAGCCGGTAGAATTATCGATCAGTTAGAGTCTGCAGGAGTGGTTGGTCCGTTTGAAGGAAGTAAGGCAAGGGAAGTATTGATCCCGGATGATTATGCTTTGGAACAGTTCTTGAATGAGCTGAATAACAAATAATCATTAACTACACACAAAATGAAAAAGATAACGGCGCTTTTGCTTCTTACTATGGGTACGGTATTGGGTTTACATGCTCAAACGGATGCTAAAGCAAAAGCCATTCTTGCTGAGGTGAGCAAGAAGTACAGATCATACAATATCATCAAGACAGATTTCAGCTTTACGTTGGAGAATCCTCAGGCGAAAATCAAAGAGACCCAACAGGGGAGCTTAATCGCTAATTCTGAAGCCAACAAATACAAAGTCACCATGACTGATCAAGAGCTTTACAGCGACGGAAAAAGTCAGTGGACCTATTTAAAAGACAACAAGGAAGTTCAGATTACCGATGTTGACAACAACGCCGATGGGGTAAATCCTGCGAAGATCTTTACTGTTTACGAAAAAGGTTATAAATCTTTATTGACCGGTGAGAAAAAAGTAGGAGCCAAAACATTTCAAACGATAGATTTGAGTCCGCTGGATATCAAGAAATCTGTTTTCAAAATTCGCTTAACGATTGATAAGGCGCTTAAACAAATTACAAATGTGGTGATTTTCGATAAGAGCGGAAACAAGTACACGTATGCGATTAAAACATTTACGCCTAATGTAAAAGTTGCCGAAACGGTGTTTGCCTTTGATGCCAAGAAATATCCTGGTGTTGAGGTTGTGGATTTAAGGTAACATGGTTACATTTGAATCTTAACGAATCCGATTTGAAAATTACTTTTTTAGGTACCGGTACTTCCCAGGGCATTCCTGTTATTACGTGTAACTGCGAAGTTTGCCAGTCGGACGATTATAGGAACAACAGACTGCGGGTTTCGATTCTCATTGAAACGGCGGATAAAACGATTGTCATTGACAGCGGACCTGATTTCAGGTACCAGATGTTGAGGGCAAAAGTTAAAGACCTTGATGCCATTCTCTTTACCCATGAGCACAAAGACCACGTAGCGGGGCTGGATGATATCCGTCCTTTCAATTACCTACTTCATAAAAACATTGATATCTATGCAACGGATAGGGTTCAGAATGCCTTAAAGAGAGAATTCTCCTACATTTTCTCCGATGTAAAATATCCAGGCTTGCCGCAGATCGAGCTTCATACGATAGATCAGGAACCTTTTTTTATAGGTGAAGCTGAAATCATTCCATTGGCCATCATGCATTACAAATTGCCGATCTTAGGGTTTAGGATTGGTGATTTTACTTACATCACAGATGCGAAGACGATTTCCGAGGAAACTGTTGCAAAAGTCATGGGCACGAAGATATTGGTAGTGAATGCATTGCAAAGACAAACACATATTTCCCACTTCACTTTAGATGAGGCAATTGAGTTTGCGGAGAAGATAGGAGCGGAGCAAACCTACTTCACTCACATCAGCCATAATCTGGGATTACATGAAGAAGTGGAAAAAGAATTACCAATAGGCATGAAATTAGCCTATGATGGCTTGACATTATTCTCTGAATAAATATATATTTGCAAACTCTTCATACCCGGGTGGCGAAATTGGTAGACGCGCCAGCTTGAGGGGCTGGTGCCGGAAACGGTGTGGCAGTTCGAATCTGCTCTCGGGTACAACCGGACTTTGAACTTTTCAAAGTCCGGTTTTTTATGTCAAATGGCTTCTATATATTACTCGCCTGTTCAATGTGTATCGAAATATCATTTGTTTACATGCGTTAAGAACGGCAAACAAATAACCGCTACCGTTCCTCTCTGGGCGCCAGGCGTTATTGTAAAGCTCGCCTGATGATCTGGTTGTTGCTTGTTTATCATATCGATCCTCTCGCTAATAGAGGCGAGACCTAACGACTGTTCTTTCACAGAATTCTTGACATTTCCACTGCTGTTGTTCGCCATGCCAACACCATTATCCTCCACGGTAATACAGACCCAATTCTCCTTCATTTCAATCGCAACAGACAAATGCGCGTCAGCCTTGGGATCCGTGATCAGTCCATGCAAAATCGAGTTTTCAATTAACGGCTGAATTAGCATAGGAGGGAGGCATAGGCTTTTCAGTTGAATATCATCTGCCACCGTGAAAGCATATGTAAACGTGCCATCGTAACGCATCGCTTCTAACTCTGTATATAGCATCAGGGCTTTCCATTCTTTATCACCCGTTACTAAACTTTTCGTAGAGTTTTCAAGAATCAGCCTACTTAATGAAGCAAACTTTTGAATAAGACGTGAAGCTTTCCTTTTCTCATTGTCCATCACATAGGCCTCGATAGAATTCAAAACATTGAAGATAAAATGAGGGTTCATTTGCGATCTGATCGCCTTTAATTCACTTTCAGATAACTGATATTGGTGCAACAATTCCTTTGTTTTTTCTTCAGACTCTTGCTGCAGTAGTCTGTTTTTAAGGCGTAGTTGATGAATCCGTGACCTGTTTAAAAAGTAAATCAATATAGAACTGATCAACAGAATAGCTATGCCAGCATACAGGTAAATTTGTCGATTCTCCACTTTCGCTAACGCCTGTTGCTGTTTATAGGCATCTTCTTTCTTTTGAAAAGCAAATTGTGCTTCAAGGGTAGCCATTTTATTTTTGTTCTCTTGAGAATAGGTCGAATCAGTAATCTGCCTCGCAATTTTATAGTTTTTAAGGGCCTCCTTGTACTGGCCATTTTTCTCTTGTAGTTGAGCAAGGTCCTCCGAATAATAACTCAGATTATAACGATCTCCGACTTCCCGACTTGCATTGATCGCCTTAGTCAGATAGTATTCTGCTTTCTGAGAGATTTGTTTATAGTCATTTGGGATGAAGTTCCGGGTTGGATATTTGTCTTTCAGCCGCTCAATAAATATCTCCGCATAGGTGCCCCCGATGTTCCCAAGGTTAGTGATGGAACCAGAAAATAAAGGATATAATTCATCATACACATGCTGCGACTTAAAGAGGATGGACAGTTTTTTATCCTTATCGTCTTCATGCAATAAAGCAATATGACTAAGCACTCCTGCTTGTCCCATTTCATCCCCCAGTTCTTCATAAGTCGCCAAACTTTTCGTGAAATATAGCTTCGCATTTTTAAGGTCATTCAAAAAATAGTAAACCGTGCCCACTTGGTTAGCGGAAGAAGCTATACCGTGAGCATCTTCCAGTTTTTCATATTGTTGATGGGCTTTCAAACCATAATCAATAGACTTTTTAAAGTCTTTATTGAAGTTGTATATATCAGCTATATTCTGGTAAATTAAAGCAGTATAGCTCTCATCTTTAATTTCCAACGCGATCTTCAAAGCTTTGAATGCGTAGTCAAGGGCTGTAGTATTTCGATCCTGCTTTCTATAAACAACTCCTAAATTGATCAAAGTGGCGACTTCCCCCTTTCGATTTTTTATGCGTCTTTGAATTTCCAGTGATTTATTATAGTAGCGCAGCGCTTTTGCGAAGTCACTATCATTATTACTTATCGTTCCCAGGTTAGCATATGCGCCAGCTAGACCCTTCTGCCATTTAGATTTTTCAGCCCTTTCAAGGCACAACTGGCCATAATGCTTTGCGGAGTCCGAATCGATCTTCAAATAGGCTTCAGATATCCTATATATAACCCGTACCTGATCTGAATCCACTTTCTGAAGTGTCTTCAAGAGAATTTTCATAGAATCAATTGCCTCTAATCCCTGCTTTTGAGCTAACACAGTCTTTGAACCTGCAATGGTCATGGCGATGAATATAAAAACGATAGCTATTGATCTCATTTGCATCAAAAAGTTAATTTACAGTTTGTTGTAGAGCTATTTGTGCTCATAACAAAATAGATTACCTACTAAATCTGCTGATTTTGAACAATATAACAAATTATAAAAGAAAATTTTTTTATGATAAGGTAAAATTTCTTCTTCCCTAATCCTTAAGATCACTTCACTCACCGGACGTCCCCCTTCAATCATCTGCCAATAATCTTATGGATTGAGCACATAAGTTTGGCTAAACAAACCATAAATGTTTGTTCAGATTCCATCGAAACTTTAAAGCTTATGAAATATCAGATCATTCTTGTTCAGCTTTTATCCATGTTCTCTTACAGCTACTCGGCACAAGATATACCTGCATGTATAGAAAAGCTCAATAAACAAACTAGTCTTACAACCACCAAATTTGAAAGGGCATTTGAAATTAAACAGCATGTTAAGGTTTATCAGTTCTCTGTTAAAAGCGTAAGGCAATGTATGGATTGTCAAAATGGATCTATTTATTATGATTCCAACCGCAATATTATAGCCTACTTCCTAATGGGTAGAGGACCGAATGCCTTCGTGGAAAATGGTTATACAGCGGCTGATTTTGGTAAGGCTGGTTATCCAAACATACGGTACGGCAGTAAAGAAATCACGATACCAAATTGCATTTCAAGAGCCATCAGCAATACCGATTCATTAAAGAAAGCACATGTAATTCGAGTAGTGCAGGTTCGTATAAAAGATAAAATACTGTATGGTTTCGAGCATCAGGTTGATCCAAAATTAATCAACTGTAAAGACTGCTCTACAGCTATAACTTACTATAACAGTGATTGCAAGCCAGAGGTAACTTTTCGGGTCGGGGGTATAGCCGGTATACGTGCCGACAACGGCTACACCAGCAGTGACTATCGCAGAAAGGATATCTTAAAAGTACTGTGGAAAGCAGACTGAAGATATTGTGGAAGGCAATCTAGCATAGGACACACCAATTAATTCTAACCTTAAAACCATAGTCATGAGAAACTTTAAACAAACCCTGAAATTGGGGTTGATTTGCTGCATCGTAATATTTGCGGCTTGCCAGAAAGACGAAATTGAAGCAGAAAACAAGACCGAAGAACAATTCGATTTGGCAGATTATTACATCATCGGCAGAAAACCTGCACGACTTTCTAATGGCCAAACGGTGCAAATTCCATACATCATTAACTTTGATGAGTATGGACGAGCTTCGTTATTAAGAGAAAGTCCGAAGCCATTTACTTTTAAAGACGGTAAAATTAAGATCGACGGATCGATGGTTTTTACGGTGGAGAACAGTTCCATCACGGCCTACGAAGATGTTCTAAAGCGATACCGATACACTACATACAGCCTGCAAAGTAAGCCAGACCGTAACCAGTTGAACGGTAATTCCTATCAAGGCAAGTGGAACAATAACGAACAAACAGCGTCCGTGTTCACCTTCCGACCGGATACCTATGATGAAAAGTCGGGTGCGATTTATCCGTTTTCAGGCAAGTATACTTTAATTGCAAATATTGCAGCTAGAAGTAATACACCAGATGCCGCCGCCGACAATTACGCAGAATACGATATTTTGCTGATTGACGGTAAGCTAGAAGTTACCTGCCATAAGAAAAATCTGATAGGTGCTGGGTCAGAAATATTCACTTATGGTGTATTTACAAAAGTTTCATAAGCTAATACAATTTTATTCACTCATTCTAAATTACCATTTACTCACTAGAATGCGTGCCTCAATCATTACCATAAAATCCCCCGAAAATGGTAGATAAGTTTGTTCAAGCAACTAATAGAAACACCTAATAAGTATAACATGAAAAAATTATCAATAATCTTAATGTGCATCCTCATCGGCACATTGTCGTGTAAAAAAAGCAAAACGCCTGGCGCAGAAAAAGAGGTGATTAAGGGAGATATTAAACAAGTCGTAGAGACTGTTAATGGGATTACCTACAAAATCTTTACAAATACAAATGCCACCACATTTAATGGAATCTTAGTTCTAGGTAGCGGTAATGATGAAAACAACCCCTCAGAAGGCTCATTGAACGGTGCCGCTGAAACTAATCTATGTGAAAAAGCCGCAGCCAACGGTTATGCAGCTGCTATTGTGAAATATCAAAAGCCACCAGCAGGATCCGATTGGAATAGCAGAGCCAAATTACTTGGTGAAGATTTTAATAAAGCCATTGTAGGCATCTCAGGTAAATACGGAATAGATAAAAATAAATCGGTGGTAGGCGGGTTTTCCTATGCGTCCTTCATGTTGTTCTCAGATATCTCTGTAAACACCACACTGAGTTATACCAAAGGCGTATTAGGCGCTTGCGGCGGCAGTGGCACATGGAATGCACAAAACTTCAAGACTCCAATCTTCTCAATCAACTGCAGTGGAAACTTTGAGGGAAACTTCAATGGCAAAGCACTTTACGATCAGATCCCAGCAAACTCACCCATAAAAGGCAAAAGTGAAGGTGTTACCGACAATAGTTGTAATACGCATTGTGGTGGTGACTGGACAAATCAAATGTATACGAAGATGGTGGTATGGTTGCAATAGTATAACCCAATAAGCAACTAATACCATTCTATAGCAAAATAAACTTTCTTACAGGTCAACTCTAACAAATTAACCATGAAAACTCTAAAAATGATTATCATGCTTTTATTGCTGGGAAGCTTTATGGCGTGCAAAAAGGATAAAGTTACACCAGGACCAATAGAAGAACCTTTTGATATCACGGAATACGTTATAGTAGAGTGGGGAATAGGCTTTAATTCAAATGATCCAGTCATTAACACATTCGATCCTCAAAGCAAAACGTCGATCTTAACCATACTAGGTGGCGGCATCGCAAACCATACGCATACTTTCGAAAATGGTGTTTTGAAGATTTTTTATGAAGGTACACTCAGAAAGGAATACACGATAAGAGACAAAATCATCATATCACATTCCACTCAACCGGCTTCCTATACCTGTAAATTGGTAAAAATACCAAAGATCAACCAGTTCAATGGAAACCTATATTCTGGCGGTTGGAAATCTGATGGAAGCTTACTCACACTTATTGCTAGCCTCAAATTCACAGATACACACTATAGTGAGGCCTCCATTAATTTACCTGTACCCAATAAAGCATACACATTGATCAAAAATATCGCTGCCCAAAGCTATATCGATGGTATAGGAAGTATATGGCTATCGATTGACGGCAAACTTGAGGGTTCCAGATTAAATATGAATACTCAGAAAGAAAGTAAGGGCACTTTCACTAAACAATAGATGAATAAGATGAAAACAATAAAAATAATTACCATGCTTTTATTGCTAGGAAGCTTTATGGCATGTAAGAAAAATAATGTTACGCCAGAACCTGTAAAAGAACCTTTTGAAATCAAACAGTACGTCCTTGTTAAAAAAGAGACAACCAGTAGTGGTTGGGTAAAGAATATTCAATTAACCAGTTTCGAAGCGCAAGGTAAGTGCACCATTTTTACAGAACTCGGTACCATTCCCGATAATGGTTTTAATTACCGTTACGAGAATGGTATTCTGAAACTATATTATGACCTATCAATCCAGAATGAAATAAAGATCGAAAACAATAGCATCGTTTCAACTACGGTAAATGGGCCAGGGGTTTCATTCCACTTGATTAAGATCCCCGCTGAAAACATGTTTAATGGGAATACTTACGCCGGAGGATGGA
>Ga0247814_10000949_pt1 | contig 19062 bp, 14 predicted proteins | sample UWRJL179409R1_FD_179947 | JGI IMG/M metagenome (GOLD analysis project Ga0247814, IMG submission 179947) | Plant litter microbial communities from Arlington Agricultural Research Station in Wisconsin, United States - UWRJ-L179-409R-1 | ecosystem: Environmental > Terrestrial > Plant litter >...
GTTTGAAGAGCACCTTACAGGCTTACAAGTTGGGGATGAGTATAGCTTTGAGCTTACTGCGGCAGATGGCTATGGAGAATTAGATCCAGGAGCTTTTGCAGATCTTCCTAAAGATATGTTTAAAGAAGTGGAACTTCCATCTGTTGGCGATGTAATTCCATTACAGGATAATCAAGGTAATCACTTTCAAGCTGGGGTAACTGCTGTTGGTGAAGAGACAGTTTCAGTAGATTTAAATCATCCGATGGCTGGGAAAGATCTAATATTTGCAGGTAAGATCCTTGCAGTTCGTGAAGCAACTGAAGACGAGTTAAGTCATGGTCATGCTCATGGAGCTGATGGTCATTCCGGTCACTAATTGACCACTTGCTAAAAAAGCCTTGTTTGATTCTCCTCCTCGGATTTTGAAGAAAAAATCCGGATGTCGGGAAATCAAACAAGGCTTTTTTATAGACGGGTAATTGTTATGGTTTGGTTGGGAAGTTAAAGGGCGTAATTTTATGTACGTAGCGTATAGAGTGTAACGTGTAGTGTATAGAGTGTAGGCTTTAGCGTATAATGTAATGTATAGCCTTTAGTTTTAATTAGTTCATTGAGGAAGCTACGAGGGCAATTGGAGGGTTGTCCATTGCGTTTCCGACGTTAAGTTTTAAGGTCCCTTTTACTTTTACGGTTTGGTAGGTGAATTTTATAGGTTCAGCCATTTCAACCAATACCATTATTGGAACCCCGTTTTTACCACAGTAAAAGCATTGGTTTATAGGTAGGGTGGACAGCATGAATTTAGTTTGTTTCATTCCATCTTTTATAGGCACGATGTAGCCTTCCAATTCAAAACTCTTATTGGCGAATTTTTTGATGTTGTTGTTATAAATTGCATACATCTCCGTATCCTTTACGATCTTAAAGTCTACGCTACCTACGACGTCCCAATTGTCTGAAATGATTTGATCGTCAGGATTATGTTGAGCTTTAACAGCCAACCCTGTAAATAATAGAAGTGCTAAAAGTATCTTTTTCATAGGATCTAATTTTTAGATAGTATTTTCGAAATATTTGCCCGATATGCTTGAATAGCGGGAATTATTGCTGCAAATATACCGATTGCTAACCCGGCGACAAATAAGTAAATTTCAGCTTTAAGTAAAACTAACCCTGTCAATCTTGCCTGCGAACTTTCTTGATAAGTGCCAATCATTTGTAGTGCGATATGCCCTAAAGCTAATCCAATAAGTGTTCCTGCTAGTGTTAGCATAATTCCTTCCGACAGGATGATAACAAAAAGTTTCGTCCGGGAGGCACCAAGGGTACGCATTATCGCTAAGTCATAGCTTCTCTCTTTTAAGGAATTATAAAGATTTATAAATACACTGATCGCAGCAATTAGCATAATCATTACCGCAAACCATTGCAAGGTATCTACGCCTACGCCAATCAAAGAAAACAATCGGGTACTTTCTTGTGCTGGTGAGGCTGCTTGCATATTTGTAGAGCCGTTAACCATTCTAGGGAACATCACTACAGACATTGGTGATCTGTACTGAATTAACAACGATGTCAATTCACGCTCTTCATTTTTATGACCATCATCAATTGGTGAGTGCTCTTTTGGACCCTTATGAGAAGCATCCTCTTCATGTTCATGATCAGCATCTTCATGCATCTCCCAAACACTTTGTACATTTGTTAAGATAAGGTTATCGGTAACATTGCCCTGACGCTCCAAAATACCAGTTACAATATATGGGTGGGTTTTATGTACGTCGGAATTGCCTGTTAGTCCGTGGGCGCCAAAGAATTTGCTTCCTACTTTTAGGTTTTGCTCTTTTGCAACATTGCTTCCGACAGTGGTTTCAAATTCTTTCGACCACATTAATCCATCTGCAATTTTAAGGTTGTAAATATGAAGAAAGTTGCTGTCTGTACCGACGATTCGCACGCCATTGTAGTTATCACCCAAAGCGAGGGGCACAGCGCGCTTTACAAATGGACTGTGTGCCAGTTCCATCGCTTCTTTTAAAGGAATGTTTCCTGTAGGGAAATCTATGTAGTATATGCTGCTTAGTATCAATTGAAGCGGACTGCCTTTTGCACCTACAACTAAGTCAATATCTTTGGAATTATTTTCTAACTTATCACTTATCTGTGTTGATGCAAGCAAAAGTATGGTCAATATGCCAATACCAAATGCGACTAGCATAATATTTAATGCAGATGATAGCGGTTTAGACCATAAGCTTTTCCAACTAATTTTTAATGGGCTCATTACAATTCGTATCTATTGGTAAAAGCTTGTTTAACTCTATTGTCATGTGTGGCTACAATCAGTGTTGCCTCATTTAGGCTGGATTGACTTAATAATAAATTCAGAACAGCGGTTGCATTATAATCATCCAGACTGGATGTTGGTTCATCGGCAATAAGTAAGGCAGGTTTATTGATAACTGCTCTAGCTATGGAGACCCGTTGAAGCTGGCCCTGACTAAGTTCATTTGGGTATGAATTCTTTTTGTCTACAATATCGAGAGATTCTAATACTTCAGAAATACGATTGTTATCAACTTTAAGATTCGCAAAGCTTTGTGCCATAGCGAGGTTTTCTGAAATTGTCAGGCTCTTTATAAGATGTGGACGCTGGAAAACAATACCGATGTTGCGACCCCTAAACTGATCGAGATCTTTGGCTCCTAGCTTATAAATCGATGTACTGTCAATAACGACCTCACCATTTGTTGGTTTGAGTATCCCCGTTAGAATGTGTAATAGTGTTGTTTTTCCACTTCCGGAAGCTCCAAGTAAAAGCCATTGCTCCGATGTGTTGATCTTCCAGTTGTCGAAGGAGATCATTTTATTCGAATTGTAATTATGAGCAACAGAATTTAGGGTAATCATATTGGACCATTGTTAGGTACTAACAAAAATACTATATGCAATTAAATTGCATATACATTCGATGTAAAGTATTTGCTACGACCCTATATTTACTTGCTCATCTCTATCAAATACCTTGAATGGTCTACAAATCCATAGAATAGGTATTAAGAGTACTGTTGCGATTGGAAGGATTCTATAGAATAGAAGAAATTGATATGGCATGCTTCCAATAACATCTCTACCAATAATTGGAGTAAATATTATGCCGACCAGCGCAAGGGCAGTCCATTTAAAAGCATTCATTTTTGGTTTGATGGAATTCCAGTTTGTTATAAAATACCAAGACAAATATATAAATGCAGGAGCTATATATAAGAAGGCATATAGTTGTTGGTGAGGGTAGATTAGGGGAACGACAATAAATAGATAAGACATCTCCCAATATTGACGCAACTTATTACTTACAGTTTTGAAAGGAAGTGTTCGTAAAAACCATACTGTCAAGATGACGAAAAATGCTCTAACTATGTTAAGAATAAGAGTTACCTGTTCGACAGGAAGTGTAATGAAATTTCTTTTAAGAGGTAGAACTCCGACTGTATCTGTGAGGTAAACTGGAATTAAGGCTACCAAGCTACTTGGCCCATCTTCTGCCTCAATAGTCCATTCTTTATTAACTGGATTAATTACGCTAAACCATTGTTGTAGTAAGGCAGCATTTCTTTCCCATCCAAGATAAAATACAGGAAGATAGAGGTACACAACATAGAAAAAGCAAGTTAATACTCCCGCCTTAATCTTATTTCTGTAAATTAAATAGAAGACAAACGCGAGCGGCAGCAATTTGATATTTATTGCTAAAGCAAGTAAAGCAGCTCCTGAGAAATCTTTTCCCTTTCTAATCCATTGAATACTCTGCAAAGTTGCCCATAGTAAGAAGGTTGTCATCTGCACAGATCGCATATCAAATAAGATAAAACGCAGCGTAAATAACACCGTTAGAAAAAGCCACCATTGCTTCTGTTTTTCAGATAGTGAAGCAAGTTCAAAGTATTCCATAGAAAGGACCCAGATGCGGTACATCAAGAAATACGAGAAAAAGATCCAAATTATTTGAGGTACTATAATAGGCAACGATGAAAATGGTGCCAAAAGGAGTGCAAAAAGTGGACTGTAATAATAATTTAAGTTTTGCGCAAATGGAGGTTCATAAATGTTTAGGCCATTTATAATTTTGTGGCCTGCATTAAGAAAGACTTCAAAATCGTGACCATTTCTAGCACACTTATAAGCATAAAAAGAGGCAATAAGAAAGACAATAACCTTGAAAGTTATTGTCTTGTTATTTTGAAGCGTTTTTAACATACTTATAAGATACGTGGTTTATTATCGCGGATACCACGACAACTGGTGTTATTTTATTCCTCTTAAGGCAGCAAATTCATCGGTTTGAATGTACTCATCATAAGTCATCATTTTATCAATACCGCCATTAGGAGTCAATTCGATAATTCGCGTCGCTACAGATTCTGTTAAGGCATGATCCCTTGAAGTAAACATAGCTGTTCCTTTAAAATCTTTCAGACCGTTATTAAGGGCGGTTATTGATTCAAGGTCAAGGTGATTTGTCGGTTCATCCAATAACAACAGATTTGCATGTTTTAACATCATCTGTGAGAACATGCAGCGCATTTTCTCACCACCTGATAGCACCTTTACGTTTTTGAGAACCTCTTCACCGGAGAATAACATCCTGCCTAAGAAACTTCTTACAAATTGCTCGTCCTGGTCAGTACCTGAGTACTCGCGAAGCCAGTCGACAAGATTCTCATCTTTATTTTCGAAATATTGAGAGTTGTCGTTAGGGATGTCTGCAATATTTATTGTCACTCCAAACTTAAAATCACCTGTATAGTTCTTTTCCCTACCTGTAAGGATATTGTAGAAAGCAGTGGTAGCAAGACTGTTTTTAGAGAGAACGGCAATTTTATCGCCTTTATTGACCATGAAGCTTACATTCTTAAACATTACCTCGCCATTAAGCGTGCAAGATAAATTCTCTACTTGTAAGATTTGATCACCAGCTTCTCGTCCAAGATTATTAAAAAGAATCGCAGGATACTTTCGACTGGAAGCTTTAATTTCTGAAATATCGATTTTATCCAATGCCTTTTTACGGGATGTGGCTTGTTTTGACTTTGAGGCATTGGCACTAAAGCGCTGAATAAATTCCTGAAGCTCTTTTACTTTTTCCTCTAACTTTTTATTCTGGTCACTTCTTTGTTTAAGTGCTAATTGACTAGACTCATACCAGAACGTATAATTACCTGAGTAAATGTTCATTTTAGCGAAGTCAATATCTACGATGTGCGTACAAACGGCATCTAAAAAGTGCCTATCATGAGATACAACTAATACGATGCTTTGATAATCAGCCAGAAAATTCTCTAACCAAGCTATGGTGTCAATGTCCAAATCATTGGTAGGCTCATCTAATAAAAGTATGTCTGGATTACCAAATAATGCTTGCGCAAGTAGCACACGTACTTTTTGATTACCATCAAGTTCTTTTAATTGTTTGTAATGGTGCTCTTCTTTGATGCCCAGATTGCTCAGCATTGTTGCAGCATTGCTTTCCATGTTCCATCCGTCCATTTCGGCAAATCTATTTTCCAATTCACCTGCACGTTCTCCATCTTTATCCGAAAAGTCTTCCTTTAAATATATGGCATCTTTTTCCTTCATGATGTCATACAATTCCTTATGGCCCATCATTACAGTTTCTATCACACTAAACTCATCAAATTCATAGTGATTTTGTTTCAAAACTGCCATGCGTTCACCTGGAGTGAAGGCAACGGATCCAGAAGTTTGATTGACTTCACCAGAAAGTATTTTAAGGAATGTAGACTTACCAGCGCCATTTGCGCCGATTACCCCATAGCAGTTTCCCTGATTGAATTTTAGATTGACATCTTCGAATAAGGTACGTTTTCCGTAGCGGAGGGATAGGTTAGATACTGAAATCATATATTGGATATAAGCCGCAAAGGTAGGTAATATTTATAAAATGAGTTAAACGCCTATTTATTAGTTTTGAGTTTAAATTTGAATTGATGGATAAGGAAGAACTTTCAATTGCGCTTTTGCAGCCTGTACAACTTCAAATGGTTTCCAAATTAGTTGGGCTTTTGGAATCTAATGACATCAATATAGGAGATATATTCTATTTATGTCTTCACGGCAAGAAGCAAAGTGCATTTAGAGCAGCTTGGATGCTTGAACATTTGATGGTCAATCAGCCGCAAGAATTTGCTCCTTTTATAGCAACGCTTTTCCATACATTACCATTGGTGGAAAATCAGTCTGTGCTTCGACACTATGTGAAGATTATTTCATTACTTACTGACAAAAAAGTTCAGTCAGCCTACATGGCTCCAATAGCTATTATTGATTTTAATCCGATTATTGAACTCTTATTTAATTGGTTGCTAGATGATTGTACGTTAGTTGCAACTAAAGTTCATTGTATGCAATCGCTTGCGAATTTGAGTTCACGATTTCAATGGATAGGAACTGAACTTTTGCCAACAATATCCTATTTAGAGTCAAAAGAAAGTATTGCTTTTTTTGCCAGAGCGAAAGTGATTAAAAAGACTTTACTTAAACAGATTCAGAATACTTAAATTATATTTTTGTAAGGAATTATCTAAAACAATGAAGACAGACATAGAAGTTTTAAAAAAGATAATAAGCCGCAGAAGAAGCGTATTTCCTGTTAGCTATACTAAAGAAGAGATACCAGTTGATGTTATTAAACAGATCTTAGAAAGTGCAAATTATGCACCGACACATAAACTCACTGAACCTTGGAGATTTGTTGTATTTAGAAATGAAGGTAAAATTAATTTTGCGAATGAATTGGCAAGGTTATACAAGGACACTACTCCGGCTCATCAATTTTTGCAAAGGAAATACGATAGTATCTTGGAGAAGGCAATACAATCAAGTTGTATCATCGCTTTGAATGCGCAACTTCATCCAGATAAGCTACCTGAATGGGAAGAGATAGCTTCTTTAGCCTGCGCTGTTCAGAATATGGCCCTTACGGCAGAAGCTTTCGAAGTCGGTGCTTACTGGAGTTCGCCAGGAATGATTGTAGAATTGAAGGATTATCTTAACTTAGGGGAACAAGAAAAATGTTTCGGCCTGTTTTATATGGGATATCATAATGAAAAACCAAGGACAGCTGCTCGAACTCCAATTGATAACAAGATCAAATGGATAGACTCATAAGTTATGCAACTAATTAAAAATCAATTATATCAACAAAGTTTAACCTTTATTGAACAACGAATTCAAACCGCTGAAACTGCTTTACAACAAGCGAGAGAAGCGAGTAATGATGATACAAAAAGTAGTGCCGGGGATAAGTATGAAACCAGCAGAGAAATGATGCAACAAGACATTGACAGGAACAAACGCTTGTTAATAGATGCTCAAGACAATTTACGTGTACTACAATCAATAGATTCTTCTGCAAAATCGGAGAATGTTATTCACGGGAGTTATGTAATTACCAATCAGGGTTCTTTTTATATAAGTGTGAGCGCTGGTCAATTACATGTGGGTGAGAAAACTATTTTTGCTATCTCGCCTGCATCACCAATTGGTAAATTGCTTCTAGAAAAGAAAAAAGGAAATGGGTTTGAATTTAATGGTAAAAAGTATCAGATAGAAAGCATTGAATAAATTTAAGAACAGCTAAAAGCTGTTCTTAATGCTATTACTAAGTGTTTTAGGACTCCAGTATCCACTTGCAATTATTCTTCGGATAGTGAAAAGAGGCTCTTTTTCGTCGCGTTTTGTTGATAGGGCAAAAGCCATTTTAAATCCACGTTTTTTAAGCTCTGGAATACCTTCGGCATTCCACAATCCAAAAGGATAGGCGAACTCTGTCATTTTTTTACCAGTGATCTCTTCTAATTTCTTGGTTGGCTTATCAAGTTGTTCTTCCCAGTCTTTGCCGGCGTATTTCTTGAAGTTTTTGTGGTCATAGGTATGACTTCCTATAATATTTCCAGCATCAGAAAGTGCTTTTATTTGCTCTTTACTCATGTAATCAACAAACTTACCTTTACGGCCAATAGAAACCGTCATTATAAAATACACAGCTTTAAAACCGTATTTTTTCAGTGTTGGTGCAGCTACCGTAAATTGGTCCATATCCGTATCATCAAAAGTGAACATGATTGGTTTGCTTGGCAATGGCGCTCCCGTATTCAAATAAGCATATAATTCAGCTGGAAGAATGGAATGGTATCCACTATCTGCCAGCATTTTAATCTGGTCCTTAAAATTTTGTTCCTCAACTATATAGTCTTTGCCAACCTTACCATCTGTCGGTTTCCAGTTTCGGATCTGGTGGTAGCAAAGAATAGGAACCTGTTTCCGAGAAAGGATAGTCTTTGGATCAGCGACTTTAATTTTGTTAATGTCTATTCCTGGACTATTTGACGTTTGAAGAGCAGCTTGTTCATTTCCGCTATTTTTCAGGACTGACAATGAGTCTTTTTTGTCTCTTAAGACGTCACTTGCTTCTGATTTTGATTGGCATCCGGTATTGAGCATTGCAGCTACCGTGAATAGTGTTAATAAATAGTGTTTCATTTATAAGTATTTGTTGCAAAACTATCAATTCAACCGATTAAATGCTGTAAGAGCTATCACTTTTATTACAATTAATATCCTTGCAAGAATATTTTAATCAATAATTTAGGCAACTGATTTATTCTAATTATGAAGAGACTTTACATTTCAATTTTATTGATTTCGCTTGTGTATTTTGATGCGGTATCGCAGGTCAAGACTTACACCATGTCTGAGATTGCGGTACCAACCGCAAAAGCTAACTACCAACTAGCTTCCAGGTTTTCTCCCAATAAAGTGAAGAAAATGGTGTATTCTACATCGGTAGATCCTCATTGGTTAAAATTAAGTAATCGATTCTGGTACGAGTACGAAACACCAAATGGTAAAGAATGGTACCTGGTAGATCCGCTTGCCAAAAGCAAAAGGAAAATATTTGACAACGCTAAGCTGGCCGCTGAAATTACAACAATTATCAGAGACCCGTTTGATGCTCAACATTTACCATTATCGAATTTGAAATTTGCGGCAGATGAGAAAAGCCTCACATTTGAAGTTCTTAGTACTATTGATGAGCTTAAGAAGGATCGTAAGGATAAAAAAGCTGCGGATTCGATGCAGAAGAAAACGTTTAACTTTAGTTACGTTATTGCTTCTCAGAAGTTAACTGAAATACCAAACTTCACTAAGCCTAAAGCAAAACCAATGTGGGGTTCAGTAGCTCCAGATTCATCAGCAATCATCTTTTCAAAGAATTATAATCTTTATTGGATGGATAAAGTGAACTATAAGAAGGCTGTTAAGAATGAGGAGGATAGTACCATTGTTGAACATCAGTTAACAAAAGATGGTGTTAAGTTTTATGCGTATGGCAATGATGGAGATGGGGAAACAAATGAAGATGAAATTAAGAATTTAAAGAAAAGAAAACGTGCTTACGTACTTTGGTCGCCTAATTCTCAATATTTTGTTTTAAGTCGCACAGATTCAAGAAAGGTAAAAGATCTTTGGGTTATAAATAATGTAGCGCCTGGTCGGCCGACATTAGAAAGCTACAAATATCAGATGCCTGGTGAAAAGGAATCGCCTATTGATGAGGTGCTGCTATTTAATTTTGCTGCAAAAACATTTAAAAAGCTTAATGTTTCTGCATTTAAGGACCAGTCAGTATCAGTATGGTCAGCACCATCTTTAAACAAAGATAGAGATAATGAATTCAGACCCTCCATATGGTTAGGAGACAATAGCAAGATTTATTTCTCACGTACGAGCAGGGATTTGAAAAGGATAGATGTTTGCACTATTGATATAGCGACAGAAAAAGTCATTCCTGTAATAGATGAGCGTTTCAATACGTATGTTGAGATTTCTCGTCCTGGATTAGTTGACGGCGGTAATGAATTAATTCACTGGTCTGAAAGAGATGGCTGGGGGCATTTTTACTTATTTGATAAAGCTGGTAAGTTAAAAAATCAGATAACAAAAGGTCCTTTTCATACAGAGAACATTATTAATATTGATCAAAAAAATCGCATTCTATATTTTACGGCAAATGGAAGAGAACTAAAAGAAGATCCATATTACTATCATTTGTATAAAATAAACTTTGATGGAACAGGTCTGAAATTACTTGATGCGGGTGATTTTGATCATGCAATTAATATGAATGATGAAGCAAAATTCTTTGTAGACAATTCTTCAAGAGTTAATACAGCTCCTAAATCTGTTTTAATGGATAACACAGGCAAAATTGTGATGAACCTTGAATCTACAGATTTAAGTCTTCTTATGGCAAGTGGGTATAAGTTCCCTGAGCCTTTTAAAGTTAAGGCTGATGATGGAGTAACAGATATTTATGGAGTAATGTATAAGCCTTTTGATTTTGATCCGAACAAAAAGTATCCAATTATAGAATATGTATACCCAGGGCCACAAACGGAGGCAGTAAATAAAATCTTTACTAAAAGTATGGACAATACAGATCGGCTTGCTCAATTGGGTTATATAGTTATCACAGTAGGTAACAGGGGAGGAAACCCAGCGAGATCAAAGTGGTACCATACTTTTGGATATGGTAATCTTCGTGATTATGGATTGGCGGATAAGAAAGCTGCGATTGAACAATTGGCAGACAAATATAAATTCATTGATGCTACGAAAGTTGGTATCACCGGACATTCCGGAGGTGGATTTATGTCAACAGCTGCTATGCTGGTATATCCAGATTTTTTTAAAGCGGCAGTTTCTAAAGCGGGTAATCATGACAACAGTATCTATAACAGGTGGTGGAGCGAAAAACACCACGGGGTTAAGGAAATCATTTCTGCAAAAGGCGATACAACTTTTACGTATGACATTGATAAAAATCCACAGATTGCTAAAAACTTAAAGGGGCATTTGATGATCATGACCGGTGATATAGACAATAATGTTCATCCTGCTAACACTATAAGACTTGCGAACGCACTGATGAAAGAGGGAAAAAGATTTGAATTTGTGATTTTACCTGGTCAACGTCACGGTTTTGGTGATCTGACTGAATATGCTTTCTGGAAACTTGCTGATCATTTCAATAAGTATCTGATTGGAGATTTTGAAACGCCAGAACAAGTGGACATGGTTGAAATAGATCGCGAGTTGGAAAGAAAGAAATAACTATTGCTGTAAAAAAAGGTTAATATTATAAAACCTTTATACCCTTCTTAAACGTTATTTAAAACATGAGATTATTAATAGAACGAAAACCAGTAAAAGTATATCCTGATCCAAAAAGGGTAATAGCGAGATTTTTCTTTAATGGAGATCAAAGAGCAATAGATGTAGTTAAACATGTAATGAGTCTTACTGAAGTAGAAGTCTTTGGAATTATTTCTCCCTTACTTCAAGAATATTCAAAGAGACACCGGAATATTACTAAGATACTAACCAGGCATTGTAAAAAAATTAAGCATTGTATTGAGGATGCAGGCTTCGATTTTGAAAGTCTTGAAAAATACCAGCGGTTATTGCTAGGATCCTATTTTACTCACGAATATTCAATTGAATCTGCAGCATTTTTTAATCCTTCCATAGTTGATGATCCTGATCAGTCTGACCTTGTAGAAGGAGAGCGCCGTGTAATTATTAGTTTTAGGGCAGTTGGGGAAGGTCACATTTCTTCAGTTGTATTCAGAAGAGCTTTAATTGACAGAAACAATGACATTACAGTTATTCCTGCAGGTAATTACATTGACGAAGCAGAAGTAATTAAGAATGCTGTTTACAATAAGAAGTTATTTTTAAAGAAAGCGGCTGATTCAAAAATAGATGTAGAAGTATTAGATGAAGTTGGAGTACAGTTAGAGGATAAATTTGACTATGCTACGCTCCGTAAGATTATCTTGGATTCAAAAAATCTTCAAGAAGAAGATATCAGAAAACTGGAATATGATAAAATCCTTTGGCTCTCTGATACCTATCATGAGATAAGTTTTTCTAGAGATACTGATATTTCAGACCGGGTAATATTTCCTATTTCAGAATTTGAACGCAAAGGTATTGAAGATGCTAGGTTCGTTCGTTTTGTCAAAGACGATGGTTCGATAGTTTACTATGCTACATATACTGCATTTGATGGGGCTATGATTATGCCCAAATTGCTACAGACTACTGATTTTTATGATTTTAAAATTAGTCCTTTACATGGTGTAGGTGCTCAAAATAAAAACCTGGCACTTTTCCCAAGGAAAATCAATGGTAAATATGCCATGATGTCTAGGATTGATGGCTGCAATAATTACCTGATGTATTCTGATAAATTGACGGTATGGGATAATCCTGTTAAGCTTCAAAGTCCAAAATTTCCATGGGAGTTTATTCAAATAGGTAATTGTGGTTCGCCAATAGAGACTGAAGCTGGTTGGTTAGTGATTACTCATGGAGTAGGCCCTATGCGTCGTTATTGTTTAGGAGCTAGTCTTTTTGACCTAAATGATCCATCAATAGAGATTGGAAGATTAAGGGAGCCGTTAGTGATTCCTAATAATGATGAACGTGAGGGATATGTACCAAATGTATTGTACTCCTGTGGAGCGATTATTCATAATGGTGAACTTATTATTCCTTATGGACTATCAGACTACTGTTCATCTTTCGCTGGAGTAGGACTCGATGTGTTACTAGAAAAACTAAAGAATTCCGATAGTCTATAAGAAATAGATTATTTATTTAATATATGATGGTAGAGGGCGATATAGTCTTCTACCATTTTTTTTTGAGAAAACTTTTCCATGGCCCATGTTCTGCAAGCTAGCCTATCGATATTCATTAAGTCTTTCACAGCATCGATTGCTTCTTCTACATTATCAACAAGAAAACCAGTCTCGCCATCATTGATAAGTTCTGGCATTGAACCTTTGTTAAATGCAATCACTGGCGTTCCGCAAAGCATAGCTTCTGCAACACTTAATCCAAAAGGCTCTTCAAAATTAATTGGGTGTAACAGTGCCAAAGCATTTCGTAACAGTTTATTTCTCTGTTCTGGTCCTGCAGATCCAATGAATTCTATCTCTTCATTTAAAAATGGCTCAACCTGTTCCCGAAAATATTCAGAATGCTGGACTATACCTGCTATAATTAACTTTTTCTTCGACTTAATAGCAATTTGAATAGCCTCGGCGGTTCCTTTGTCAGGATGTATTCTACCAAAAAATAGGAGATAGTCGGAAGGCTCATCATTAAAATCGAAGCCCTCAGGATTAAGACCATTATAGACCGTAGCCAAATAATCTAAAGAGGAATGCCTATTTGCATTGCTAATGGAAACGTAATTTCCAAGATTGTTGTACTTCTGGTAAACCTTTAAAATCTTCTCTGAAGAAAAGCCATGTATGGTAGTAATGAGTGGAGTTTTGATTAAACCACTATAGCTTAGTGGTAGAAAATCATAATGATTATGAATGATGTCAAAATTGGCAGATTTCTCCATCAAATTACTAATGTGAAGACATTCCACAACTTTAGCATCCTGGTGTTTATCTTCTTCATAACCTTTCTCTATGACTGAATCTAAAAGGCCTGCTGTTATGGAATCTCCTGTAGCAAAAAGTGTTACCTCAATTCCATTATCTATAAGACCTTCTGTTAAATTGGAAGCCATCTGTTCCCATGGGCCATAGTGGCGTGGAGGAGTTCTCCACGCTACTGGTGCCAATACTGCTATCTTCATTAGATTAGAAAGTTTGATTTTGTGCGGCTTTTAGATCGCTGCTTTGAATAAATTCATATTCAAACTCCATTGCTTTAAGTACTACAAGGTGTGAAATCCAGTAGGCGAGCGTACTTTCTGCACCTTGATTCCGATTTATCCCATAAGTTTGCAACCCATCTGCACATCCTTTAGTTTCATGGTCGAATAACGGTATGCGAAGAATGTTTTCTCCGAGAAACCATTGATAGGATACGTACATCTGTTTTATGTATGTCTTGTCATGGGTAATCTCATAAGCTTTGAAATACATTAGTACCATTGCCATTGTTTCAATAGCTTGCTGATCATATATTGCCATGTCTCCGCCATCTCTAAATAACCACCCATCATTACCAACTGGATTCAGGTAACCACCAATTAAAGTTTTTTGAGTTAGATATTCCATACTTTCGAAAGCAATATCATATGCTTCCTGATCTTTACTTATCTCATAATAGCTCATTAAAGCCAGTGGCAGGATAGCATTATCATATGTCATCTTTTCTTCAAACCAATGCCAATGACCTTGTTTATTCTTCCTATAAGCTGCCTTTAATGGCTCAGCAAGTTTATCCAATTGATCTTTGATGTGTTCATCATTTGGATGTGCTTTAATGAAATGGGTAAGACCAATAATTGTGTTTCCTAAGCCACGTAAATGTTTAAGATCCTTAAAGTGTGGAACTGATCTCAAAAATAGTTCTTTAGCAAACTCTCTGTAAGAATTATTGGGTGCATTGTTAATGAGATAGCCCAGTGACCAAATTGTCCTCCCAAAAGAATCTTCGGTACCAACTTCATCCAAATACTCGCGTCTAAAACTCAAGAAGTTTCTAAAGTTTCCATTATCACATTGCATGTATTGGATGTAACTTAAATAAATTGGCAGTAAGTCGAGCGCCACTTTACTTTTATTTTGTTGATAGGCAAGAATAGTAAGAATTAATGCTCTTGCATTGTCATCGACACAATATCCCTCTTTCAGATTTGGAATACCATATTTAGCGTGCTGAACAATTCCAGTATCGTCTGTTAAACGTTGAATGTGGGCAAGATTGAAAGCAGGCATAATATCAGGATCGATAATTGGTTTTCCGCCAGTCTCCTTTTCAGACAGATATTTGTCAATTGCTTCATTAAGAACGTCTACGAATACATCGCCAGTACTTGGCCAACGTAAATGTAAACCATATTCAAAAGCATTTGCTTTCAACTCTTTGAGTTTACTTTCGTCTGCAAAAAGCTCATTTACAATTTCAGCAAGTTCAGCAGATTTTTTAAAATCAAATAACTTACCTCTTTGATCTGATAATAATTCTTGCGCATGCCAGTAAGGAGTTGAAACTACTGCTGCACCAGCTCCTACCGCATAAGATAATGTACCGCTTGTTATTTGTGCTTCATTAAGATAGGGGGTGATGTACATGTCACAGGCCGTTAAATAGTCGTGCAGCTCTTCCTCGGATACGAATTTATTTATGAAAGTAAGATTGTCTTCAACATTTAGGTTTTTTGCTAAACGCTTTAAGCTATCTCTATATTCTTCGCCCGAGTTTCTGATAACGCCAGGGTGGGTAGTACCTAAAATAACGTACATCACATCCGGATTTTTCTCTACAATAGCAGGGAGTGCTTCAATAACTGTTTCAAGCCCTTTATTGCGACTAATTAACCCAAATGTGAACAATACTTTCTTGCCTTTAAATGCAATGGAGTTCTTAACAGGATTATTTTCCTTAGGTTCAAGATCTGGAACACCATGCTCTATAAGTTGGATTTTATGGTAAGGTATACCATATATGCTCGTTAAAAAACCCACAGCACGATGGCTCATTACTACTACTCTTGAAGAATATTTCGCAATCTCACGCAATACAGTAAGTTGCATGTGATTAGGATCTTTTAATATGGTATGGAAAATAGTAATTAATGGTTTTTGTAATCGGGCTATCAATGGAAGAATGTAAACGCCACTTTCTCCTCCATATATACCATATTCATGTTCAAGTATACAAGCATCCGCTAAGCTAGTATTGATATAATCTGCTGCACGGATATAGTCTTTTTGATTTTCTTGTCTTATAACGTACTTAACTTCCTTTGGATATTCGTACTCATCAATAGAGTCGGCATCATTCATGGCAACAACAAAGCTTTCTTCTGAAACGGCATTTTTATTAAAGCCTATGGCTCTAAGTAGGTTATGATTAAATGTTGCAATGCCACATTCGCGTGGAGGATAAGAAGATATGTAAGCGATTTTCATAATTTATAATTGTCTTGGATTATTAACAATAAAAAAGGTTAAATGTTCTCTATTGACACCTTGTAGTGCCAACAATTATGTTGTGGTTAAACAATATTAACTACTTAAATCAATTCTGTTTAATAGAGGACAAAAAGGGGATCAAATGATTTATTAACTTTGGGCTTTTAATAAATAACTAATGAATAACACTGCTACGAACTCAGATATTGTTGAAAAAACGGTCTTTCCCATTCTTTTTGCAATTAGTTTCTCTCATTTGCTCAATGATACCATACAATCCCTCATTCCCGCAATATACCCAATCGTAAAGAATACCTATCATTTAACTTTCTCACAGATTGGCCTGATCACGCTTACTTTCCAAATGGCTGCATCTCTTTTTCAACCTTTCGTTGGGATGTATACTGATAGGAAGCCACAACCATATTCTTTGGCAGTCGGTATGACCTTCACATTATGCGGATTAGTTATGCTTGCTTTTTCGAATGGATTTTACATGATGCTTATCTCAGTTGCTTTTGTCGGCACTGGCTCATCTGTATTTCATCCGGAGGCTTCTAGAATGGCTAGTGCTGCCTCCGGCGGAAGAAGAGGATTAGCGCAGTCAATATTTCAGCTTGGCGGAAATGCAGGCAGTTCAATTGGTCCTCTTTTAGCTGCTTGGATTATTGTTCCAAATGGTCAATTTAGTATCATATGGTTTTCGGTAATTGCTTTACTTGCAATATTTATCTTAAGTAGGGTTGGCAACTGGTACAAAAATTATATAATGGTTTTAAGATCCAAGCAACATTCAACAAAGCAGGTTGTAATTAATAGTTTCTCTCGTGGGAAAGTAACCTTTGCTGTAGTAATTTTATTAGTACTGATCTTCTCCAAATACTTCTATATGGCCAGTCTGACAAGTTACTTCACTTTTTATCTTATTGATAAGTTCCAGGTTTCTGTTCAAAGCTCTCAAATTTACCTGTTCGTATTTTTGTTTTCTGTCGCAGCTGGAACCTTAGCAGGCGGACCTATTGGAGATCGGTTTGGAAGGAAATACGTTATTTGGTTTTCAATTTTAGGTACAGCTCCATTTGCATTAATGTTGCCTTATGCAAATCTATTTTGGACCGGAGTACTAATTGTTCCAATTGGAATGATCCTGGCCTCTGCATTTTCTGCAATATTGGTTTATGCTCAGGAACTAATTCCAGGTAAGGTAGGGTTAGTGTCAGGATTGTTTTTCGGCTTTGCGTTTGGAATGGGTGGGATTGGATCTGCTCTATTGGGTAAACTGGCTGATAGTACTAGTATAAAATATGTATTCCATATTTGTTCCTTTCTACCACTGATAGGTCTATTAACCGGATTGCTACCGAATATTGAATCCAGCAAAAAATAAAAAAGGCCCCATGATGTTGTCATGAGACCTATATGAATTTATTTATTATTTACGAAGACAAAATTGTTATCAAACATATCTAGTTTAATATTGCTTTCCTTATCAACTTTTCCAGCTAGAATTTCTTTTGAAAGTTCATTTAATATACGTTTCTGAATGACACGTTTTAAAGGTCTTGCTCCAAACTGAGGGTCGTATCCTAACTCAGCAAGCCAATCAAGTGCTTCCGGAGATGCCTCTATACTTATACCCATTTCGCTCAAGGTATCCTGAACATGTTTAAATTGAAGGTCAACAATATTCCTAATTTCGCTCCTATTTAGCGGAGTAAACATAATAAGTTCATCTATTCTATTCAAGAATTCCGGTCTTATCGTTTGCTTCAATAATTCAAAAAGTTCATTTTTTGTTTTCGCTACTATCTCATCCCTGTTCTCATCACTAAGTGCTTTGAAATTATCCTGGATCAAATGAGATCCAATGTTAGATGTCATAATGATAATGGTGTTTTTAAAGTTAACCACCCGTCCCTTGTTATCAGTTAACCTACCGTCATCCAATACCTGCAGAAGAATGTTAAAAACATCCGGATGCGCTTTTTCAATCTCATCCAGCAGAATTACAGAATAAGGCTTCCTTCGTACAGCTTCAGTAAGCTGACCACCTTCATCGTAACCAACATAGCCGGGAGGCGCTCCAATCAATCTAGATACTGCATGTCGCTCTTGATATTCACTCATATCAATTCTAGTCATTGCATTTTCATCGTTGAAAAGGAATTCTGCCAGCGCTTTGGCGAGCTCGGTTTTACCTACCCCGGTTGTACCCAAGAAAATAAATGAACCAATCGGCTTTCTTTTGTCCTGTAACCCCGCTCTTGATCTTCTAATGGCATCAGATATCGCTTCGATAGCCTCGTCTTGTCCGGCAATTCGTTTATGTAACTCTCCTTCAAGGTTCAGAAGTTTTTCACGTTCACTTGAAATCAATTTAGTAACAGGTATTCCAGTCCATCTTCCAACTACACCGGCAATATCATCTGCAGTTACTTCTTCTTTAAGCATTCTGCTTTCACTTTGCTGACTTGCAAGAGTTTCTTTTAACTTCTCGGACCTGTCCTGAGCCTCTTTGATCTTCCCATAGCGGATTTCAGCAACCTTTCCATAATCACCAGCACGCTCTGCTTGATCTGCCTCCAGTTTATAGTTTTCTATTTGTTCGAGCTCATTGTTAATATTATCCACTAAGTCTTTTTCACCCTGCCATTTTGCTTTAATTTCATCTCTTTCAGCAGACATATTGGCTATTTCCTCACCAAGACTGGCAACTTTTTTGACATCGTTTTCTCTCTTGATCGCTTCTCGTTCTATCTCAAGCTGCATGATCTTACGATTGAGTTCGTCTACTTTCTCAGGTACGGAATCCATTTCCAAACGAAGTTTTGAAGCCGCTTCATCCATTAAATCTATGGCTTTATCAGGTAGAAAACGATCGGCTATGTAGCGTTGTGAAAGTTCGACGGCAGCAATGATTGCTTCATCTTTAATTCTAACTTTATGGTGAGTTTCATATCTTTCTTTAAGACCTCTTAGGATAGATATTGCATCCTGAGTGTCAGGCTCATCAACCATTACCTTTTGAAAACGTCTTTCAAGC